>Ga0182027_10002447_pt1 | contig 30123 bp, 28 predicted proteins | sample 712E1DmetaG_FD_121300 | JGI IMG/M metagenome (GOLD analysis project Ga0182027, IMG submission 121300) | Permafrost microbial communities from Stordalen Mire, Sweden - 712E1D metaG (Illumina Assembly) | ecosystem: Environmental > Terrestrial > Soil > Wetlands > Permafrost | place: Sweden...
ACCAGGTTGGTATAGTTGATGCCGATGAAACAGCCGGTATAATTTGTCACCCATTGGAAGTGGTCGTTGTTTTTATGATTCATCTTGTCGGACACATCCACGCCGCCGGCAACGGTTGCCTTGGCGTAATAAATCACCAAATTGGTGTTGAAAGTCAACGTGGGTATTATGTTGCCGCTGATGTCATGATTGGTGTAGCTGGCATAATCGAGCAGTTCCAGATTACCCACGTAAATCGCATTGCTCACGCCGGTACCGTTGAATCTGAAGTAACTGTTGCTTCCCTGCGCGTCCAATATCAGTTCCCCAATGGCGACATTGTTGGAGAAACCGTCCGTTGTTGGCGATGATGGGCCGACGAATGCTGCCCCGCGGTCTTGACCCGCCCAAACATTGGTGACCACGGTACGATTTGACGCCGTGCTTTGGATGATAGTGCCCAGCAAATCGCCTGTCGCCGGCTTGAACGGCAAATTGAAACCCTGATTACAGGTCAGCGTGTTGCCGGAAAAGCAGCCCATGTCGGTCAAGTTACTGATCACGTTGAAATTCAACGTGCGCACCGCGGTTATCGTGGAATTGTCCAGTGTCAAGGAGACGGCAGTGAAACTCACACTCTGCCCGGAAGTGATGACGGCATTTTCAACCAAGCCGGTTGAGGTGGTCACGGAGTATCCGCCCGGGGCATTCTGGCTTCCGCTGCTTTGGTAGTAAGTGCTGTTAATCGTCTCACTACCTCCGATGGCATTGATGGAGCCGTTGTTGACAAACGCGGCGTAGTTCGTCAGCCTGTCGTCCCCAAAATGCGCGTTCTGGGGGATGGATAACGTGCCGTTGTTGGTGAAATAGCGAAGGTTTGGCGCGGTGGCACTGTTCCAATCCGTGAGATTGCCGGAAAGAGTAAGATTCGTCAGCAAAGTAAGGCTCTGGCCGTCGAAAAGAAGCGTACCCACGACATTCATGGAATCGCTGACCACCATATTTGTGCTGTGCAAAATCAAATCCTGAACCGTCTCCTGCACCATTGAGGAAAGCCCGGTCGCATCCAGAAGCAGAACATGCAGGTCCACTTGGACATTATTCGTGATCGGCGTGAAGACCATGTTTGTTGTGTTGTTCGTCACCACCTGTGAGTAACTGGAAATCAGCATGGGATACCCATTGGTCCATAGGGCGCTGAATGCGTAAATGGTTCCATTGAATGGTCCTGGAATGGATGAATTGCCGGCAAGATTGGTTACGTTCAAATTGCCGACCGCCGAACCCAGGTTGTAACTCAAGTTTTGGCAGGACACAGCCGCGCCGGTGCTGTCAATCAAGTTGCCTGCATGAATCGTGATTTCCGCCCCCTGACTGCTGATGATCGTCTGGGAGAGATCCAAATTCGTCGCGTCAATAATGATTCTGCCGGGCAAATCTGTCACAGCAGTGCCGGACGGATTTCGAGCCAGATCGTCAACATAGGCGGAATAGCCGGCATAAATTGCCGGGACGATGGCATTGGTGAAACTTGGGTCGTATAAAAAATTGGCTGCGGGCGGTCCAGCGCCGGGAGAACCTCCAAAATCGGCTATTCCCTCCAAATCATAATTGGCCGGACGGTAAGTTGGGTCGGTGCAGGGAGTCCGGGGGTTGTCGATATCCTCGGGAGTGGTGTCTTCGTTTAACAGCAACCCGCGATTGGTCAAAGAGCCGAGGGTATCCACAAGATAAAGCGCATCCCCGGACGGCGCAGTTAATCTCACAGTGACTGTTCTGAACAAATTCGTGGGGTTGCCAGTGTTTAAAAAACTGTCTGCGGCGGTTGTATTTGCATCGCTGATGCCGACAAAAACCGCCTGCCTGAATATCTGGGCGGGCACACTTGAGGTTCCAGCCGACCCATCGAAATTCGTATAAACAATATTCGTGTAAGCTCCATCAATGCTCATTGAGTCGGCCAAGGTGGGAGCAAATCCAGTCTGAACGGTTGCATTTGACACTCCGCATGGAGCGCTCACATAGAAAACCGGCGACATGCTGACGGTTCCGTTCCATATTATCGAGCTGTCCATGGTATTGGGAGTAAAACCCGGAAAAATGTTGGTTTGTCCCCAATACTCGTCATAGATGGCCATGGCCGGGAGAAAATTCGTCTTGCTAAAATTATTGAAGCTGCTGCCTCTGCCTCCCTCATAACTGCCAATACCATCAATCTCCAGCGTGCCAAGAGAGAGATCCACATTCGAGCCGGTCAACCGGATTTCACCACCGCTATCGCCAATCAGCGTGCCGTAGTTGACAATATTGGTGGCGGAAATCCATAAATAACTCACAGAAGACGGGAAGTCTTCTCCTTCTGGATACGGATTGATAATGGGGATATCCACCGCCTGAATCACCGCGCCATAGTCATTTAGGAAACTAGCCGACATGCCGCGCTGGCCGGTAGTGGACGGATAGAGCGCAAAATCCCAACCCACCTCACCCCACATTGTACCTTCGTTGATGTAATTGAGTGTGTCGGCGGGGTGGTACCTGTCCTGGGTGTAAATTTCCCAAGTGCCGTTGTTGACAAAGTTCGTAGCGTCAACTTGTATGGATGAAACCGTGTTGCCGCTGTAATTCGGAGCATAGATGATAGTGGCATTGTTTGTATATCCCGGCGAGGGCGCAGCCATCGCCATAAGCGGAGACAGGAGCAAACCAGCCAAGAGCGCCAACGATTTTGGCTGAAGCCGCCCGACGGATTTTGAAAAATATAATTTCATTTGGCGGGTTATTGTTTAGTGAATCGTGATCGAATAAAGCGTATCCACCGAGAGCGGCGCCGGGGGGTTGGAATCCGGGTTGCTGGAATCCGTCATACGAATCACAATAGTATCAAATGTTCCGGTTTCGGTCGGTATGCCGGAAATGACGCCATTGACGCCGTTGACGTTGTTTGTCAAGGTCAACCCCGGCGGCAAAGTGAATCCTGGAGCCAGCGTCCAACTGTAAGGCGGCACGCCGCCCGTGGCCGAAAGCGTGACATTGGTGACGTTGTAAGCTGCTCCATTGACACCGTCCGGCAGGGTCGTGGGGGAAATTTGGATCGAATTCTGGGCCGTCAGGTTCGCGCTACTGGCGCCATTGGGATAAACAATCGGAGTGTTGGTCGTGCCATCAAACGAGCTCCAGATAAAGTTGCGATCAGCGTTCGTGCTCGATCCGGTCAAAAATGATGATGGATTCGGATTCTCGAAATCCGGACCGACTGTGTTGTAGGTGATTGTGCTGGGGGAGGCAATGGTTCCCGGCCCTGCATGGCCGGCGGGCACATCGGCCTGGTTGAAATTGACGTTTCGCGTGAACGGATTACGGAACTCGTCTATTCCACTCGGGCCAGTCTCCATGTCCTGCGCGCTAAAGACGAAATCAGGCGCTGTCACCACGCGCTGAAACGTCACGGTGCCGGCCTGGCCATTCCGCATCAAAACCATCGAGTATTTATTGGTAATGGGATTATAGAACTGGCCGCCGCCGGTGGCCATGTAATCATAATTATCATCCGGCACGCGCACGAATCGGACCCTTCCAATGCCTTGAAAATCACCCACCACGCCGGCATTGGTTGTGCCCGGTGTGGCCGGCGCGTTCGTGCAAAGCTCCACCAACAAAATGTAGTTCGTGGAAAATGTGACGATGTTCGTCGAGATGATGTTGGTTGTATAATTAACGGGATCCGAATTAGTGACTGTCCCCAAATTGTTTGTGACGGCAGTCGCGTTGGTGGCCACCACGCCCAGCAAGGTCGAATCGCAGAAATTGGTGGGGACGACATAAAAATCCCTCGAGACCACATTCAATATGTTCGTGGTGGCGCTGGTGGTGGTGGTGGTGTTAAACAGTGTTGGTGGAGAACGCTGCCCCCAAACGGGGGCCGTTGTGGTTGTCTGAATTCGAGTGATAATCGTGGTATTGGTGGAAAGTCCATTACTATAAGGCATCAGATTGAATTGGGGAGGTCCACCCGCTGTGGTGGCGTAAGTGTAGGTATAATAGGTCTGCCCATTCATGATGACAGTATTGGAACCGGTAATCACAATGCCGGGAACGTTTGTTTGCAACGTGGCCGGATCCATGGATGTTAAAATAGTGAAGCTGCCGTCACTATTGGTTTGATAAATGGCGAGACTGTAGGTGGGCAAGTTAGAGTCCGAACAGTCCGAACAGTTGCCGCCGCCGCCGCCGGTCGCGGCCACGCTTCCGGCCGCCGCCGATTCCATATAACCCGCGCTGGGGGTATCGTAATTGTTCGTGCTGTAAAGCCAGCGCAATCCCGCCGCATCGTCCCGCGTCAGGCCGGTGTAAAAGAAACCCATCTGCAAATAACCTTCGCCGTGGCCTGAAGCAACCGGGGGATTGTTGTTTAGCGGATCAGCGGGGCGTTCAATCGCATCCGCTGATGGAGGATTAGGCTTGTCGCAGTTGTCTGGAATGTAATAGGTATATAATACGCCATTGACATAGGGCGAATACTGACCCCAGTCAAGTGGATTGTAACCGAGTGGAGTGAGGTAAAAGTCGTAATTCCTCATGACAACCAGGTATTCCTCACAAAGCGGGCAGAGAAGTGTGCATCCCGGCACTGCGACACGATTGTGCAGACACCATGTGTAACGGATTGCATCGGTCAACCCCAACTGTTCCACCAACAGGCTCAGTGTCACCGATTTCACATCCCACAACCCCAAGCCAAACGCCGCATAATTTTCGCTCTGTGAATTCAAGGGAAATTCCGACAAATTAGCGCTGTAACTGTCCACATTCGTCAGACTGTTCAGAATGTCAAACGCCTGTTGCACGGCAAGCTCGCCGCTTTGGCCGAAGTAATCGCCAAAACTTGAATCAAAGGTGTAATACATCACCGGCGTGTTGCGGCGATATCCCTCGCCAAAGTTTTTGGGGCCGAATGGGGCGGCATCTCCAATATACGGCGGCACATTGCCGTTGCCCGTAGCGTAAGCAATTTCCGGTGACTGCCAGCTGTCTTCACCGTTGGCCACCGGTCCCAACAGCGAAAAAGCCGATGCCGTTTGCAAACAGGGTACCAGCAAACCAACCCACAAAAATCTTTTCATCAATTGTCTCATACAAATTTCACTGGCGCAGGAGCACGATGCGGTAATAACCGCCCGAACCCTGGCCGACATAAATCTGATCGCTGTTGCCCAATGCAAAGCGCGGCGCGTCATTAGGGGGAGGAAGATTGCTCCAAACTTTGAAGTCCGTCGTCACCTGCACCTGATAGGTGAGACCCGGCTGCGGATTCCACGTGAGTAACAGGCCATTCGACGTGTTCACCAACGCCATTTGCAGCCACGTGGTGGGATCCAGCGGATTGCCGCCGCTAAAAAACACTTGATAGAGAGTTGGCCCACCGGAAGCCAGCGGCGTGTTCGGAGACGGCCAGCTATATGAGAGAACGCCATTGTTAAAAGATACGACCAAGGGACCAAAATACTCTGTCATCCACTCAAATGGAATGCCGCCCCAGCTCTGTCCGCTCCACGTCATGCCGCTGGCTGACGGCGACAAAGGCGAACGGCGTCCATCTGTCGTCACATAATCCACCTGGAAAAAGTTGCTGCTGCTTGTCGTCAATCCATTTGCCGCCGTCATCGTCCAGACATTGGTTGTCACGGTCGCCATGGGCGTTGTCGCGCCATTTACATAAACTTCATAATTGGAAACCGAAAGTTCCTGCTCTTGTGGCCATGAAACCACCAACTGCGGTTGATACACTCCATTTGTGTTCAATGCATTTGTGATCAATGTGAACGGCGCATAAACAAACGGCGCGGGCATCGGCGGCAGGTTGGACGCCATGTTGACGTTGACGTAGCATTGCGCGAACAAATCAAAGCTGTAGGGATTGCCGGTGTAACTGGTCCAAACCGCGAGAAACTGGCTCACGCCATCTGACGCGACCACCGGTTGCATCTGCGAACCGGCCGTGGTGGTGTTGACGCGAAATTCGCCGCCGAATTCCGTGCCGTTCCCGCGCAAAAACTGGCCATAAACGCCTTCGCGTGACCCGTCCTGTCCCAAACTCGTCCAAACAATCAAATAATCCGCGCCAATGGAACTGATTCGCGGCGCGTATTGATCGCCGTAACGGTTCGTGTTATTCACACATACTGCCGTTCCACCAACACCCGCGCTGGAAAATGACCGCGCGTAAATATCCAGACTGTTAGTGGTCGGACTGGTCATGTCAAATGCGTCCCAAACCACCATGAACCCGCCGCCCGACCCGGCGGCCACGGCGGGATTGGCACATGGATTTGAATCCGTGTTGACCAAAAACTCATTGGTCCCTTGAGCCACCCCGCTGCCATTGTAAAGCCGCGCATAAATGTCCACACTGGGCAACGTAATCGCAGTGCTGTAAGTTCCACTGATGGGATTAGCGATGCTACCTTGAACGTGCTGCTGTTCTGACACCCAGGCGACCACAAATCCACCGTTGGCCAGCGCCGCCACCGTGGGCGTGCGTTGATTGTAGGACGTAAATTGGTTGACCGGAAACTCGGGGCCGATTTTCTGGCCGGTTGGCGAAAGGATTTGGCCATAGACATCCAGAAGGCTGTAGGGGCCGACTTGATCGAAACTGCCCCAAACGACCACAACATTGCCATTGGTCAGAGTGGCCACGGCGGGATTGATTTGAAAATTATTTGTGAACGTGTTGACCGGCACATCACTCGTCAGCCAGAGGCCGCTGGAAGAAAGAAACCGGGCGTAAATGTGCTGGGATTGTTTTAGCCCGCCCTGCCACACAAAGACCGCGCCGCCGTTCTGCAACAATGCCACACGCGGGTTTTCTTGATCGCCCGCTTCCTGGACATTCACGGAATATTTGCTGCCTGAACCGGAGAGTGTGCCATTCACCGGCATCATACTGATGCCCAAACCATTGGTGTCGGTAATATTATCCTGCCACACGACAAAACCACCGGTGGGTGTCACGGCTGCGTCTGGGAAAACCTGATCGCCCGGCAATGAACCTGCAATCGCATATTCAGATCCATTCGCTGTGTAATAATTGGCCTGGCCGAAAACCACACCGGGTATTCCGACAACCAGACCGCAGCACAACGCGATCTTGCGGGCGAACGACAACAACATAAAAGATTTGCCAGAATATAACCGCTCTGCGGCGTTTTGTCCAAAATTTCTTTGAGCAAAACGCCTTGCCAGCAAATCCCGCATCTTGCGTGTCACATTCATTTTTCTAAATTAAAACCGCCTGACATTCACACGCTGTTTTCTCCAGCGCCGCCAGCAGGGTTTCAAAACCCCACTGCCGATACAGTTCACGCAACCGGACGGCGTCCGCCGGTTTTCCGGCCAGTTCGTCCGGCGAAAATTCACACGGCAAATCATCACGCAACCGCACCAGATCGCCGTTACGCCGCACCGCATCCGCCGAGGCGAGCAATGCCGCGCGGAGTCTTTCCGACTTTACCTCGTCCAGCCGCTCATACAAAACGCGCACCGAACCAAACTGGCCCAGCAATTCCGCGGCGGTCTTGGGACCAACGCCGGGCACGCCCGGAATGTTATCCACGCTGTCGCCAGTCAGACTTAACCAGTCCACCACCTGTGATGGTTCGACACCGGCCTTGGCGCGAACCTGCGCATCCGTCCAAATCATCCCGTCCCGCTTTGCGGGATCGTTCGGATTCAACAATCCAACCCGCTCCGACACCAACTGCATAAAATCCTTATCGGCACTGGCAATGATTACTTCCATGCCAGCCTCCACTGCGCGCCGCGCGAGGCAGGCGATGTAGTCATCAGCCTCCATGCCTTCCCGGCAAAACGAGGCGACACCCGCCGCTTTCAAATAAGCGACGATTTCATCAAGCTGCGATCTCAAATCGTCCGGCATTCCCGGCCGTTGCGCCTTGTATTCGGGCAGCGCAGCCATGCGCCCGGCGTTTAATCCGCCGTCCCACACCACAATCAAATGTGTCGGTTCAATGGCCGCGCGCATTTTCGCCAGCATTTTGACAAAGCCATAAATCGCATTCGTCGGCTGGCCGCCCGGTGAACGCAATCCGCGTATCGCATGAAACGCGCGATACGCATAAGCATGCCCGTCAATCACCAGCAGCCGATCCATAAATTTTTTGGTGTTCCAGTCTTGCCTGCTGATTCAAGTCCGGGTTTGCGAACGAGCAACGGTTCTGGACACGATCATTGTTTGGGCATCGTCACCTTTTTTGTGGTTTCAGTCACCTGCCCCGCTCCCGGCGGCTGCAGCGGAATGGCAGTTTGCGCAAACGGCAGTTCGTCTTCCGAATGAACGCGGTTGCCTGCAGGATCCACAATCGTCGGAGTCACAAAAATCATCAGGTTCTGCTTTACGGAAGACTTGGTCTGGCTTTGGAAAAGGCGGCCCAGAAGCGGCACATCGCCGAGCACCGGCACCTTGTCTTTTTCAGTGGTGATTTTCGAAGCGATCAACCCGCCAAGAACAACGGTCTGGCCGTCCCAAACATTCACAGTGGTGAGGACTTGCCGGACGCTGAAAACGGGCAGAATGACAGGCAATTGCACCGCGTTGGCAACTCCGGCGACGGCGGCCGCCGCCGCCGTCGGCGCCACACCGTTGACGAGGTCATAACCTTCGAATTCAGTCAGTGACGGAATCAAGGTCAGGTTGAGCGTGTAACCGTCGGATAAAACATACGGCATCACGTCTAAAACTGGTCCGACTTCAACCGATTGAGTATTGGCAGCCGCCGAAGCGATACCAGCCTGATTTACCACCGTGCCGCCAGTGCCTCCGGCTACGGTGTTGGCATTCGCACCGCCACTATTCGCACCATTATTAAAGGACATTCCGGTAACTACACTTATGACCTCCGTTGATTTCATTTCAGTCTGCCGCCCGCTGGTGGTGGTAACCTCCGGCGCGGACAATTCTTCCGAGCCGGCACGTTGCTCCAAAGCATGGAGCACGACTTGAAAGTTGGGATCCGTCAGAATGCCGGTAATGGTGCCAATGGCAGGAAGAGCATTACCATTGAGGGTGTTGTTGAGGCCGCCGGTAATGAGTTGGGATGCTGATGAATTTAAGCTGGGATTGGGGAAAGTGCCCCAATTCTGGCCGGCCACAGCTGGCTGGTTGGCTGCCGAAGCCGGCACCACGAGTCCCCCCGCGTTGCCGCCCTGCCCAACAACAGACTTTCCCATATTGAACTGTCCCAAATACCAGTCAAAGCCCAATCCCTTGTTGTCAGTTTGGTTCACCTGAATGAACCGGGTCTTGATATGAATCTGCGGGGCCACCTGGTTCAAAGCCTGAATGGCATTTTCAATGGTGTCCAAGTCCTGCGGTGTCGCGCGAACAAACAACAACCCCAACCTGTCATTGAAGAAAATACTTTTGGGAGGGTATAAATCCACTCCCAACGTTGTGAAGAAATCCCTGGCGAGCATGCTGACATTCGCCATGCTATTTGTGGTAGTCACAAAGTCCAATCCACCGTTGCCGTTTTGCCCGCCGCCACCGCCGCCACCGCCACCGCCGCCGCCGCCGCCACCGCCGCCACTACTTCCACTGCTTCGAAGGCCAGACGAACCCGGCGCCGCATTTACAATTGCAAAAACTCCGGCACTTGAATTATTATTTCCGCTGCCACCGCCGCCACTGCCGCCACTGCTGCTACCGCTGCTTCCTCCGCTACTGCCGTTGTTGTTGACAAAGGCCAACCCACTTACACTTTCCAAGCCCTGAACAAAAGTATTCGGATCTATTTTGAACGTCCGCGAATAAAGTTGTGGCGATTGAGGTCCCACGGCTGAAAAAATGACGGCGTAATCTTCAATGGAATATTTGATGGGATGATCAGCGACTCGCACGATCGCATCCAACACTTCAGCCAGGCGCACATCAGTAAGCGGCGGATTGATTCTGATGATGACGGAATTGATGTCCACCGATGATTCCCCGGCAGCCGATCCTGTGGAAATTGGCAAGCCGGTCGTGGGATCAATTTGCGTCGCACCGCCGAAACCACCTCCACCGGTGGGACCAGCCGCTCTACTCGAACCACCACGACCTTGAAGAGCGGAGCCGCCGGTCGTCGTAACAGACGCAGAATTATCCGGATTGGGGTTAATCAAAAAGTTGATGCCTTTTTTGTCCGGGTCACGCTGCTTCGCCGATTCGCTCAAACTGCGGACCACTTCGCTCAATGGCAAACCGTCGTACATCACCGAATCGATCGGGATGCGATCAAGTTTGTTCATGATGGCTTCACGCCCCGGGCCGGTGTGGACGAGAGTGGTGGAAGCATACGGATTAGGCACAGGCAGGGACAATTGCACATTTTTTATTGGTGATTCCCACTCTTTAGCCACCTGCACCACGCGACTTTCGTTGTCAGCCGTTGCAAGATGATCCTCACGGGCATAGGCGCCCTGCCTGACCAGGCTCAAATAATAAAACGCGCCCTGATTATTCGGGTCCAACTTCACAGCCTGCAGCAGCTTGGCTTCGGCTTCCTCAAACTTGCCCATCTCGTAAAGCAGCCTGCCATCGCGCACCAGGGTGTTCGCTTCCATTTTCTCGTCGACTACGATGGGAACTTTTTGCAGAGTCGCTTCATCGGGTATTTTGCCGCGCATCGCGGTGATCATCTGGTCGTTTTGTTTTTTGAACGCAAGCGCGGTGGAATTATTCGGGTCCACCTTCAAGGCGCGACTGACCTCCGTATTGGCTTGTCGCAAATCACCCCGGCGTTGCGCTTCGCGAGCCAATTCGAGCCTCACCGACACGAGCCCGGAAATGGTTTGCGCCGTCTCGGCGTCAATGCCAGAGCCGATTTGTTGGACGAGCGAATAGGCATCCTCGTACAACTTGGCGCCGGCAACCAAATCTCCGCGAGCGACAGCATCTTTGGCCTGTATAAGCTTCTGGCGCAAAACAATGGTATTGGCCTGCCGCAACACCGCTTCGCTGACGGCCATATCGGCAGGCGTCGTTTGAGCTGGCGACACAAGAGCGGCCGCCAGCATCAGAATTAAACCGAGAGGAATAGAAACTGCTTTTGTCATGGCTTGTTTTAGGTTCGTCGAAATCAGCGCCGCCGAATACCGGTATTGTCGCGTTCGAACATTATTCAACTCTTTGGGGATTGTAAGTCAATGTTGTTTTTTTCTGGTTCGATTTGGCGGATAATACCACTTCATTCTTGTCGATGGCAACGATAATGTAATCGTCGCCCGCAAATTTCAGGACGTCGTTGAAGCGCTGATCCTGCCAGCTTTTCCCTTCGGGAGCGTATTTCAAACCAGCCGTGTAGCCATCCACACGACGAAACGGCTTGTCTTTGGACAACGTCGCCGACTCGCCAGTGTTTGTCAGCCGCAAAATCAGTTGTGTTGGATTGGTGGGATTGTCTGGCGGGCCTTTCACGGTGATAATGGTGAAAGCTTCGTTTTTGTCACCGACCGAGGCATAATGCTGCCGCTTGACCCGTTGCCATGGATTTGCCGCCGTTTGACGCTCAACACCAATGATGTAGCGCGCACCAAATTCATTCGTCTCCACCGAGTCCAGCGTGAGTATGAAATACAGCGGCGTGGTCTGGGTGATCACAACGGCCTGCGGACCCACTTCCTTGCCGCTTTCAATCTTGATGAGGGCGCCGGTCCTCGTTTTTTGCCATTCAACGGGATTGAAAAGTCTGTTGGTTGTTTCGAAGTCAAGCCTGTTGGGCGATTGCAGGCGCTGAATGACGTTGCTCTGTTCTGCCAGGTTCAACGGCAAAAGCGGTTCGACCGAGGGCGAAGTCATCGTCTGTCGCGTTCTTTCCAAAATGTCATGGTCACGCAGGATCCAAAACGGCAAAAACACCAATGCACCCACCAAACCCAGCAACACTACGCTGAGTAGAATCTTTTCGTAATGTTTTCTGAAAAAATCCATGCGCTTAAATTCCTGGCGACAGTTTTACGACTTCAATCTTCATGGTGATGCTCAAGATATGTTCATCGAGCACCGTCTGCAATCCACCCCGCCCGACGGGCGCGGACGGCGGCTGATATGCCGGTTGATTCGGCGGAGGTTGGGCGCCCATCATCCCCCCGCCAGGAGAAGCTGATGGCGCAGCAGTTGTCGCCATCGTTTGCACATTAATATCTTTCACGACGAATTCGTACGGCGACGACGCAAAAACGGACAACACACTTGCCAAATCCTGACTGAAACAGCGGAAAGTCACTTCGTATGGTCTAAAAATGGCGAGATTGTTGTTGACGGCCGACTCATCAAGATAATCCGACTGCGGGCCACGGACATCGTCATCCGAAACACGCACACGTCGAAGACCGTCCAAAGAATTGATTTTGGCCGCATAAAGAATTTCTGAAATGGTTTTCACTTCGCCCAGCTGCTCGGCCAGCGGTTCAAGGCTGCCAGGCGCGAATTTCACCAACGTCCGCTCCGCTTCAAACGAGAAGCCGTATTGGGGTGGCAACGTGACGCTGGCGCTGTCGGCTTCATGTTGCAACTGATCAATCGTCCGGCGCAGCGCGGCGGCAAATGCCTCACTGGTCACGACGCCGTTGGTTGGATTCGGAATGGGCGGGATCGGTTGAAAGTATTGCTTCGCCTGCTGAATCCAATCGTGCAGTTGCCGTTCCTGTTCGCGAGCCGTTTGAATGTTATTGACCTTGTCGTTGCCCGGAGACGGATTCTCGTTGTTTAACGTCTCCAACGTTGTGTATGCCTCGGTCAATGCGCTCGAAGCCGTTTCGTTTCGCTGCCATTTATCAAATCCATAGACGCCAGCCCACGCCAGCAACCCCACAGCCAAAGCGGTGCCAATGAAAAAAAACAAATTTCTCTTAATCCAAGTCATGTTATAGGTTCAGGGGTTTTTTAAGCGCAACCGAAATCCCGAAGGTGAACGTTCCCGAAGCATCATCCGCCTTGATCTCGCCGGAAAGTTGTGTTGTCTTGGGATCAAAATACGGGCTGGCCTGCAATTCATTTTGTAATGTGTAAGCGATGTCACTGTTTGCCGATGGGTCCACACTGGATAAACTCACTGCGCGGCAGACCAGGGTCAGAGTGATGACGCCCGTTTGATTGGGTTGGCCCGGGGTGGCGGCGGCTGAGGACTGCATCGCACCGCGATGGCGTGATTGTGTTTCTCCTGGATTGGATGTGGAAGCACCCTCTCCGCCCGCTGTTGGCGTCAAGGACATCTGTTCGATCCAAATTCCAGCCTGCACTCCCGGTTTTTGCGCGGACAATTTTTTCTGGGTTTCGTTTTCGGTGCGAATGAGGACGCGGCGCAATTCAGCCAGCACATCGCCCCAATAATACCGATCATTCATCCATGTCACGATTTGACCCGCATCCCGTTGTGCCGCCTCGCGTTTCTTGTGAACTTGATCGAATGTATTGGACTCGTCCTGCCGCTGCTGCACTACCGGCTTCAGCTTGTCAAGCTCATCCTCTTTCGAGAGGCTCAGTTTTTCAAAGAGGAACCCGACTGCGAACGCCACTACCACAAGGCTGAATATCGTCGCGATGAAATACGGTTTCTTTTCATTGAAAGCCCGCCGACGCAACGTGCTCGCTGGCATCAAATTCATTTCCACCGGACAGTGCGCCAGATTTCGCAGCCCCAAACCGACAACTTCGCCAAATGAATGTGCCACGCGCGCGAGTTCCTCCAGATTCACCAACGGGTCAATCCGGACGTTGCGGAATGGATTGAAGTACTCGACCGGCACGTTGAGTTTTTCGGCAAAAAATTGCGCCGTGTAAGGCATAATGGACGCGCCGCCGGCCAAAAAAAGTCGTTGCGGGGCTGCTCCGCCCATTTGGCCGCGGTAAAATTGCATCGTCTGGTTGACTTGAATGTGCAGTTTCGTCATGAACTGCCGGGCGATTTTGGAAATGGCCGCCTGATTTGGACTCTCTGGTTCCTCATACGCGCCACCAAGACTGACGAACCCCTCACTCACTTTGAGTTGCTCGGCGACTTCAAATTTTAATTTGGCCTCGTTCGCAAAATCCTGCGTGATGGAATTCGCGCCCAGGTTGATGCTGCGGGAGAAAACCTTGCCATTTTCAAAAAATAGCAGGTCGCTCGTCTTGGCGCCGATGTCCAGCAACATCGTGCAATCCTCCAAATCGTCGTAGTTGTAGCGAAAAGCATTGCAAAGCGCCGCCGGTGATACGTCGCACAATTGCAGCCGCAACTTCGCCTCCTCCGCCATGCGGGACAATCCCTCGACGACCTCGGATTTGATTGCCACCAGCAATACTTCCAATTCGCCGGTCGGGGTCGAACCCAAAATTTGATAATCCCACACCACCTCCGCCAGCGGGAACGGAACGTTTTGCTGCGCTTCGTATTGAATAATTTGCGTCACCTTGCCCGCGTCCACGGGCGGCAACCTGACGAATTTGGAAAACACCTGATAACCCGGCGCGCAGACATTGATGTTTCTTGCTCCGGCGCCTTTTTCAGCCAGCGCCCCGCGCAGCGCCTTGAATACAACTTCCCTGCGCGTGGCTTCCACCAAGCCTTCTGCCCCGAGCGGCTTGAGAATGAAACTCTTCAGGAGCAGACCGCCGAATTCACTGAGTTCAAAGTTCGCCAGCTTGAGACTGCCCGCCCCAAAATCAACCGCCAAAAATGACTTCACATTCAGCATTGCCATGTTCGCATCATGCCTGCCGACAAAACACCCGGCCTTTCACCGTTCTGTTCAAGGCAGCCCGTGCTGGTTACTGTAATTTTTTAAGACGGTCAAATACAAAACTTGGAAAAAGAGAAGAATGTTTGCAGCAAATCCTGCAATAAAACATTGCGTCTCGCCGCTGGCTCTGGCTTCATCCTGTCGTGCCGGGACAAACGCCAGTTATTGCACCCGCCATGAACCGTTGTTGCATGCACATTTTGTATTCAGGCCATGTGCAGGGTGTCGGTTTTCGTTACACAGCGAAAACCGTCGCCACTGGCTTTGAAGTCAGCGGCACGGTTCGGAATCTGCCCGACAATCGCGTCGAATTGATTGCCGAGGGCCCGCGCGAGGAACTCGAAGCATTCCGCGCGGCCGTTCGTAATGCCGGGCTTTCCAGTTTTATTCACGACGAAAATGTAAATTGGATCGAAGCGCAAAACGAATTTCGCGGATTTGAAATTGTCCGATGAAAATGAAATACGCCATCATCTCCGACATTCACGCCAATCTGGAGGCGTTTCAAGTCGTTTTGGAAGACGCTCAAAATCAGAAGGTCACGCACTACGCCTGCATCGGCGATGTTGTCGGCTACAACGCCAATCCCAGGGAATGCCTCGACATCGTCTGCAAAATGAACATGCCTTGCGTCAAAGGCAACCACGACGAATACTGCTCCACCGACGATCCGCTTGAAGGTTTCAACCCCGCCGCCGCCGAAGCCGTCCACTGGACACGCGGACAACTGTCCGACAAGGAACGCAAGTGGCTGTGCGACCTCAAATACACCAAAATAGTCGCCAACTTCACCCTCGTCCACGCCACGCTCGACGCGCCGGAACGCTGGGGTTACGTCTTCGACAAGCTCGCCGCCGCCGCCAGTTTTCCGTATCAGAACACACAAGTCTGTTTTTTTGGCCATACACACGTGCCTGTCGCCTTCATGCGTGACACCGTTGTGCGGGGCGGCACCTATTCCAAATTCAAAATTGACCCGGCCAAAAAATATTTCATCAATGTCGGCGCCGTCGGCCAGCCTCGCGACAATAATCCCAAGGCCGCCTATGTGGTTTATGACATGGACGAAGGCACTATTGAACTGCGCCGGCTCGAATACGACATTGCCGCCGCCCAGAAAAAAATTCTCGACGCCGGTCTTCCCAAACGCCTCGCCGAACGGCTGGCATTCGGAAAGTAAATTCTCAATCACAGGAGACGCCTGCTTGGTGGAGAAAAATCCCTGAAATTTGCGTCCACGGTCATGGCGGAACTTTTGAAAATTCTCATTCTCAAACCAAGCTCGCTCGGCGATGTCGTGCAGGCGCTGCCCGTGCTTCGCCTCATTAAACGCCATCTGCCTGCGGGTGAAATTTATTGGTGGATTAATTCCAACCTCGCATCACTGATCGAAGGGGATCCCGATTTGACCGGCATTGTCCGCTTCGAACGCAAACGCTGGGCCGCCCCCCGACACTGGCCGGAAATGTTCCGCAGTGTCCAATGGATGCGCGCGCAACACTTCGATTGGGTCATCGACCTCCAATGCCTCGTGCGCAGCGGCGCGTTCGCGTGGCTTGCCAATGGAAATTTTCTCATTGGCCTCGATGAATCCCGCGAAGGAGCCCGCGGATTTTATGACCTCGCCGTCCGCCGCCCATCGTTTCACACACATGCCGTGGATTGGTATCTCGCCGTGCTGCCGCCGCTCGGTGTGCCGGTCCACAAAAATTTTCAATGGCTGCCGGAACGTCCCGAAACCGCCGCTGCCGTCAAATCTAAATGGCAGACGGATGACGCGCGCTGGATTGCCATTCAGCCCGGTGCGCGCTGGAACAATAAACGTTGGCCGGTTCAGAACTTTGCCGAACTCGTCCGTTTGCTCGCGACAGAATTCCCGGACGTGCGCTTTGCCATTCTTGGCAATGACGACGACAAACCGCTCGGCAAAATCATCGCATGCGCCGAACCTGCGCGTTGCCTGAATCTGTGCGGACAGACTTCATTGCCGGAAATGGTCGAATGGCTGCGGTTGTCTGAACTGATGATTACAAACGACACCGGCCCGATGCACGTGGCTGCCGCGCTCGGCAAACCGCTGGTGACATTGTTCGGCCCCACCGAACCGCGCCGCACCGGCCCTTACGGTCAGCTCGAAAATGTTTTGCGATTTAATCTCCCCTGCTCTCCCTGCCTTAAATCGCATTGCCACTACGAAAAACCGAACGAGTGCTTGAAAGCGATTTCGCCTGCGATGGTTTTTGAAAGCGCATGCAAAAAACTTGAAGCATTGCCGGCTTAAGCGCGCTTGCGCTTTGAGTCCGCCGGTTATTTCATCAAATGAATCAATCCCCCGGTTTTATGAACGATGCATTGCCCTACCAATCAAAACGCCCCGCCAAAAGTCTGTGGCAACAATATCGCATCTACCGCGACCGGCTCGAACTGCAATCCTGGCTTCTTTTCCACACCATCGTTGTGCCGATAAACGAAATTCAGGCTGTCGAAGTCCGCCCCCCTGTGGTTCTCGCAGATGTTTTTAGAGGCAAGGGTTTTCTCTTTGTGTTCTGGGCATTCAAAATCGACAATGCGGACTGCTGCCGTCACGTTGCAATCGAAAGGAAGTCGGGATTCATGAAACGCATCCGGTTCTCGCCGGACGACCCGGACAAGTTCGTCGAAATTTGCAAATCAATCCTGCCGAATGGGTAAAACCACGAAGGCACAAGGCAAGTCAGGACTTCTTTGCGCCTTCGTGTCTTTGTGATTCAATTTTCTGGATTTGCTTCTTCACCCACGCGCGCGCCTGGCGTGGTGTTTTTAATTCATCCTGCAACTGTTTTTCCCGGATTTCGGCCAGTAATGCGCCCATTGCCGGACCGGGTTTCATGCCCAGCTTGATTAAATCATCCCCTGTAAGTAATGGCGGACGAATCGCCGGTTTCTTTTTTAATTCCTCCGCCTGCGCCAGCAGGAATTCGTAAAGGTCGAACTGGCCGTGCGAACCGAGGCAGTCCAGCCGGTGCAATTCGAGTTCCAGCGGAAATGTCTCACGCATCAGCAACCGCCGCAGCGTCGCCTTCCGCATTTGTTTCACGTCCTTGAACTGCATGTGCTGCCGCACGCAGGCGACAATTTCCCCGATTTGTTTCTTGGGGAAACGCAGCCGCTGCAAAATCTTTTCCGCCATCGCCGCGCCGATTTTCTCGTGTTCGTAAAAATGAATCGCACCGGTTTGCGAATCGCGTTCCGCCGTCACGGGCTTGCCGATGTCGTGCAAAATCACCGCCCATGTCAGTGATTCGGGCGCGATGGGCGGCAATTTCTCCAACATCAACCGAGTGTGCTCAAACACGCTGCCTTCAGGATGATAATCCGGCGATTGTTCGCACAAAATCGTTGCCGCGAGTTCGGGCAAAATCGGCTCCAGCAACCCGCTGTCGCGCAGCAACACCAGCCCGCGCGCGGCATGCGGCGGCGAAAACAATTTGATAAGTTCGTCGCGAATCCGTTCGGCGCTGATGTTTTTGATCTTGGACGCATTGGCCTTCAACGCCGCGAACGTTTGCGGCTCGATTTCGAAATTGAGTTGCGCGGCAAATCGCACCGTGCGCAACAGGCGCAAATGGTCCTCGGCAAAGCGTTCATCCGGCGAACCGATGGTGCGGATGATTTTTGCGCGCAAATCCTTTTCGCCGCCGACCCAGTCGTGAAGCTTTTCGGCGACCGGATCGTAAAAAAGCCCGTTGACGGTGAAATCGCGGCGTTGCGCATCAGCTTCGGCGCTGCTGAAAACGACCTTCGTCGGACGCCGGCCATCCTTGTAATCCGCCTCGGCACGAAACGTGGCAACCTGGAATTGGTGCCTGTCCTCGACGACAATCATCACGCCGAACTTGCGTCCGACAGCGATGGTACGTTTGAACAACTTCTCGATTTGTTCCGGGCGCGCGTCCGTGGCGATGTCGTAATCCTGCGGCTCGCGTTTGAGTAAAAAATCGCGCACGCAACCGCCGACCCAAAACGCGGCGAAGCCGGTGGCTTGCAGTCGCCGCACAATGTTCATAGCGGTGTGTCTCATTCCGTCCCCCAGATTTTTTTGACGTATGCAACGCCGGATTTAACCGCTTCGAGGGGGAGCACCGGGCCAAGTTCAAAAACTTTGATGTGCTCCGGCTTCACCATCGGTTTGAGCGCGGCGAAATCGATCATGCCGGTGCCGGGCGCGGCGTGGTCGCGCGCTGGAAATTGCACGTCGTGAATATGAAAACCGGCAAGACGCGCGGCAAGCGATTCGAGATGTTGCGCATGTTGAATGAAGCCGAGGTTTTCCTTGATTTGGGCGTGGCCTGTGTCGTGCCAATAAACCACGTTCGGACTGGCAAACTCGCGGAAAAAGGAAACAAAATCACCATCAAGCGGAATTTCCTCGAGCGCCTGCCGGTTTTCGCAACCAAGTTTCAGACCGCGTTTTTCAGCTTCGGGCAGAATTTTGCGGAGCGTTTCACAGGTGCGCGCAATATATTTTTCTTTTGCGGCTTCGCGTTTGGCGGCGGCTTCAATGCGGAGTTTTTCAAACCGGGACGATCTTTTCCCGTCGCGCTCAAGCATTTCGCACAACCTGCCGGTATAATCCTTCAAATCAATGCTGCCGAGGTGCAGCACAACGACCGGCGCCCCGACGCGCCCGGCAAATTCAAACGTTTTGAGTGTGAAGCTAACGGCCAGCTGGCGTTCGTGAAGCTTTTCGGCGGAAAATTCGCAAAGGTTCGGCGCGGCATGGGTCACGCCCACCGGCAACGGACAAAAATTGTGCAGACTGGAAATTTTGATTTCGCCGGCGGCCACCGCCTTGAGAATGCCGGGCATGAGACTGGCGGAAATGCCGTGGCTAAGTTCGGCGTATTCAAAACCCAGGTCGCGGATTTCACGCAACATCGCGCGGCCATCCGTGTGACGGTGGGAATTCCAGCAGGTAGAAAATGAATACATGTTGTTGAATTGTTAAATGGTTGAACCGTTAAAACGTAAATCGTTAAACCGTCAAAAACAATTCAACGATTCAACGATTTAACGATTTAACACTTCAACGTTTCCAATGAACTACAGATCCGCGTAGCGGGCGGTGAGCATCGCGGAAAAACGCGCGACCTTTTCCTTGCGGCGGCGCTTTTCACTCGGCTTTTCAAAATGCCGGTGACTGCGCACGATCTTGAGCGTGCCTTCGCGATCGACTTTTTTCTTCAGTCGCCGCAACGCACGATCCACTGGTTCGCCTTTTTTTAATCTGATTTCGGTCAAAGCAACTCACTTCCTTCCTCGGGCGAGGAACCGCACAGGCGGTTGCTCGCAAAATGAACGGACGCGGAGAATAATTTTCCCACAGCCATTGTCAATGCGCAAAACGCCTCGATAACAGTCAGCTATGGCGGTTGATTGAGGTATTGAACGGGTTTGTGAGGGTAGGGCGCGCAGTCCCCTGCGCGCCGTGGTTAGCTGGCATTCGCCCGAGCGGCGCGCAACGGAGTGCGCGCCCTACCTTTGGCTTTTCTCATTCGCGTTGAGGTGCTAAACCCATGGCATGGATTTGCCCGTCCGCAAAAAGATTCCCCACATCGTGCCACAGTGGGTTTCGGACGGCAGTTGGTTTTTCATCACCATCAAATGCGTTCCGCCCGGCAAAAACCAACTTTGCCAGGCTGGTGTTGGCGAAGGGATATTGGCGGCGATGGCATATAATCACAAAAAACTCGTCTGGCATTGTCGGTTGTGTCTGCTGATGCCGGATCATCTGCACGGCATCATCGCTTTTCCGCGTGAACCGGGCATGGCAACAACCATCCGAAACTGGAAAAAATTCACAACCATAAAGCATGGCATTGAGTGGCAACGCGATTTTTTTGATCACCGCCTGCGCGACCGGCACGAACTTGAAGAAAAGACCTTTTACATCCTGATGAATCCGGTGCGAAAGGGGTTATGCGAACGGATGGAAGATTGGATCTGGGTGTATCGCCCGGCGGATCGTCCGCCGGTATTGTTGGGATAAACAGACTCTGGTAGGGCGCGCAGTCCCCTGCGCGCCGTGGTTGGCCGACATTCGGGCGGGCGGCGCGCAACGGAGTGCGCGCCCTACCAAAAACGCCCGCACTCGACAGCCAGCCCCCCCGTTGTTAGCGTTTGGCCGTGCCGACAATTCTCGAAAAAGACGGTTATCGGTTTTTCTTTTACAGCAACGACCATCACCCAATCCATGTCCACGTCCGCTACGGCGGTGGTGAGGCGGTCTTTAATGTCGAGAGTGAAGTCGAATTACGCGAGTCACAGGGACTCAAACTTCGTGAATTGTCCAAGGCTGAAAGACTTGCAGAAGAAAATAAAAAGCTGATAATGGAGAAGTGGCATGAATACCTTGGTTGACACAGCCCGTTCCGCTGCCCATGTGAATGGTGACATCATCATCCGCATGGAAAGTGGCGCGGAGATTCGCTTTCCGGTGGTGAAAAATCCGCGACTGGCGCGCGGCACGCCCCGGCAGTTGAATCACATCGAGATTTCGCCATTCGGCTTGCATTGGCCGGAACTCGACGAGGACTTGTCGTTTCGCGGTCTGCTCGATGGCGATTACGGTCAGCTTCAGAAAAAGGCCAAAGCCTGACACTCGACAGCCAGCCCTCCCGTTGTTAGCGTTTGGTCATGAATTTCCTGGTCACCGGCGGCGCGGGCTTCATCGGCTCGCACGTTTGCGAGCGTCTGTTGCGCGACGGCCACGCGGTCTGGGCATTCGATGACCTCAACAACTTTTACGATCCTCAACTCAAGCGCCAGAATCTGCAGGAAATCCAATCGCTCGCCAAACCGTTTGAATTTGTTCATGGCGATTTGACCAACCGCGCCGCGCTCGATGCAATTTTCAGCAGCGTCAAATTCGATCAGGTCATCCACCTGGCCGCGCGCGCCGGGGTGCGGCCGAGTCTCCTTGACCCGGCCCTTTACCAGCGGGTCAACGTGGAAGGCACGGTCAATGTGCTCGAAACCGCGCGAAAAAACCGCGTCAAAAAAATCGTCATCGCCTCGTCATCGTCGGTCTACGGCGTGAACTCCAAAGTGCCGTTCAGCGAAAGCGACCCGGTTTTTTCCGCCATCTCACCCTATGCCGCCAGCAAGCTCGCGTGCGAAGCGCTCGGCCATGTTTATCACCACGTTCACGGCATGGACGTGACGGTGCTTCGCTTGTTCACTGTTTACGGCCCGCGTCAGCGACCCGACCTGGCCATCCGCAAATTCGCGACGCTCATTCAAGCCGGCAAACCGATTCCGGTCTTTGGCGATGGCGGCATGGAGCGCGATTATACCTACATCACCGACACGCTCGACGGAATCATCGCCTGCACAAAAAAGGAATTCGGCTACGCAATTTTCAATCTCGGTGAATCGCAGACCGTAAGGCTGAGCCGCCTCATTGAACTGCTTGAAGCCGCGCTCGGCAAAAAAGCCGTGATTGATCGCCAGCCGCCGCAACCCGGCGACGTGCCCGTCACGTTCGCCGACATCTCGAAGGCGCGCGCCCGGCTCGGCTACAATCCGCAGGTCAAAATCGAGCAGGGCATCCTGCAATTTGTGAATTGGTTTCGCCAGGGCCATTGTTAATACTACCGCCGATGAACCCATCCACGTCGCCCAATCGTCCAACCCTGGCCAAGGCCGTTGATATCTGGAAAAAACTGCTCGTCGAGCGCGACCTTTCGACCAACCTGCTCTGGATTTTTGAGGAAAATCTTTGCTTCGAAAAAGAGACTGGGGCGCTGGGTGGTTTTCATCTGGGCTTTCAAACCAAATTCACAACACCATCCGATGACGCGCTTGATATCGCGTTCGACCACTTCTCCGAATCGGGCGCGCGCATCGTGTTTTACCGGCTCGGCGAATACCGCGACCAATCCATCTGCGTTTTGTTGTGCGACACGTGGTTCGACACGAAGGACGAAAGCGAAGGCTACCTGCGCCGGAACGAATGGAACATGTCATTTCATCCCGGCCTCGATGACAAGATCGAGGAAATCGCCGATTTAAGCCGCTGGCTGCGGCGCGTCAAACGCGGGCGCGGCTTTCACGACCTCGATTTCTGCATGACGCTCGCCACGATTGACGAAATCAAAACCTACGGCCGTCCGCTTGCGCACTACGAACAGTTCGCCAGGACAATGCTCAACCGCCTGCGCCGGTTTTTGGGGCAACCCACCTGAGTGCGGGCAACGCAAAGAGCATTTGCATTTTCACAGCGATGGATTCATGCTTCAACTGTGAGTGCGCTTGAAATCCAGCAGATGCCCCGGCGGGAAAAGTTGCAGCTTATGGAAATTTTGTGGGCGGACTTGAGCCGGAACGAGGTGGAATTGGAATCCCCTGCCTGGCACGCCGACGCCTTGCGTGAAACTTCAGAACGCCATGCGCGCGGCGAAGAAAAAATCCTGGATTGGGAGCAGGCCAAAAAGAAATTACGGAAGGGTAAGGCATGAATCTTCGGATTCTCGAATCCGCTTTGAACGACTTGGCGGATGGTCGGGATTTCTACGAGCGGCAAGGTGAGAGTCTTGGGGAATATTTTCTAGATTCGCTTTTTTCGGACATAGATTCGCTGGTTCTTTATGCCGGGATTCACCGGAAGGTTTTTGGCTTCCATCGGCTGTTGTCCAAACGGTTTCCTCACGCCATTTACTACCAACTCGAAAACGGAAACATGGCGGTCGTTTACCGGGTGCTGGATTGCCGCCGGCATCCGAGCAGGACCCGCACGAACTTGAAACACGGCGGATAACCGTTTTTCATCTCACGCCAAGACGCCAAGGCGCTATATCCGCAGATTACGCAGATTGACGCAGATTTCAAATAAGCCATGTAATGGCGAAACGAAAGTAGCCCGCGGTTTTAACCGCGGGTAAACGTTCCAAAAAATATTCCTTCTCCCATCGGATGGGAGAAGGTGGTCTCGCCACTGCGGGACCGGATGAGGGTTTGGGACATTTCCTCCCCGAAAGCCTTCGCGGCAACGCAGCCCCACCCTGCTTTCCTTTTGATTCGCATATGGCTAAACTTTCCCCGTGACGAAAGCCGAAGCCAAATCACGCCACGCCAAACTCGTCGAAGAAATCTGCCGGCACGACCGCGCCTATTACGTCGAAGCCAGACCGGTGATTTCCGACCACGACTACGACCGGCTTTATCACCAGCTTCTCGATCTCGAAAAGGAATTCCCCGAACTCGCCACGCCCGATTCACCCAGCCAGCGCGTCGGCGGCGCGCCGTTGAGCGAATTCAAATCCGTCCGGCACGCCGTGCCGATGATGAGTCTGGAAAACACCTATTCGCAGGAGGAAGTGCGCGATTTCGTGAAACGCGTCCAAAAACTTTTGCCAGGTGAAAAGCTCGAATGGGTCGTCGAACCCAAGGTGGACGGCGTGGCCGTGAGCTTGCGCTACGAAAACGGCGCGTTCACCACTGGCGCAACGCGCGGCGACGGCACCAACGGCGACGACATCACGGCAAATCTCAAAACAATTCGCTCTGTACCTTTGTGCCTTGGTGGTAAACCGCCGGCCATTCTCGAAGTTCGCGGCGAAGTTTTCATGAGGAAAGCCGGCTTTGAGAAATTGAACGCCGAGCGCAAATCCGCCGGTGAGGAAATTTTTGCCAACCCGCGCAACGCCGCCGCCGGTTCGCTCAAACAGCTCGACCCAAAAATCGTCGCCAAACGCCCGCTCGACACCGTCATTTATGGGATTGGGGAAGTCGGAAGCCAGAAGGCAGAAGGCAGAAGGCAGAAGGCAGAAGGCGGGAGTCCACAGTCGCAAGCAGAACTGCTGAACTGGTTAAAAACTCTCGGATTCAAGACGGCGGAGCGGACGTGGTTTTGCAAATCCGAGGACGACCTCATTGCCGCCATCGCCGAGCTGGAAAAGGTCCGTCATAATTTCCCCTACGAAACCGACGGTGCGGTCATCAAATTGAATTCCTTCGAGCAGCAACGCCGTGTCGGAGCCACGGCCAAGGCGCCGCGCTGGGCCATCGCCTACAAATACGCACCTGAACAGGCCGAAACCAAACTCAAAGCCATCACCATCCAGGTCGGACGCACCGGCGCACTCACACCCGTGGCCGAACTTGAACCCGTTTTTCTTGCCGGCAGCACCATCAGCCGCGCCACGTTGCACAACGAGGATTATATCCGCGAGAAAGACATCCGCATCGGCGACACCGTGGTCATCGAAAAAGCCGGTGAAGTGATTCCCGCCGTCGTTAATGTGGTTTTGAAAAAGCGCGCAGGCGGCGAAAAGAATTTTCATTTCCCAAAAACCTGTCCGGAGTGCAGCTCAAAAATCTCCAAAGAAATGGGCGCGGACGAGGAGGAAGGCGCGATTTGGCGCTGCATAAATCCCGATTGCCCGGCGCAGGTTCGCGGACGGCTCGAACATTGGTGCTCGCGCGGTGCGATGGACATCGAAGGCGGCGGCGAAGTGCTTGTCGCGCAACTCGCAAAAAGCGGACTCGTGCATGACGTGGCGGATTTGTATCAGCTCAAGCTCGAACCCGTCGCCGCACTCGAACGCATGGGCGAAAAGTCGGCAAAGAATTTCATTGATGCCCTCGCCGCCAGCAAATCGCGCGACCTATGGCGGTTGCTGTTCGGCCTCGGCATTTTGCACGTGGGCGCAGGCGTGGCAAAGTCACTTGGAAAACATTTCGCGACACTCGACGACATCTTTGCCGCAACCGCCGAACAACTGACGGAAACCGAGGACATCGGCGAAGTCATCGCGCAAAGCATCGTTCAATGGCACGGCGACGCGCGAAATAAAAAGCTCATCGAACGATTGCGCGACGCCGGATTGAACTTCAAATCCAGCCTTTACCAGCCCGCAGCACCAGCAGGTCCATTTGCAGGAAAAACATTTGTGCTGACCGGCACATTACCGACGCTGACGCGCGAGGAAGCCACGGCAAAGATTGAATCACTCGGCGGCAAAGCGAGTGGCAGTGTGAGCAAAAAAACGGATTTTGTTGTGGCCGGTGAAGACGCCGGTTCAAAACTCGACAAGGCCAACAAGCTCGGCGTAAAAATCATCAGCGAAAAAGAATTTTTGAAGATGGTTTAGCCACGGCCTGTCCGCCATAGCTCCGCGAAACGGAGCGACGGCGGAATGAACACCCAGGCTTCGCCAAAGGCTACGCCGGGCGAGCGGATTAACACGGATGCGGATTAACCACAAAGAACGCAAAGAACACAAAAGAAGCGCGGACAGCGACACAAAACCTTTTTCTCCTTTGAATTCAATTTGGGCAGCCCTACGATTTGCGTCGTGAAGTTCACCCAATATTTCATGGCCATGCGGCTGCGACCTGACCGCGCCATGATCCAGATGGAATGGATTCAGCGGGTGATTGAACATCCCGAAAAAGAAGCCGTGCAACAGGACAGACGCATCCGCCGCTGGGCGCGCATTAACGAGATGGACGGACGCGCGCTTCGTGTTATATTATTGCCTGACGGCGAGACCGTTCACAACGCGTTCTTCGACCGCACATTTAAGCCATGAAAATACGCTATTTCCAAGACACCGATACGTTGCACATCGAATTCAAGCCCGCCGAGGTGGCCGAGACCCGCGACTTGGATGAGAACACGCTTTTGGATATGGACAAGGCCGGGGATATTTTGGGCATCACCGTCGAACATGCCAGCCAGCGCACCAATATTCCGCAATTCTCCTACGAACAAGTGACCGCCTGATTTCAGGAAAAGCATTTTTTCATCCGCAGATTTCGCAGATTTACGCAGATTTTTTGATGGTAGGGACGCCTCGCCGAGGCGTCCGGTGGGGCGAGCGTACTCGCGAGCCGCGGTTTTCACCAACGACATGGAGGGCATTGCTTCGTCAATGCCAAAAATAAGAAAGTGCCGGAGCTTTTTTGTGGCGATCATTCTGCTTGATCCGATCCGCACTTCTGATCAATTGATCTGGGCGTGCCGAAGAAGTCGAAACCAACCAAACACCGCCCGTTCTACAAATCCAAGCCGCCGAAACCAAAATCGGTGGGGCGAGCGTCCTCGCGAGCCGAAAACAATATCGGCCATCCGGTTTATACCCGTATTCATAAGCGAACCGTGCGGTGCTCTCCACGCCGATGTTTGTCGCAATGCCGCACAGGACAATTGTCGCCATGCCGCGCCGCCGGAGTTCCAAATCAAGTTCCGTCCCGTAGAAGGCGCCCCACTGGTGTTTGGTGATCACGAAATCGCCCGGTTTCGGTCCCAGTTCCGGAACAATGTCCGCCCAGTCGGACGGAGGGGTTTGAGCCTGCATTGGCGCGTCAGCGATGGGACGCAGCGTGTCTTTTCCGTCCGGAGACGGAGTAACCCTCACTAAAAAAACCGGCATGTCATTTTTCCTGAACGCTTCGGCAAGAGCCGCCGTGTTTTTTACCACGATGTCCGACGCATACGGAGCGGTTTGTCGTCCTACTATGCCCTTCTGAAGATCTATGACTACCAGCGCCGTTTTTGATTTATCAATTAATGCATTTTTCACAACCGTTTATTACCACTTTGGATGGAACCACGCATTCAGAAACGGAAATGGGTCAGTTCTTGATGTTGGCACATAGCCCTGACAGGCTTTAAGAGTTAAAGCCTTTTCCGAAATTCCGCGCAGGCTTTTGTCGCATCTTGAGGATTAAATTCCCGGCTTGTTTTCCTCCGGACTTCGGGCGATAATCACATCATGGAAATTGTTTTTACCGTGGTGCAGGAAAGCGACGGCGGCTATGTGGCCGAGTGTCTTTCGCACGACATTTTCACGCAGGGCAGCACGTGGGAGGAGTTGCGTGCGAATGTGCGCGAAGCAGTGTCCGCCTATTTTTTTGACCAGCCCAAACCTGCTGCTGTGCGCCTGCATTTGGTGCGGGATGAACTTCTGGCAAACGCATGAAATTGCCGCGTGACTTGAGCGGCGCGGAGTTGATCAAGTTGCTTTGCAAGCACCATGGCTACCGCCGGGTCAATCAGGAGGGCAGCCATGTGATTCTCGAAACAGATTCCCCGCGTCACCACCGGCTGGCTGTTCCCGACCACAACCCGCTGCGCATCGGCACACTCAACGCCATCTTGCGCGCCGTGGCTGAAGTCAAAGCCGTGCAAAAGGAAGACATCCTCAAGCCGCATTAACGATTCGGTTTTATTTTCTCCGCGTCATCCCAGCCTTTTCCGAAATTCCGCGCAGGCTTTTGTCACGTCTTTCGCGTTCAAAATCACAGCAGGGCGGCGCATTGCTGCGTCGCCCTGCCATTCGAACAATCAGCGGAGGAACCTGCGGATTGTTATTGAGTTGATCTGGGTGTTGCTCTTTCGACAGCGTTTTTACGGGTGACGTCGGCTACAACAACGTGCATCCAGCCCTGATCGTATTCTTGAACGTAATTAAGGTCATAGTTTTCCCAGCCCCTGTGTTTGGCTTCGCTTGAAGCAACAGCCGAGGCCACTTGTTTCACATAAATGATGCGGTCCGAGCCTTTCAAGGCAGTGCCTTGATGAACGACAACATGGAAATCAGTGTCATTAACGTTCTCAATGGCATAGTTGGGTGAGGTTGGAAGGTTTTGATGGAAATCCTGATTGTAGGATCCCTCATTGGATGTGGCGCAACCAGTGGCTAAAAGCGCAAGGGTCGCATTCAATAACAGTAGCCGGAGTGTCCAGCGGAGTTGATTTATTTTCATGCTGCTAAATTAGCAGATTCCGGCTGGCTGGCTATGGGGTAAACACCCCATAGGAATCGCGCAACGGCGTGTTATCTTGCAGGCATGAATGTATTATTACTCGTGGTTATTCTTCTCTTATTGTTCGGCGGCGGCGGGTTTTACTTTGGTGGTCCTGTCATCGGCGGCAGCGGGCTTGGCCTGGTTCTGCTGATATGCCTTATTATCTTTCTCGTAGGCGGATTCCGCACGAAAAACCCATAACGCGGAGGTGCGTTTTTTATCCGCAGGTTGCACAGATTTGCGCAGATAAAACGGGGGGGTTTTAACCGCAAAGAACGCAGAGGTTTTTTGTCTTTAGCATTATCCGTGTTTATCTGTGTCAATCCGTGGTTCATTTTTTGAGCTTTGTGTTCTTTGTGCTCTCTGTGGTTCAAACCTGATTTAACAACGAAGAAACCAAGGAACAAAGTTTTCCTAATTGTTCTTCTTCTTTGCGCCCTTTGTTACTTTGTTGTTCAAACCAACCGCCGCTTAAATTCCGCGCAGGCTTTTGTCACATCTTTCGCATTCAAAATTGCCGACACGACACAAATCCGCTTTGCGCCCGCAGCCAAAACATCACCGATATTTTCCAGATTGATGCCGCCGATGGCGAACCACGGAATAGTCACATTTTTCGAGGCCCAGCGGACATATTCCAGCGTCACCGGTTTTGCCGTCGGTTTTGTGCCCGTCGCATAAACCGGCCCGACGGCGATGTAATCCGCGTCTGCCGTCAATGCGCGCTTCGCTTGTTCGGGTGAGTGAGTGCTTAAGCCAATCTTGAGTTGAAAGTTGAAAGTTGAAAGTTGAGAGACGTGAGTATGGCCTGCGTCAAAAAAATCGCTTTGGCCGAGATGACAAAAATCTGCGCCGACTTCGTGCGCAATATCCAAATAATCGTTAATGACCAATCCAACGTTTGCGCGTCGCGTGACGGGCAGGATTTTTTCCGCCATTGCACGGATTTCATCGGGCGTGGATTTTTTTGCGCGGAGCTGGATCAACTCTGCGCCGCCGTCGCAGAGTTGTTGCGCGACAACTTCCGGAGCGCGGCCATGCAACCAGGCCGTGTCAACGAAGGCATATAGCCGGCAATCCGCGAGCGGTTTCATGAAATGATTTTAACCACGAAGAACACGAAGAACACGAAAGAAGTTCGACTTCCCATCGGGCGCGGGCCGTGTGACATAAAACGAGCCACCTCACCCCGGCCCTCTCCCCCAACTTCGTTGGCGGAGAGGGAGAATTATTCGCAGTCCAAACGTTTCGCGGCTACGGATGTATTCCCGCCCTAAAATAAATCTGCGTAATCTGCGTAATCCGTCCTTCGCAGGATTGCTTCGGAGGACAGGTCTGCGGATTCTTCTCTGCGTCTTCCGCCTCCGCCAAGGCTTCCGCCTTCATTTGATTTCGGCGAGACAAGCCGGCGGACAGGCTGCAGTATAAATTCTTCGTGTCTTTGTGGTTCATCCGCATCCGTGTTAATCTGTGTCCATCTGTGGCTAAAACAAAAGGCGGCGGGAAAGTTCCCGCCGCCGTGTGAGTTCTAAAATTTATTTACTTCAAACCGGCCAGATAGCCGAAGCG
>Ga0182027_10002448_pt1 | contig 30115 bp, 24 predicted proteins | sample 712E1DmetaG_FD_121300 | JGI IMG/M metagenome (GOLD analysis project Ga0182027, IMG submission 121300) | Permafrost microbial communities from Stordalen Mire, Sweden - 712E1D metaG (Illumina Assembly) | ecosystem: Environmental > Terrestrial > Soil > Wetlands > Permafrost | place: Sweden...
CGCCGCGTCCTGCCGCGACACGTTCGGGTTCACGCTGGTCGAGCATCAGAACGCGCAGGTCGGGCGGCGGGCTTTCTGCCGATCGACGTGCCATCCTGTACCCTCGTGGTCGGGCGGATCCATCCGGCGAGCGGATCGGGCCTGCTCCTGGGATCATTGCTGGTGCAGCACGAGTCCACGCGTCACCGAGTTCCGTACCCTGGGCGGCGCCTCCACCTCGAGGAGGAACGATGTTTCGAGACGAAGAGACCGAAACCGGGCCGAAGCACCTTCCGGATGACGAGCAGGTGCGGTCCGATCAGTCGCCTGCCCCGGAGTTCGTCGAGCGCTCCCACAGAGCCCGCCCGCAGGGGCGGCCTCTCATCCGGCCGGGCACGATGAAGCCACAGAGCGAACCACGGCCGCTGATCATCAGCACGGGAACCCGTCGCATCCCGAGCTACCCCGACTGGGAGAAGCCGCCCAGCGCGTACGTCTACCCGCGCCTCCGCAGCCAGGAAGTGCACCGGCCCCTCAAGCCGCTGCTCTTCGTGGCGGTTGCCGTCGCCCTGGTCGCTGGCCTGGTCCTGGCATTCTCGGCATTGACCGGTCACGGTGGCACCGCGGTGATCGCCAGTGGATCGGCCAGGCCTTCGGCAAGCCAATCCGGTGGCGCCGGACATACCGGCCCCGTGACCTCGGGCAGCATCAGCGTGACGCCGTCGCCGTCCGGCGGGGGCGGCACGCCCGGGCCGCAGATCAGCTACCGGCAGTACAAGGTCGTGGCCGGTGACTCGGTCTCCAAGATCGCGGCCAATTTCCACCTGAAGACCTGGGAACTCCTGCTGGCCAACCCGCAGATCAAGCCGCCCAACTACACCCTCATGGTGAACACCTACCTCAACATCCCGCAGCCGGGCCAGCTGACCATGCCGCCGGCCACGCCGGGTCCATCCGCGACCGCCTCCTAGGATTCGCGGCGCGCCTGGATCGCGCTCGCCGGGTCGCGGCGCAGCCCGCCCAGCCGGCCGGCCCCCGCCGGGGCCGCCACGATACGCTCGCGCTTGCTCAGTCGGCGAGGTCGACGTAGACCGGGGCGTGGTCCGAGGGCAGCTTCCCCTTGCGAGCCTCGCGGTCTATCTCGGCGGCGACGCAGCGCTCGGCCACGGGCCGGGTCACGTAGAGGTGGTCGATGCGCATACCCAGCCCCTTGTGGAAGTTCCCGGCGCGGTAGTCCCACCACGAGAACTTGCCCGGCTCCGGGTGGTGCAGCCGATAGGCGTCGACCAGGCCCCATTCCCGCAGCGCCGCGACGGCGGCTCGTTCCGGTTCCGAGACGTGCGTCGCGCCTGCGAAGTCGGCCATGTCGTAGACGTCCGCATCCTCGGGTGCGACGTTGAAATCGCCGCCGACCACCAGCGGCTCGGCCGGATCGCAGGACTCGCGCAGCCAGCGGGCCAGCCTCTCGAACCAGGCCAGCTTGGCTTCGTAGAACGGAGTACCGAGGGCCCGCCCGTTGGGGGCGTAGACGCTGACCACGCGTACTCCGTCGCACATCGCGGACACCATGCGGGCCTCGTCCGCCGATGCCCCGGAGGCCTCGGCCTCGATGGCCTCCGCGATCGTCTCAGGCCCGGGTGAGCGGCGCACCGGCCCGTCGCCGAAGTTCGTGACGACGTCGCTTATTCCGACGCGGCTGGCGATCGCCACTCCGTTCCAGCGGCCCTCGCCGTGGTGAAGGAGTTCGTATCCGGCCATGCCGAACGGCATTGCCGGCGCGGCCTCGTCGGCCAGCTTCGTCTCCTGCATCAGCAAGACGTCGGGCGAGCGCAGGGCCAGCCATTCCTCGACCCTCTCCATCCGGGCCTTGAGGGAGTTGACGTTCCAGGTCGCGATGCGCATTGCTGCTCCCTGCCGGATCCGGCTCCGCTCCGCCGCGCTGCTGCGGGCCGGCGGCGTGGCGGCAGGACGGTCGGCGGCGTTCTATAGGGTCCTCTAGTAGCGCCGGCCCTTCTGCCGGGCGAAGTCGAACTTGGCCGTGTCCGCGATGCCCATGACGGCCATCGTGCCGGCCTGGACCGGATCCGTGACCACCAGGTCGGCCACGTCCGGCACGGAGCCGGCCATGTTGAGCGAGATGACGGGGATGCCGACGGCCTGGATCTCCTGGACGGCCCGGGTGATGTCACCGCCCATGATCGAGCCGGCCAGCAGGAGGGCGCGTGCCCGGTCGAGGTCGGCCACGGCGCGAACGGCAGCCGCCAGGTTCGCCTCGCCGACGAGCGGGATGGTGTCGACGCTGATCTTCTCGCCGCGCAGGTTATGGCGGTCCGCTTCGCTCACGGCACCCAGCACGGCCTGGGCGATCTGAGCCCCACCGCCGACGACGATGAGCCGCTTGCCGAACACCTTATCGAGCGCCTTCGTGAGGCGGCAGCCGCGCAGTTCCGGGACGGCGTCGAGGATGTCGGTCACCTGGTCCTCGGTCAGGCCCTCGACTTCCAGCTCGACCTCGACGAGCGAACTGTTCGTCTCGTCCACCCAGCGCCTGACGGTGCTTAGGGTTCGGAGCGTGCCGCCGGCCGCCGCCACCTGGCCGACTATCTGCGGGATCGCTCCGGGCCGATCGAGATAGTCCAGCCGGACCGCGACCGTCGGGGCTTGCGAGAGGTGCGCCATGTCAGCCGACGCCCAGGCCGCGATCGGCCAGGCCCTGGGCGACACGCGGGTGGTCTTCCAGGCTGAGGCCCGCCTCCGAGTCGTGTTCCTCGAAGGCGAGTCCGAGCGCCTTGAATGCGGCTCGCGTGCCTTCGGCGTCGCTCGTGGCGAGCATCAGCGCGCCGTCCGTGTCCTCCGCGATGCCTACTATCGCGCCGATGTTGATGCCCCTCTCGCCGAGAGCGGTTGCCATCTTCGCCAGGGACCCGGGCTTGTCGCTCAACTCAACGGTGAACCAGACCACGCCGCACCTCCTGCGCGGATGGTACCCGCCGCGGGGCGCGACTGGGAGGGGGAGCGCCGCCGAGGTGCGCGCTTCGGCGCGGAGCGGCGCCGCACCTCGCCGGGGACGTACCATCGGGGCAGCCGCTCCTCCCGCCTACCGCTAATCTGTCGCCCATGCCGGCGCCGCAGGGTCCCACCGTCCAGATGTTCGGCCTCGTCGATTCACGCCCGACGCAGGCGGCCTTGCGATTCTTCAAGGAGCGACGCGTGAACGTGGTCTTCGTCGACTTGCGGCGCAAGCCGATCGCGGCGGGCGAGTTGCGCCGGTTCGTCGAACGCCTCGGCGCCGCGGCCCTTCTCGACACGGAGGGCCGCCGCTACAAGGATCTCGGCCTGGCCTACATGCGGCTCGATGACGATGAGATCGCCGCACGGCTGCTCGCCGACGGCGGCCTTCTCCGGTTGCCGCTCATCCGCTTTGGGAACGCCTTCACGGCGGGCGCCGCGGAGGCGACCTGGAAGGTCTGGCTGGCCGCCGCCCCGAAGTAGCGACCGGGTGCAGGCCTCTGCGCCTTCGGCCGAACGTCGGATTCAGGGTGTTCCACCCGGCCCTGCCGGCCGATCCCTCCTTCGTCGCCCAAACGGTGGAATCTCCGCCGTGGCATCCTTGCCCGGTAACGAGCAGGAGATTCGAATGCCCAGATCGCAGCCAAAGAGAGGCGGAAGCGGCGGCGGGACGTCGAAGCCGAGCCGGCCCGCCGAGCCCGCGCCGCCGGTTGAGTCGACCGCGGAAACACCGGCGGAAGAAAGCCGCGCTCTCCCCCCCGCCAACGGCAACCACAACGGCAACGGCAGTCACGAGCGGCGCAGAAGCGGCCGGGTGACCTATCGGCCAAAAGCCGCCGAGATGCTGACGGTCCACGCCCGAACTGAAGACGAACGCCTGCTCTCGCCGCGGCAGCGGCCGGCCTTCCTCGACTCCGATCCATGGCGTTCCCTGAGGATCCTGTCCGAGTTCGTCGAGGGCTTCGACGCCCTGGCCGCGGTCGGCAAGGCGGTCACGATCTTCGGCTCGGCCAGGATCCACGAAGGCGATCCCTACTACGCCAAAGCCAGGGAGCTTGCCGGGCTGCTGGCGAAGGAAGGTTTCGCGGTCATCACGGGCGGCGGGCCTGGCATCATGGAGGCCGCCAACCGCGGTTGCCACGAGGCGGGCGGGCTCTCCATCGGCTGCAACATCGAGCTGCCCCACGAGCAGGCGGTCAATCCCTACGTCGACCTGGGCGTCGAGTTCCGATACTTCTTCGCCCGCAAGACGATGTTCGTGAAGTACGCCGACGGCTTCGCCATCTTCCCCGGCGGCTTCGGCACGCTCGACGAGCTGTTCGAGTCGCTGACGCTGATCCAGACGGGAAAGATCCGTCACTTCCCGGTGGTGCTGATCGGCGCCGAGTACTGGTCGGGCCTGCTCGAGTGGATCCGCAGCCAGCCGATTCCCCGTGGGAACGTCTCAACCCAGGATCTCGATCTCATGCAGTGCACCGACGACATGCACGAGGCCTGCAGGCTGCTGACCGAGGGCTTCACCAGGCGCGAGGAAGCCGACCGAGACGCCCAGGAGGCCGAGGACAAGAGGGCGCGCCGCTAGCTTGGGCGGTGGTGCCGACCCCCCTTGAGGCCCGGCGAGCGGGCTCGGGGCCGCGGCGGGTCGCGGGCGGCCGTCGGGGCCTCGCGGGCGGCCGCCGTCGTCGCGGGACCGCCGGCTACTCCGGCAGAATCGGAAGCTGCGCCTCCAGCCGGCCGTCGCGTATCCGCGCCGGGTAGTAGTGGAGCCGGTTGACGCGGGTCAGTCGTCTCGCCTCGAGCTTCTTCGTCGGCGGCTCCGCCTTGAGCTCCGCACCGGTGGGCGACCACGGCCGGTGGTAGTTGCCGTCCGTGTCGAGGCCGCCGGTCGTCGGCATTCGCACGGTCTCCCCGCTGACGAGGTCGAAGCGGCCCTCGTGCAGCGGGCAGGCCACGATGCAGCCCGCCAGTTCCCCGATGCTGAGCGGCGCTGCCATGTGCGGGCAGCGGTCGTCGGTCACGACGATGCCCTCGTCTGTCCAGGCGACCAGCAGGTCGATGCCCGCCAGGGTGACGCGGCGCATCGTGCCCGGCTCCAGGTCCGCCAGCGGGACGATCTCCACGAACGGCGCGGCTCGAGTGCCGGGCGCTCGCAACTCCCTCGGAACATCGGCGATCCGCCGGCGACGCAGGGCTGCGCCGGCGGACGCGCCCTTACTCGCCGCCGCCTTCGTCGCTGCCTCCGCCTCTTCGGCCGCGACCGCGTCGGCCAGGTCCTCGGGCGTCATCGAGTACATCACGGCATCCGCCGGCCGGTCGTCGCGGTCCGACTCCCAGTTTCGGGCCAGCCCCTCGAACCGGAAACCGGCCTTCTCGGCGACGGCCTGGGAGGCTACGTTGCCGGGTAGCGTCCAGAGGGCCAGGCGCTCGATGCCGAGCTTCTCGAACCCCCAGCATGTCGCCAGCCGGAGGGCCCTGACCGCGACTCCGCGACGGCGGGCCTCGGGTGCGACCAGGTAGCCGATGGCGTGGCGCCGTGGATTCGGTCCGAGATGGAGCCCGATCGAGCCGATGTAGCGGCCGGTGGCCGCGTCCGCGATCGCGAACTCGTAGCCACTTCCGTCGTGCCATGCCTGGAGCGTCATGAGGATGAAACGCCGGGCGTCCGCCTCGGCGTAGGGCACCGGGATGATCGGAATCCAGCGCTGGATCTCGGGATCCTGGCAGGCGGCCGTGACGGCCGGAGCATCCTCGGCCCGGAAGGGCCGCAGGGTGACGACGCCGTCGCTGAGTGGCGGATTGGGTGGGCTCAGTCTGTCGGGCATGGGCCCAAGTATGCCCCGTGTCGCGAGACTCGGGTCCGGCCGGGACCGTGCGGCCGCAGGCCGGCCCCAACCGTCCCGGCCGCCGGCGAGCCGCGTTCCGGACCCGTTCCGGCCCCGGCCGTACTCGCCCCGGCGAGCCGCTTTCCGGACCTGTTCCGGCCCCGGCCGATGGCCGCCGGCAGAAGAAGGCGGGCCGGTGAGGGGGAGCCGGCCCGCCTGAGGGACATTCGAAGCCACTCCCATGTCCGAGGGGAACCGTCGCCCCTTTCCGACGGAACGTGCGAAGTTTACCCGGGCCCGCGGCTGTCTGCACGGCGAGAATAGCCCGATAACATCGCCCGTCGAACGGTCCAGACTGTGCCCCAAGGACCCGCGACTTTCGATGCCGACCCGGAGGATGCAGATGCGTTTCGCGCTCATGATCGAGGCCCAACAGGGACTCAGCTACGCCGAACAACTCGACTTGGCGCGTCTCGCCGAGCGCGTCGGCTTCGAGGCCTTCTTCAGGTCGGACCACTACCGCAGCTTCCCCGGCCCCGACGATCGACCGACGACCGACGCCTGGACGGTCCTGGCCGGCATCGCCCGAGAGACGGCGAGCATCCGGATCGGCGCCCTGGTCTCGCCCGTCACCTTCCGTCATCCGGGGTCGTTCGCCAAGGTCGTAACTACGGTCGATGAAATGAGCGGAGGCCGGGTCGAGGTCGGCGTGGGGGCCGGCTGGAACGAGGCCGAGCATAGCCAGCTCGGCCTGGACTTCCCCGAGATCGCGAAGCGCGCGGACCTCATGGAGGACCAGCTGGCCATACTTCATGGGCTCTGGGAGGAGCCGGACGGCTGGTCGTTCGACGGCAAGCAGGTTAGAGTCCAGTCCGCCTCCTTCAACCCCAAGCCGGTCCAGCGGCCGCACCCGCCGATCATCGTCGGCGGGGAGGGGAGCCCGCGATCGCTGCGTCTGGCCGCCCGCTACGCCGACGAGTACAACATGTCCAGCGCCGGCCCGGACACGTGCGGCGGCGTCTTCTCGCGGTTGGACGACGAGTGTCGAAAGATCGGCCGCGATCCGGCGACGATACGGCGCTCCGCGATGGCCGGCCTTCTCGTGGGCTCGAACGAGGCGGAGGTCCGGCGGCGCGTGGCCGAGCAGCTGGCGATGGTAGGGTCCGCGGGCTCGGACGCGAAGAGCTGGCTCGAGGCGCGCCGGCCGCGCTGGATAGCGGGCACTCCCGATCAGGCCCGAGAGATGGCGTCTCGCTTCGCGGCCGCCGGCATCGAGCGGCTCATGCTCCAGGACATGCTGCCGCGCGACCGCGCCATGATCGAACTGGCAGCCCGGGAGCTCATCGGCCGGGTCTGACGGCCGGGCGGCCCTTCAACGCACGGGGCCGATCCGGCGCATCGGGGCGTAGCGGAACCAGGCGCGGCCCACCAGTGCCTCGCTCGGAACCGGGCCGTACCGGCGCGAGTCGAGCGAGACGGCACCGTTGTCGCCGAGCAGCCAGGCTTCGTCCGGGCCGAGGCGCAACACCCCGGCCGAGATGCGGACCCGATCGCCGGGTCCGGCTGCCACACGCTTGACGGCCAGGATCCCGCTGTCCGGCTCGCGGAAGACGGCGATGCTCCCGCGGCGCGGCCAGCGACCGGAGGTCGGGTCCAGGAGCAGCCAGTCGCCCGGCCGCAGGGCCGGAGCCATGCTCTCCTCGGCGACCGCCACCCGCCAGGTTCCGCCGGGAGCCCGCCGCATCGATTCACCGATGGACGCCCGCCACGACCCGGAGAGCCCGGGCAATACGCGGAGATGCGACCGGGGCGGTCGGGCAGGGGAGCCCTCCGCCGGTTCACCGGCCTGCGCCGGCTCGGCAAACGGGAACGCCGGAGGGCTCTCCTCCGGCGTTTCGTTCATGTCGAAGACGTCCGCCGCCCGCTACTTCTTGGTCGACCAGAAGATGTCGGCGAACTCCTTCACCGCGGCCTCGAGTTCGGCGGCGGCGGCGGCGTCGATGGTTTGCTTGTTCTTCGACGCCAGTTTGAGGATCTTCCAGGTTCGGTCGTGCAGGTCCGGGTAGCGCTCGACGTGCTCGGGCTTGAAGTAGTCGCTCCAGATGACCTGGATCTCGTGCTTCACGATCTCGGCGTGCTGCTCCTTGACCGTGACGCAGCGGATGAACTTCTGCATGTCCGCTTCGGTGCGGTTCTCCTTGGGAAGCTGGCCGATCAGCTCCACCATGCGGGCCACCGTTCGGGCCGCGAGCTCGGCCCCGTGCGGGTCGTAGATGCCGCACGGAACGTCGCAGTGGGCGTGGACTGTCGTCGCGGGCTGCAGCCAGCTGGATAATCGGGACATCGATCTCCTCTCGACATGGGACGTCAGGCGAGGCGAGAAACGAGCAGGCATCTCTGGCGGCCTCGGCCTTGCACAAGTGTTGGATCGCCCGGCTCGCCTGTCAAACTCCCGGCCGCACAGGCGCGGCGGCCGGGCCCCAGGTTCCGCAGGCGTATGCTGGTTGAGCGAAAGCGGAGGGGCGGCACGCGACGGCCGCGTGCGCGTCGCCGTCCGGGCGGCCGTTTCCTCCACGCGGCCTCCACGGTTTGCACACGATGGCGCCACGAAGCTTTCAGCCTGACTACAGAAAACGGCCCGATCATTCGGACCGCGGTGAGAGACGTTCATCGCGCGACGGCAGCAACGATGGGGGAGTCGCCGTCCCAAACGGATCGAGCAGCCGGACCGGGAGCGTCGACAACTCGATGAACGACACTTACACGACTCGCAAGGCCGCCCTGGCGGCGGCCCCGGCCCGCAAGGGCCGTCGCGTCCCGGTGCCGCGAGTCTGGCCGGTGACGGCCAACGACGTCTACGCCATTCTCGGCGGGATTGCCCTGTTAATCGGCGGGATGTGGATCCGCCACGGCGGGCTGGGCGAGCTGGCCACGCCCTCGGGTATCTTCACGGCCGCCGGCGAGATATGCGCCCTGTACGGGACGTACCTGGTCCTGATCCAGCTGGTCCTGATGTCGCGCAGCCCCTGGCTCGACCAGGTCTTCGGCCAGGACAGGATCACCGACGCTCACCGCTGGGTCGGCTTCTCCGCGATCTGGCTACTGGTCTCACACGCCGTGCTGACCACCATCGGCTATGCGATGGGTATCGGAGCCTCGCCCGTGGCCGAGTTCCTGACGCTGCTCGGGTCGTACCCGTACGTCCTCTGGTCGGCCATCGGTCTCGGCCTGTTCATCATCGTGGGCATCACGTCGGTTCGGGCCGTTAGGAGCCACGCCTCCTACGAAACCTGGTACGCGATCCACCTGTTCACGTACCTGGCCATCGCCCTGGCCTTCCTGCATCAGCTCTTCGTGGGCGTGGACTTCACGACCGACTTCGTGGCCCGCATCTTCTGGATCGGCCTCTACGCGGCCGCTTTCGGAACCCTCCTGGTCTTCCGCCTGGGCCAGCCGATCGCTATCTCGTGGCGGCACCGCTTCCGCGTGGCCAACGTCGTGGAGGAAGCGCCCGGGGTTGCCTCTATCTACCTCGCCGGACGCGAACTCGACCAGCTTCCGGTTCGGGCCGGGCAGTGGTTCCGCCTTCGCTTCCTGACGCCGCACGGTTGGTATCGCGCCCATCCTTTCTCCATCTCGGCTGCCCCGAACGGCAAGTACCTCCGCTTCACGATCAAGGAGCTCGGCGACTACACCAGGACGCTGCGGCGAATCCCCGTCGGCACGTCTGTCTTCGTGGAGGGCCCGTACGGAGCCCTGACCGGGGCGGCCCGGACCAAGGCCCGCGTCCTGCTGGTGGCGGGCGGCATCGGCATCACGCCGCTGCGCGCCCTGCTCGAGGAGCTGCCCGCGGCCCGCGGCAACCTGACGCTCGTCTATCGGGCCAGCGGGCCGGAAGACGTGGTCTTCCGGCGAGAGATCGACGAGCTGGCCAGCCTTCGGGGAGCCACCGTCCACTACCTGGTCGGCCGTCGCGGGTCCCCCGAAATGCCGTCTGATCCGCTCGACCCCCGCGCCCTGCGCCGGCTCGTGCCCGACATCAACGATCGAGACATCTACGTCTGCGGCCCGATGGGCATGATGGACCGCGTCCTGAGCAGTCTTCGCCGGCTCAGGATCCCCGAGGCGCAGATCCACTTCGAACGTTTCGCCTTCTAGGCCGAGGAGACAACAGATGTCGAAACGACCCGTGGTGGCGACTCTCCTTACCGTCGCCGCCATCGTCCTGCTCCTGAGCTTCAGAACCCCGGACGTCGCCGGGCTTACGCCGGTGGCCACCGGCGGCTCGCCGGGAGTCAAGAGCACGTACACGGGCCAGCTGACCGGGAGCGTCGTCCAGACGCCGTTCGGACCCGTTCAGGTCCAGATCACGATGCAGAGCGGCAAGATCACCGACGTCCAGACTCTGCAGGCACCCAGCGACAACCCGCACTCGGCTGCGATAGCCGCGTACGCGACGCCCCAGCTTCGCAGCGAGGTTCTCCAGGCCCAGAGCGCCCAGGTCAACTCCATCTCCGGCGCGACCTACACGAGCTACGGCTACCTTCAATCACTGCAGTCGGCCCTGGACCAGGCCGGTTGAGATGCGCCGGACGTCACGGAACGCGGCCGGCGGCCCAGCCGGGCCTCGCTGAGAGACGCTCGCCGGCAAGCACCTCCACGGGCCGCTTCCGAAGGGTTCTCCCCGGCTGCGGCTCGATCGTCGGTTCGCCCAAGCGCACAAGAACTTTGGGCGCGGGTATCATCTGTCGCGTGATCGAGGATCCCATTATCCCGTTCGATGGCGGTCCGAGCGCCTGCCCGTTCGTCGCTTTCGAGGACGACCGGGACCACCGCTCGAGCAGCCCCGACTATCGCCACCGCTGTTTTGCCGCCCCCGAGCCCGAGCCCCGGGCCTTCCCGCACCAGGAGAGGTTCTGCCTCTCCGCCGGCTTCGCGCAGTGCCCAATCTTCCTTGATTGGGCGCGCCAGGAAGCCGCGGGAGTCAACGTCGAGGCCGACGCGAGCGCGGCCATCCGTGCCGGCGGTGCAGCCGGCGCGGTCGCCGCAACCAACGACGAGGACGGACCGGCCTTCCTGGCCGCCCGGCCGAGGACGACGCTGGATGCCGACGCGGGCGCAGCGGCCCGGCGCGCGGCAGACGTGAGCGCCGGTCTGTGGAGCTACGACGGCGATGCCGGGCGCTCTCCGGCTCCGAGCGCGCCCCCCCCGCCGTCGTCGCTGCGGGAACCCGCCGTGGCCATGGCGCGACGCGGCCCGAGCCATCCAGGCTGGGAGAATCCTCCAAGGCTCGAGACCTTCCCCAGACTTCGGAGTCGCGAAGAGCACCGGGCCAACCAGCCTCTTCTCTTCGTCGCCGTCGGCATGGCGCTCGTCATGGCCTCGCTCGTGCTCTTCCCGATCATCATGAACGGCAAGGGCTCGGGCCAGATCGCGGGTGGTTCGTCCTCGCCGGGTGCCGGCGGGTCGGCGACGCCCAGCGCCTCGGCCTCCGCGAGCAACTCCTCCGCGCCCGGGACGAGCTTCATCGTCTACATCGTCAAGAAGACCGACGTGACCGGCCTGTCGGGGATCGCGGCCAAGTACAACATCACCCTGCCCAACCTGATCGCCGCCAATCCGCAGATCAAGAACCCGAACGTCATCTGGGAGGGGATGCCAATCAACATCCCCCCGATCGGCTGGCAAGCTCCGACGCCGGCGCCTTCGGCGGGCGCATCGGCCGGCCCCACGTAGCCCGGGCCGTCCCGCCTCGGCGTCACGAGGAGCGCGGCGTCAGGTCTGGCGCGGCGTCAGGTTGATGGCCGTGATCTTGCCCGTCTCGACGCGGAAGCTCGCGTCCAGTTGCTGCGTCGGGGCGCCCGGCCGCACTACCAGCAGGTTCGCCTGGTAGGTGTTGCCCATGTCCCTGACGTCGCCGGGGATCATGCGGAAGCCCGGCTCGGCGCGCAGGAACCAGCCGCCCACTTCCCGTAGCCCCTTCAGCGTGCGAGCGTTGCCGTCGACGTGGACGCGCAGCTCGGCGCGCTCGTCCATCAGCGAGACCGCGCCCTCGCGATCACCGGAGTTGAGCAGATCGAAGAACTGCTCCATCGTGTCGACTGCACCCATGGTCCGAGTTTAGCCGACCGCGACCAACAAGGGTATCTGCCGTGCGCCGGTCCGCGCCGGGCTCCGGCTATGGCTGGTTTCCGGCTGCCTCGCGTGCCCGCAGCCTCCCGACCAGCTCCGCGGCCAGTTCGTAGTGGCCGAAGCTCGGCATGATGTAGGTGCCGCTCACGCGGCCCTCCGACGCGGCCAGAAGGTCGAGCGCCATCTCAAGGCCCACCTCCGCGCCGCGCTCGCCGGCCGCATGCATCGCGGCGCGCTGCTCATCCGGGATCGTGATGCCGGGAACCTCGTTGTGGAGGAACTCCGCGTGGCGGGCGCTGTGAAGCGGCAGGATGCCGATCAGCACCGGCACGGGGAACCCGGCCGCGCCAAAGCGCTCTCGGGCGCGAGCGAGCATCGAGTCCAGCTGCTTCTGCGAGTACAGCGGCTGGGTCATGATCAGGTCCGCGCCGGCGGCCAGCTTGCGCTCCAGGCGAGACCACTCCTTGTCCTGGTCGGCGGCGGCGGGGTCCAGGGCGCAGGCGATCGTGAAGCCGGCCGACTGGCCAATCGAGAGGCCGGCGGCATCCTCGCCCCTGTTCAGGCGGCGGATTATCTCGATCAGCCCGACCGCGTCGACGTCCCAGACCGCGGTCGCGGCCGGCCGGTCGGCGACACGCGGCGGATCGCCCGTCAGGGCCAGGATGTTCCGAATGCCGAGGGCGTGGGCGCCCAGCAGCTCCGCCTCGAGCGCCATCAGGTTGCGGTCGCGGGTGGTCAGGTGGACCAGGCATTCGAGGCCGAGTTGTTGCTGGATCCCGAACGCTACCGCCAGAGCCCCCATTCGTACCCGGCCGGTGGCGGAGTCGCTGATGTTGACGGCGTCGACGCCGGCCTCCTTCAGCAGCCGGGCCGCCTCGATGGTGCGGTCGATGCGGATCGACCGGGGCGGATCGATCTCGACCAGGACGACGAATGAGCCGCCGGCGAGCTTCCTCGCCAGGCCCGATGGGGGAGTGGCTCCGCTACCTGTCGAGGCTTCGGGCCGGGGCGTCCGTGGAGCGGCCGCTGCGGCAAGGTCGACCTCGCCGGAAGCTTCGCCGACGCCGGCGGCCTGGTGGGAAGCCGTCTCGCCGGCCTCGCCGCCGGCGCCGTTGTCGCCGGCGCCGTTGTCGCCGGCCCGACCGGCCCCGGGACCGCCCGCCTCGCGGTCGCCCGGCTCGGGGGCCGGCGCGACCCTCGCGGAGTACGCATCCGGGGCCATCGCGTCGATCGCGGCCCGCATTGCCGTCGTGTGCTCGGGCGTCGTGCCGCAGCAGCCGCCGAGGATCCGGGCCCCGGCCGCGAGCATCTGAGGGACCATCTCGCCGAAGTAGGCCGGTCCGGCGGAGTAGATGAAGGCGCCTTCGACACGCTGCGGCAGGCCGGCGTTCGGGACGATGCTGCGAGCGACGGTCGCCGAAGGGGGCCCGGTTCGGGCGAGCGCCTCCAGGCAGACGAGCGGGCCGGAGCCGCAGTTCACCCCCACGGCGTCGACGCCGGCATCAGTCAGGGCGGCCGCGGCCGCCTCGGGGGTCGTGCCGTCGTTGGCGGTCAGATCCTCGCCGAATGTCATCTGGGCAATGACCGGCAGGTCGCACGCCCGCCTCGCCTCCTCGATGGCCGAGAGCAGGATCTCGAGTCGATCGAAGGTTTCGAAGACCAGGAGGTCCACGCCGCCCTCGAGGAGACCTTCTATTTGCTCACGGAAGGCGGCTCGGGCGATCCCCGGGTGTGGTCGAGGCACCCGGGCGGCCGGCCCGAGCGGCCCGATCGAGCCGGCGATCAGGACGTCCTTCCCGGAGGTCTCCCTGGCTTCGCGGGCCAGTTGAGCGGCCTGGCGGCTGAACCGACCCGCCATCTTCTCCAGCCCGTACTCCGCGAGACGGAAGCGGTTGGCGCCGAAGGTGTCGGTCTCAATGGCGTCCGCACCGGCTTCGATGTACTCCCGGTGGATCGTTGCGATCAGATCGGGCCTGGCCAGGACGAGTTCGTCCAGGCAGGCACGCTGCGGCACGCCTCGCGAGTAGAGCAGCGTCCCCATCGCACCGTCGAGCAGGAGAGGCCGGCGCCGCAACCGAATCCGGAAGCGTTCCCTCTGCGTCAGCGCGCCCGGCGCGGCGGCCCCGAGCCGGCTCATGCTGCCGGTCGCGGCAAACAGGCTCGCCAGGGAGGATGTGTCGGTGGATGGCATTGCTGCAAGCCTAGCGGGTGCTCGGGGAGGCGATTGATCGTGGCAGCGGGCGCGACCTGTGGACCCCAGTCGGCGGCGCCGGCCCCGGCTAGAAGCCCACCAGCTTGCGCGGCACCAGGACCAGGTTCAGTACGGTGCCCACGGCGCTGATGACGATCGAGGCGACTACGGCGCAACCGATGGCCGAGTAGCCCCAGACCGCCGGGTAACCGCCGATGCTGAAGCTGAAGCCGTTGGCGTTGACGAACTGGTTCACTCCCCAGGCGGTCGCGAGCAGCATCGCCGCGTTGATGACGAAGGCGACCATGCCCATCGTCATGAAGCCGATCGGCAGAGCGAGGGTCTTTACGATCGGCTTTATGTAGCTGTTGACGAGGGCGAAGACGAGGGCGATGACGGCGATCTTGAGCCAGTCTTCCGGCCTGTCGGTGTGGAAGACGAAGCGGAAGTCCGGCACCACGTTGGCTGCCGCAATCAGTGCGACGGCGTTCACGGCGACCTTGACGAGGAGGTCGATCATTGGCGTTTCCTCCGAGGTCTGTGCGCCGTCTTCCGCGGCGCCGCATGGCGGATGCTAGCGCGGGAAGCCGATGAGCGCGAGGGCTTCGCACGCGACGCCGGTTCTGCGTGACGGGCCAGCTCCCCTGCGGAAGAGGCGCGGTCCGGCCGCCTCGAGCGAGGGCCCTCCGCGGGGCCGTGCGCGTCGGCGGCGACGTCCCCTCGGGCAGTCCCATCCGCCGAAGTCAGCCCGACTTCATACCGGCCGCTAAACTCGATGGACCTTCTATCGAGGAGAGCAATGTCGAAGTTCGGCGGCCGGGTCGACCAGTTCCTGGACGAGTTCTTCCACCTATACCCGGTGGCGGCCACGGCCACGGGCATGCACGCCGTCGACGGCGAGTGGCCAGACCTGAGCGATGCCGGCCGCGCTGCCCGGCTTGCCTTCGCCGATCGCTGGCGGTCTGAGCTGCGAGGCTTCGCCGACGCCGACCTGACGGTGGACGAACGCCTCGACCGAGACCTGTTGATGTCGGAGCTGGCGGCCCTGATCTTCGACGAGACGGAGCTCCGCGAGGACGCCTGGAACGCGCTCGGCTTCGTGTATCTGCTGGGCGGCGGGATCTTCCCGCTGCTGGCCCGTGACTTCGCGCCGATCTCCGTCCGGCTGGCGTCCGTGGCGTCGCGATTGGAAGGGACGCCGGCCGTCCTGGCGGCCGCGCGGCGCGAGCTCGGCAGCCTGGCAGGGCGGCCGCCTTCGCGGCTGCACACGGAGATGGCGATCAAGCAGATGCCGGGGATCGCCGCCCTTGTCGAAGACGCGCTCGCCCAGGCCGGCGCCGCCGGCCAGCCCGGCGTGACGGAAGTGCTGCCGCGGCTACGAGCGGCAGTCGAGGCCGCGCGAGGAGCCATCGAGAGTTTCGAGGCGTGGCTCCGCGCGGACCTGCTGCCTCGCTCGGTTGGCGAGGGCCGGCTCGGAGCCGATCTCTTCGCGAGCAAGCTACGCCACACCTTCCGCTCGGACCTGACCGGGGACGAGATCCTGGCCCAGGCTCGCGTCGAGTACGACGCCGTGCGGGGCGAGATGATCCGGATAGCGCGCGGGATCTGGGCCACGTGGGTTCCGGGCGAGCCGCTTCCGACGGTCGAGGGCGAGGGCAGCCGGGAGGCCGCCGACTCGCGAACCGTCGCTGCCGTGAGCGCCGCGATCGGCCGGGCCCATCACCCGACCGACCAGCTGGTTGAGTACTGCCGCGAGAGCTACCGCGCCATCGTCGAGTTCTGCCGGGCCCGCGACGTCATCACCGTCCCGGACGAGCCGCTCGAAATCGACTGGACGCCGCCCTTCCTGCGCGAGTTCGCCGGGGCCATGCTCGACTCGCCGGGACCGCTCGACACCGGCCAGAAGGCCTTCTACTTCATGACCCCGCCGCCCGAGGACTGGACACTCGAGCAAGTGGAGTCGTACCTGGCCGAGGAGAACGACCGCCAGATCGTCCTCACGACCATCCACGAAGGGACGCCGGGCCACTACCTGCAGCTCGTCTACTCGAACCGTTGCCCATCGCTGGCGCGAACGGTCTTCGGCAGCGGCGTCTTCGTCGAGGGCTGGGCGGTCTACGTGACCCAGGTGATGATGGACCTGGGATTCAAGGCCGACGACCCCGCCCTGTGGCTGATCCACTGGAAGTTCTACCTGCGGGCCATCATCAACGCCATGATCGACAGCGGCATCCACGCCGGCTCCATGACCGAAGAGGAAGCGATCGAACTGATGGTCGAGGGCGGCTTCCAGGAGGAGTCGGAGGCCCGCAAGAAGTGGGACCGCGCCCGTCTCACCTCGACCCAGCTCTCGACCTACTTCGTCGGCTCGATGGAGATGTGGAGCCTCGAACGGGAGAGGCGGGTACGGGCGGCGGTAGCGTCGGGCGACCCGCGTGGGGCCGCGGCGGTCCCGCTCCCGCGCGTCGTCGGCGGTTTCGGCGAGACCCCGGGCTTCTCCTACAAGGCGCATCTCGAGTCGGTGATCTCCTACGGATCGCCGCCCATTCCGCTGCTCCGTCGCATCCTGTTGGGAGTCCAGCCGGCGAGCCCGGCCGGCAGCGCGGGCGAGGGCGTGGCGTCGGGGCCGGCGGGCCGCCGGGGGACCGGACGATGACGCGGGCAAACCCGGCCGGCGAGGGGGTGGCGTCGCCGTGCGGCGGCCCCCGGAGGCCCGGACGATGAGCCGCCCAGGGCCGGCCCGGGAGCGCCCGGCGTCCACGTGGGGCAGCCGTCGAGGGCGCGGACGATGAACCCATCGAACCCGCATCCGGGCGCCCTGATCGTCATCGAGGGGATCGATGGCTCCGGTTCGACGACCCAGTCGGAGATGTTGCTGCAGTGGCTGCAGCGGATCGGGATTCCGGCGATGGCCACCAGCGAGCCGTCTCATGGGCCGGTTGGACGCGTAGTTCGCCGCCACCTCGGCCGGCAGGTCGAACTGGGCGGGCCGGAGGCCGAGGCCCTGGCTTTCGCGGCCGACCGGATGGATCATGTCGTCTCGGAGATTGTGCCGGCCCTGGCACGGGGCGTTAGCGTGGTCGCGGACCGCTACTACCTCTCCAGCCTTGCCTACCAGGCTCTGGAGTGCGATCTCGAATGGCTTCGTCAGGTCAACCGGTTCGCTACGCGGCCGGATCTCACCGTCTTCCTGTCGGTACCGGTTGACGTGGGTGTGGCGCGGTTCAGCGGCCGGGCCACGCGGGAACGGTTCGAGGAGGACCGGGCCCAGCTGGCGCGCATCGTCGAGCGCTACGAGGCCGCCATTGCGTCGCTGCTGGCCGGCGGCGAAGACGTGCGGATCGTCGATGGCACGCGGTCAGCGGCGGAGGTCCACGCCGAGATCGTCGGGCTTGCCGCCCCAATCCTCGCGCCGCGCTACCCGGATGCCTCGATCCCGGTGGACCCGAGTGAGCGGTCGAAGATTCGACCGGCGGCGCCGACGGCCTGAAGGGGCTGCCCGAAGCCCGTCGGCGGGGCGCCTTCGAGCGGCGGTCCGCGCCGAAGCAGGTCGGCCGGGCGTCTCCGAGCGGCCCTTGCGCGGCCGTTACTGCCTTGTATCCGCGGCCAGAGTGTTATGCGCCATCGTCCGCGACCGGGTGACCGAGCCCGGTGCCTCGGCCGCCGAAACCTGGCTAGGCCAGGGTCTCGATGACCGTCGACGGCTCCAGTTTCCGGTCCGGAACGGGCAACTCAGACGTTCTGCTCGCGTTGGAGCTACGCGAAGTGAAGGCGACGGCGCGGCGGCCGTCGACTCCATAACACTTCCCCCGATGGTAGAAGGAAACGCGTCGCATGGATCCAGCCTGGCCGGGGAATGGCGCTCCGGCGCTCGGCCGCGAGAAAGGGGCGGGCGAGACTCAGCCCCGGGCCGCGGCCTCGAGGTCGTCGAGCTGGTAGCCGCAGGTATTGGCGGCTTTGGACAGGATTCCGGTCAGGTGCTCGGCAGAGCGGAAGCGCCGGGCTGTCTCTGGACCGGCGGCGACCACCGGCTTCGCTGTCGCACCCTTGCGCGCCTTCGGAGTGCGCAGTGAACCCTTGGCCGCGCCCGCAGCTCCGGCAGCCGCGCCCGCCGCGCCCCCGGCTCCCGCGCCCGCAGTTCGGCCCGCCGCGCCCGCTGCGCCCCTGACTCGCGAGCCGGCCACGCCGGCCACGCCCACCTCGGTCGCTTCGGCGGCGTCCAGCGCGTCAAGGGCGGCCATCCACCAAAGGACCTGGCCGAACGACTCGCGGTTGAACCAGCTGACGCCCTCCCAGACGTTGACGCGGATGTAGGGTCGGACGGATTCGTCGGCGACCAGGGCGCGGACGAGCGCCGGCGCCCGTTCCGCGGACGCCAGCCCGGCGACGGACGATGGCAGCGGCAGGCGCCGCAGCATCCGGATCAGCGCCACCAATCGCCAGGCACCGCCCTCGTCCAGCCCCAGGTCTCGGAACATTCCGGCCATGACCGGGCTCAGCTGAAGGTCGTCGATCGCCCGACTGGTGCCGCCGTCGGGCTCGGCCACGGCGGAAAGTGCCCGTGAAACGAGCCGGCCGATCAGGGCGATCCACGTCCATTCGTCCGCCAGGCCGCCGCACAGGCGACTCTCTCCCAGGTCCGGAAGCCGCAAGGCCGCTTCGAGACCGCGCCGGAAGTCCGCCTCGGCCCTGTCAACATCGCCGACGGCGCCCGTCAAGTCGGCCAGCGCTCGAAGGGCCCGCCGCAGGTGGCCCTGCCCGTCGTCCAGCAGGCCCGCCAGCTGCGCGTTGGTGGCGCGACCCACGAGTCCCGTGGTTGCTTTGCCCGAGCGCGCGCGAGCCGGCTTCGACGCTGCTGCCGCCGTGTCGGTCGCGGCCGCCGCGGCCCCGCCGGCCGCCGCGCCGGGCCCGTGCAACCCCAGGTCGACCGCCGGCACGTCCGGGCAGGCTGCAGCCGCCCGGGCCGCCCCGATCTCCGCCACTCGCCGAAGCGAGCCGTTCTCCGCCAATCCGCGCACCGCCTCGTGCAGCGGCTGCAGCCGCATCTCGCGCAGCGCGGCGCCGATGCTCGGCACGCCGGCACCCCCGAGCCGCTGGGCCAGTCGACCGAGCTGCCCCGAGGAGGAGTCCTCCATCTCGTGGATATCGAGGAAGACCTGGCAGCCGTAGGCATGGAGCTCAACGTACAGCCCATCGCGGCACAGGTCGGAAGAGCGGCGCACGAACTCCAGGCCCGAGCGCTGCTCGCGCAGCAGGGTGTACCAGTCGCCGTCGGGGTGGAGCCCGAGCCCTTCGCCGAGTGACCTGCGGACGAGGCGCCGCCCGCCGCCGTCCGGCACGGAGTAGGCCGCCGACTCGCGAACCCAGCCTTTCGCCTCGGCGAAACGGTTGTGATAGACGATCAGGGCGCGCTCGTCGCCGTGCCTGTTCGAGTAGGCGAGTACGTCCTCGTTGACCCAGCCGCCCGGGTCGTAGAAGTCGTACATCAGGAAGTCGGCGACGTCGGCGAAGAGGTAGCGGCGGTGGAAGAGTGGGAAGATCTCCCGTTCGTGGCGTTCGATCAGCCAGCCGTCCGGCTGCTCGTCGTGATAGGCCCGCCGGTACTCCATGCCGTACTTCTCGGAGAAACCCTCCACCTGCCCGTGCCCGATCATCGGCAGGCCCGGCATGGTAGCCATGACCGTGGCCACGCCGAAGTACTTGTCGCCCTTGCCGAACTGGTCGACCGCGGTCCGCTCGTCCGGGTTGCTCATGAAGTTGACGAAGCGCTTCAGGACCTCGGGGTCGAACTCGATGGTGTCCTTGACGACCTGGCGGTAGCTGGCGTTCTCCTCGTCGCGGAGCATGTTCATGAAGGCGCTGTTGTAGACGCGGTGCATGCCGAGCGTTCTGACGAAGTAGCCCTCGAGGAGCCAGAAGGCTTCGGCCAGGAGCAGCGTGTCCGGTACCTCGGCGGCCACGCGATCGACCACTTCCCGCCAGAACTCGGCCGGCATGTGCTCGTCGAAGACGGCCCGCGTGATGGCGTGCTCGGCCCGCGATGGGATCGCCCCACCCTGCCCGGGCTCCGGGTACCAGAGCCGCTGGATGTGGCGGCGGGCGAGCGTCATCGCGGCATCGAAGCGGATGATCGGGAACTGGCGGGCGACCTGGAGGATCGTCTGGATGACGGCCTCGCGAACCTCCGGCTTGAGGTAGTCGAGCTGGGCCGTGTCGTTCCAGGGCATGCTGGTGCCGTCGTTGCCGTGGTAGATGTAGCGGGCGTCGCCGGTCCAGTTGTCGGTCCGCTTGAAGACGACCGCCGCGTCGGAGGCGTCCCAGTAGTGGTCCTCGATCTGGATCGTGACCCGGTCGTCATCCGAGAGGTTGCCGCCCGTGAACGAGTAGGCGGGGTACGGCGGGTCGGGCAGCTGGAGGAACCAGTCGGGGTGCTCGACGACCCAGCGCGAGTCGATGCCCATGTGGTTGGGCACCATGTCCGAGCTCAGGCGGATGCCGCGGGCGGAGCATCGAGCCCGCAGCTGCGCGAAGGCTTCCTCGCCGCCGAGATCGTCGGCGATCCGGTAGTCCATCAGCGAATAGGCCGAGGCGGCGGCCTCCGGGTTGCCGCGCCACTGCTTGATCCTCTGGCTGGCCCGGCTCCGTTCCCACAGGCCAATCAGCCACAGCCCCGTGAAGCCGCGGCGCGACAGCGCCTCCAGTTCCTCGTCGGGGATCTCGTCGAGGCGGCGAATCGACCGCCCGTAGCGCTTCGACAGCTGGTCCAGCCAGACGTAGGTGGTCTTGGCCATCAGGACGACCCGCGGCATCCAGTCCCGGTCCTGGCTGAACCTCTCGTACTCGTTTTCGAGGCCGCCCAAGCCCGGACCGTGGGTGGCCACGCCCGGGCCTGGGCTCGGATGCATCCGCATCCACAGGGCAACCTCTTCCTCGTGGAGGACGTCCAGGCTGACGATCAGCCGGTCGAGGAAACTTGTGAGAACGAGGCCCCAACGGGACCGAATGTACCGGAGCTGCGCGGCCAGGGAGTCCGGCGCGGCCAGGGCCGGAGCCCGCAGGAAGGAGATCAGCGACTCGCCGCCCGGTCCGAATCCGGGCTGGCTCTCGAAGAAACCCTGCAGACCGTTGATCAGCTGGTCGTAGGCCGTCCGCTCGACCAGGTCGGCATCGTCGAACAGTTCGTCGAAGGCTTTGAAGGCCGGGTTGACGTTGGCCAGCCACAGCATCATCAGCTCTTCGAGGGCGATCTCGCGGTTGGGGCGGCCCTCGGTTGCCCCGGCCAGGTAGACGGCCGGATCACGGCCGTCTCGGATCACGACCAGCGGCGGGAACTGCTCGACGAATTGGGCCAGGGCCCGCTCCAGCTCCTCCGGCGGAAGCTCGGCGGTCAGGGCCGCGATCGCGTCGGCCATGACGTTGGGGTTGACGGTGCGGCGGTAGATCTCGACGGCGTGGTGGAGAATCTCGTCGATCAGCCCCATGGCGTTCAGCTCGGCGGCGTGGACGACGCGGCCGGGGTAGCGCTCCGGATCGGCGCGCTCGTTCATGCGCCTGGCGAAGGCTCGAGCGGCGGGAAAGTCGGGGATGATGACGTTGCCGCTGGTCTGGAAGAGCGCCCGGTCGAACTCGTAGTGGATGCGAGCCGCCTTCGAGATGTGGAACTCGAATGCCACGGGATGCGCTCCGACTCTCAACGATGCCGGCGGCTCAGAACCCGAACCGATGGCCTGTGGCGCGAGTCTATCAGGCCGGCGATTTGAGGGGCAGAGACACCAGCTGGCGACTCGGCCCGGACGCCCTCGAACACGACCGCTGGTCTGCTACCGTCGCAGGGATCCGCAGGTCCTCGGCACAGGTGCCCGTACCATTCATCGCCAGGCCGGCCGCGACGGCGGCGCCAGGCGAGGCCCGGTCAGTGGCGGTTGACGTTCGGCGCCGCGATCCGGATCCCTTCGGCTCCCGCCCTCGCCGATGCGGGTGGTCGCGTAACCTTGAGTCGAAGGCTCTGGCGATTGGCTCCGTCGATCGTGATCTCTATCGAATGCCAGCCGTACTCGGTGGCGTTGACCATGCGCAGGTCGAACGGCAGCGACACGACGCCGCTCTCGTCCGACTCGAAGTCGGCGGCCGACCCAACCTGGAACCCGCCGCCGATCGTACCCAGTTCCGTCCCGGACGGCCCGAAGACGCGAGCCGATACTTCGTGCGGGAATGGGCGCTCGGCTGCGGTCACTTCCAGCTGCAGCGCCACGAAGACGGCCAGCGGGGCGGGCAGCGAATCTCGCCTCAGCCTGGTGATCCCGGCCGAAACCAGGGTCAGGAGGTTCTCGCGGACCTCCGCGTAATCGCAGACGACGGCGAGCGGCACTTTCATCGGATTCTGCCCCCAGTCTGAGCGGGCCCCAGGACCCTTGGGTGTGGCGCTGCCACGTTACCCGTTTCGGGCCGGCCCGGCAGAGCGCTCGACGGGAAGGATGGTCGGCGACCAGGCGGAAGCCTCGGCCGACAGGGGATCGGCCGGCCGGAGAGTCGCCTCGAACGTGCGCCCGCCCGGGGCACGGCCCACCGGCTGGCCCGCCTCGGCCAGGGCTTCGGCGTAGATGGCGGCGCCGTCGATCCGGCGCGACGGAGAGGTCAGCAGCGACAGGTCGTCGATCAGCCGGCCTTCAAGGTCGGTTCCCGCGGAGCCATCGATCAGCCTGGCGGCCCTGGCCGCGCACAGAAGGACGTACTTGGTTTCCGGGCGGATCGGGTCGCCCCAGAACCAGCCGTCGCTCGCGAACATGGCGAGGCGCCAGCGCTCCGCTTCCATCAGGCTGAGCAGGTTGGCGCGCTGGAGGTCCGTGGCGATCGGCAGCCAGCGCCTGCCGAAGCTCTCCGGCGTCTCGGCGCCGAAGACCACGTCGACGTAGTCGTCGCGGATCTGCCACAACGCGGCGGGGTCCATGAAGTCGGACGCGAGCCCTCCGGCGACGATGTCTATCGCGGAAGCGAGCCTGTCCAGGGCAGCTCGCAGCGGTCCCTTCCATCGGCCGTCCGAGGCGTCTGGACACTCGCCGTACCAGCGTAGGACGCCGTGGTGGCAGCTCCACGAGGTCCGCTCCGCGACCTGTGTGGCGGGGAAGACGCTGGCCGGCGTCCCGCCCACGACCTGCCCGACCGTGGTCATGTCGAAGCCGCGGTCCGGGACGTCCGGACCGGGGTTGACCAGCCGGGCGAGGAAGAGGTCCCGGAACTTCTGGTGGTGGCCGTACAGCTCGCCATCAGTGGCGATCACGGCAAGCCGCGGCGTCCCGTCGGCGAAGCCCGGGCCGGCGAGACGGGACAGGACCCGATCACGGGCGAACGCGTCGGCGTTCATGGTCGCGTCGGACTCGAATGATGCGGAGGCCGAGAGGGCCGCGTCGTAGAAGACGACCACGATCGACCTCCGGTCGCCGAGTTCCACGCGATAAGGCCGGCGCGTGTCCAGGCGCGGATCCACGGCCTGCCACGGCGCCAGAATGGTGTAGTGGATGCCTTCGTCGGCGAGGATTCGCAGCGTCGGCATGTCTACGGCCGTCTCCGGCAGCCAGATGCCCGTGGGCCGCCGATCGAACCTCAACTCGAAGTCGCGCAGCCCCCAGCGGATCTCGGTCCGGCGGTCGGCGAGCGACGCGAGCGGCAGGATGGCGTGGTGGTAGGCCTGAGCCATGGCGTTGCCGCAGTCCGGCCCGTCGGTCGCCGGCGTCAGGTCGGAGTCGACGAAGCCCTCGTGGGTCGCGGCGTCGTGCGCGGCCAGCCAGCCGGCCAGCGTTGGACCCAGGTCGTACGAGACGTGGCGAAGGTTGCCGCGCTCGGCGTTGGGCTTGTAGCACTCGGCGTCGATCCGCGCGTTCCAGTCGCGATACGGGGCGGCGGCCGGCTGAGGCGCAATCTCGCCGCTGAATGGGTCGCGGCGCTCAGGCTGATAGAAATGGCCGTGCACGGCCAGGTTGGGGCGGCTCACTGGGAGGATGGTAGCGGAGCGTGGCCGGCCGGGCATTCCCCGAGCGTGGCCCCAATTGAGGCCATGACCTTTCGCCGCGAAAGGTGGGCGCGTGGCGGGCGGGTCGAGGGCCGCGACGGGGCGGCCGAACGGCTTCCGTTCGGCGGGCGAGGGCCGTGGCCGGCGGCCGAACGGGTTGGAGCGGGGCGGCTTCGGCACGGGGCGGCCGGGTGCATTCGAGCGGGTGACGCCGGCGGCGGGCGACCCGTCCGCGTGGGTCCTCGGCCCGGCCGCCCGGCCGGCCCTCGGAGAGTCACTCGTGCGCACCGGGCGAGCAGAAACGATCCGGAGGCGCGCCGGCCGGGCTAGATTCTCGCCCGGTGATCATACGTGACCGGTCCTGTCCCTCAGAGCCGCCCTGGGTGTCGATCCTGCTCAACACGAGCCACATTTCTGGTAAGGAGGACTGGGAGATGCCGAATCTGGACACCCAGGCGAGCACTCGCGACGTCTGGCGGATTCGGGCCCGAGTCGTTCGGTCGCCGTTGCTCGCGCGGTGAGCAGTCTGGCTGGCTGCTCCGCGTGCTGGCCGGAGTTGTAGGGGAAGATGATCAGCATTGGCGATCGACGGCCGGCCGATGCGCGGCCGAGCGTTTACGCGCGACGTCGCGCGCTACTCCGACTCGGCCACAGCGTGGTCGATCGCCTGGGCGACCGCGAACCGGACCGCGAAGGCGCGGCTCTCGCCCGGGGCGAGCGCAACCGGCCAGCGGAACAGGAGCGAGCTGCCCTGGTAGACACGCTCGAAGCCAGCCTCGGAATTGGAGACGGTCTCGACCGGGTACCACGTGAGCCGGGCCGCCGGCTCCGGCCTGGCCTCTATTCGGAGGCCCTCGTAGTCGTTGCCGAAGGCGATGCCCTGCGCCCGGGCAATCTCGCCGGCGGCGTCGTGCAGCGTGCGCTCGCCAGTTTCGGTTTCGTAGTAAGCCGCCGGGTTGTGTCCGCCGCCAAGCAGGTTGAAGTTCCACTCGACGGCCAGCTCGAACGCAACCGCTGCGTCGCCCGGGTTCTCCACCACGGTCGAGAACTCGAGCGTCGGGCTCGAACGATCGCCGCCGAATAGGTAGGTCTTTTCGAGGATGAGCGGCCGTGCGTCGCTCCGCGCCCCCACTGAGCCGAGCCGGCGGGCGACCAACCGATCCGCGGCCACGACGATCGGCTCGAATGCCCCTTCGGTGAAGTCGCCGATCTCTTCGTAGCTTGCCTCGACCAATCCCGAGCCGCCGGTGGACCCGTCGGCCGGAAGAAGGTGAATGAGTCCGCTCCGCCTCTCGTGGCGATCGTAATGGAGGAAGGCGGTCAGGCCCGGTTCCTTGGTCCTGACGATGTCGTGGATCGTCTTCGGGGCGTCGGCCGCGGCTTCCGCCGCGCGCCCGCCGGCCGAGCCGCTCGCATCGCTCAGGGCCTCCTCGAGAGCGACCCGATCGTGGGCAACCAGTTGCTCGTGGTACGCCTCGGGCCGCCGGCGCAGCACGGAGGCCACCGCAACGCGGCTCGCTCGCAGATCCCACGACGAGACGGCCGCGCCTTCCGCGAGGTCGACGACGACCGTCTGGCCGCGAGCGGTGACGAGTACTTCGTCGATGGCGTCCAGGTCCGTGTCGGCCAGCCGCGCGCCGTACGGCTCCCCGCCGTTCGCTCCGTTCGGGCCGGCCGCCGTGCCTGCCGCGCCATCTGCCGCGCCATCTGCCGCGCCATCTGCCGCGCCGCCGGGCGAAGTGACTTCCGCGCGGCCTGCCGCGGTCTGGGTCGCCGCGGTCTCGGCCGCCGCGGCGGCGTCGGCCAGACCCTCGGCCGCGATCAGGTGGCCCAGCGTGGCCATGCGCATGTGGACGATGTAGATGCCGCCGAAGAGCCCGTGCCAGTAGCAGTCGTTCGACTGGCCCTGGTACAGGTGGTCGAGGGCACGCTCGCGAGCCGCCCCCGGTGCCATGGCGTTCACCTTCTGGGAGACGCGCAGCATCTGCTTATGCAGCTCATTGATCTCGCGGTAGCGAGCCATGTAGTTGCGCCAGAAGCCCCCTCGCAGGAACCGCGCGGCCGGCAGATCCCGCTCGCGGGCATCCTGGAGCAGCCGGACGAAGACCGGCTGCTCGTCCGGCGGCAGGACCCATTCGGTCATCTCTACGTACGAGTTCGTGGGGAAATAGGCGCGTCTCGTAGGCGGCTGGGTATCCAGCCACCCCGACGGCGTGACGGTGGAGAGCCACTCGCCGTTGGCCTCGATCGCCTCGAAGCAGCGGTCCACCCACCGCTCCCGGCTCCAGCAGTACTCGAAGGTGCCGGGCCACGACCCGAACTTTTCGCCGTCGTCGCCCATCATCCCCACGAACCGGCCATCGTCGGTCCGTCGCCCGGCCAGGTACGAGATCAGATCCTCGACCGGCTTGAACGGGATGCGGTAGCGCAGGCCTTGCTCCGTGCCGAAGACAGTCAGTCGCGCGCCGCGATCGTCGGTCGTGAATGCCGTCCACATCTCATCCTCGTGGATCGAGGCTGCGCGCAGGTGGTTGTCGTCCAGGACGGTCCAGTCGTAGCCGGCATCCGCAAGGTCGAATGCCAGCGATGGCTCCCAGACCCGCTCGGCCAGCCAGGCTCCCCGGGGCCGCTTTCCGAAGAGCGCCTCGACTTCGTCGCGCATCCGGACCGCCTGCCCGCGGCGATCGCGGTCGGGCAGAGTGACCAGGATCGGCTCGTAGAAGCCGCCACCGAGGACCTCCACCTGCCCTCGATCGACGAGGCCGCGGATCTGGTCCAGCGCTTCCGGCCGGTTGGCGCCCAGCCACTGGAGCAGGGGACCGGTGTAGTGCAACCCAAGCCGGATCCCCGGATGCCGCTCCAGGGCATGGAGCATCGGCGAGTAGGCATGCTCGTAGACGTCTTCTATGACCCAGCCGAAGTTGCCGACGGGCTGGTGGTTGTGGATTACGAGGGACAAGGAAACGGTCGCTACCACGTGAAGGACTCACTCCCCAGCAGGTGTTGGCGCAAGAAGCCCGGAACCCCGTCCGTTGAATTAGCAGCGGCCGCCGCTCGCCGCGCGAACCTCCAGGTGTCGCCTTGACCAGAGTGGCGGCACGGAGTTCGCCCCCGCGCCGCCACCGATGTCGAGGCAGAAGTGTCAGCCCTTCACGCCGCCTATCGCAAGGCCGCCGATGATCCACCGCTGGAAGATGAGATACACGACGGAGACAGGCAACGATACCAGGATCGCGAAGGCCGATAGAGTGCTCCAGGGTGTCGTGTTGGCGTAGGTTCCGACCATCCCGTAGAGGGCCATGGTGAGGGTGAAGTTCTGTGGGTGATCCAGGAACATCCAGGAGAAGTAGAAGTCGGTCCACCCGGCGACGAAGCCCAGGAAAGCCGTGACGGCGAGAGCCGGCATGGCCAGCGGCAGGATAACGTAGCGGAAGGCCTGGTTTCGGGTGCACCCGTCGATGGTCGCCGCTTCCTCGAGGTCCTTGGGGATCGTGTCCAGGTAGCCCTTTAGGTTCCATATGGCAAAGGGAAGCGCTCCGGAGATCAGCGCCAGCGCCACTCCCGGAATCGAGTCCCGGAGGATGAAGTCACCGACCTTGACGCTGTTGAGGAGCACGAACAGCGGCGCGATCGTGGCGACAGACGGCAGCATCAGCACGGCGAGCACGGCGATCATCAGGACCGACCGCAGCTTGAACTTGAGCCGCGAGAAGGCGTAGGCCGCCGAAACGCCGAAAGCCACACTTACCAGTGACGTAGAGAGAGCCAGCTGGAGGCTATTGAGGGCCAGTTGCACGAACGTAATCGGGTTCGGCGAGGGATTGGCGATCGCTCTCTCGAAGGCCGCGAAAGAAGGGTTCGGGGGGATGAGGTTCAATCCGTCGGGCCGGGCGATGTTGCGAGGATCGAGGGCCAGGCCGAACACGTACACGATCGGGAACAGGACGGTGATGGTCACGAGGATGCACAGCGCCTGCATCAAGGCCTGCTTTCTCAGGCCTCGAATGAAGCGCCGTCGTCTCTTCGCCACGACTGGCCGGGCTGCGGCCCGGGCGATCACTTGCGTTCCGCCGGTCATCGGTCGAGCCCTCCGCGACGGCGATCTGCGATGCGCTCAGTCCACATAGCTGGCCGTCGCTCTCGTAAGCCTGTTGGTGATGATCGTGAGCACCAGCAGGATCAGGAACATGATCACTGAGAACGCGGCGGCTATGCCGTAGAGGTGCTGCTCATTGACCAGGCGGTACGCCTCGGTCACGAGCAGCTCTGTTCTGCCGAACGGCCCTCCCCCGGACATGAAGTAGGAGAGGTAGAACAGGTTGAATGTGATCACGAAGCCGTAGATGGCGAAGGGGAGCATCGCCGGTCGGAGGTACGTCAGGGTCACGACCCTGAACTTGGTCCAGGCGCCTCCCCCGTCGATCTCGACGGCCTCGTATAGGTCTTGCGGAATGCTCTGAAGGGCTCCCGTCGCGACGACGGCGTTGAGAGGCCAACCCAGCCAGACGTTCGCCGTGAGGAGGGCGAAATAGGAGAGAGGCAGCAGTGGGAAGAACCAGATCGGATTGCCCGGGTCGGTCAGCCAGGCGATCTGGACGCTGCCCGGCGGCTGGCGGAGGATAATGGCTATGAGGTAATTGATGGCCCCGTTGTTCGTGTCGAATATGTTGCGCCAGACCGTGGCGACGATGATCGGCGGGATCACGACCGGCAGAACGAAGATGGCGCGGTAGATCGATCGGCCAATCAGACCCTTCTGGTTGAGCAGGAGCGCGATCGCCACGCCCAGGCAGACGTGGATGATCACGTTGCTGAACGCCCAGAACAGGTTGAACGCGAGGATCCTGAGGAAATCGTAGTTGGGGATGCCGGCGATATTGTTGGTCAGGATATTGATGTAGTTGCCGAACCAGATCCATGGCGGCGCGGGAGCGCCGGACCTCAGGTTCTGGGTCTGGAAGTCCGTGAAGGACATCCAGACCTGGTAAAGCAGGGGGTAGAAGGTGATGATCGCCATCACCGCGAACGCCGGGATCAGGTAGAGGAAAGCGACCCGTGCGTCGGCACCGAAGAGCCGTCGCTGCCGCACGTACGTCGCCTTCGATGGGGCACTCAAGGTCACGCCCTCCGCATCGTGTCTGGCGGCCCGACCTGGGGCCGCTCACATCTCCAGTGCCAGGTGTGGACTCGAGGGACGGTCCGGCATCACGGCGCCGCGGCCGGATACCGTTCCCCGGGTCTCGGGAAGTAAAGGGCGCCGGAGAGTCCGGCGCCCTTTACGAACTAGCGAGGACCTAGAAGCCGTTGGCCTTGTTCATCGCATCGCAGGCGGTCTTGACCGCCGCGACCGGATCGGTGCCTTTCAGGATCACTGAGTCATCTGCGTTCTGCCAGTTGCTCCAATACGCACCCAGCTGCTTGATCTGGGGCCGCGCATAACTGTCGAGGATCTGCGCCGCGAAGCCCTGGGAGATCGGATCCGAGACCGTTGCGGCCTTCACCGCGGGAAGATGGCCAGCCTGGTCGGCGAAGATCTGCTCACCACCGGCCGCGCCGACCTCCCAGAGGGCGAACTGAGTCGCGAGGGCCTTCTGGGCGTCGCTGATGTTGATGTTGATGTACCAGCCGTCGGGGGCGGACATCGGCAGGGCTTTGCCCTTGGGGCCGGCCGGGATTTCGGCGATGGCGAGGTTAGTGGTGAGCGCCTTCTCGAAGTCGCCGGTGGCCCACGGGCCCTCGATGTCGATGCCGAGCTTGCCGGTCTCGAAGTCGCTCTCGGCGGCAGCTTCGGTGGTGTAGAACGTGACGTTGCCGGTGTCCTTGAGGGCCTTCAAGTAGGCGAGGCCGTCGGAGACGCCATCACCTTCGGCGATGCACTTGCCGGTGCTGTCCATCAGCGATTGGCCGCTGAAGGCGTTGAAGAGCCACCAGTTGTAGTAGCCGGCCGCGTACTCCATGATGCCGATCTTCGTGCCG
>Ga0182027_10002449_pt1 | contig 30114 bp, 26 predicted proteins | sample 712E1DmetaG_FD_121300 | JGI IMG/M metagenome (GOLD analysis project Ga0182027, IMG submission 121300) | Permafrost microbial communities from Stordalen Mire, Sweden - 712E1D metaG (Illumina Assembly) | ecosystem: Environmental > Terrestrial > Soil > Wetlands > Permafrost | place: Sweden...
CGAATCCTCGACCATTAATACCCGGAGGGTTCCAGGTTTGTTCTTTTCAGATGGGATTTTTTTTGCCACTATAAACCTCTCTTTTCGTCTCTCGTGAAGCGTCTCTCGTAGTTCGTGCTTCACTCTTCACGAATTACGCTTCACTGGTTCTTCCGCTTCACGTTACTATCATTTTCCCAATGGAGGCGGTTGATTCCAGATCAGCCAGTACAGACCAAGCAATTTGATAGCTTCCACGAACTCATTAAAGTTAACCGGTTTACGGACATAACTGTTGGCGCCCAGTTTATACCCATTGGCCACGTCCTCCTCCTGTGCTGAAGAGGTGAGGATTACTACCGGCAGTAGTCTGGTGAACTCATTTTGGCGGATGGCCTTCAGCACTTCCAGACCGCTAATTTTGGGGAGTTTCAGATCCAGCAGGGTTACTACGGGCAGATCCTTCACATCCCGTCCTTTATACATCCCCTTTCCAAACAGGTAATCTAATGCTTCCACACCGTCTTTAGCCACGACCACCTTATTGGATATCTTATTTTTCTTGAATGCCCGTAGAGTTAACTCGATATCATCGGGATTATCCTCCACCAGCAAAATAATTTTATCATTCATTATAAATCCTCCTTTTTCGTATCTCTTGTCACGTGAAGCGTATCTCGTATCTCGCGCTTCACGCTTCGCGAAAGACTCTTCACGAGTTAAGGCGTTTAATCAGATTTCTCAGCATTCGTGATTCGTGATCGAGGTTCTCAACGATTTTATCTCTCACGGTTTGTGTAATATATCCCAAAAGAATACTGACCTCAATTTGTGTTTCTAGTTCGGCGCATGAGCCGAGAGCAATATACAAAAACTGACGATATTCTTTATTATGGTAGCGGTTGAATCCTTCGGCAATATTAGAAGCAATAGACAAAGCTGCTCTTCTCATCTGACTGCTCAATCCATATACTTCTACTTTTGGAAATATTTTTGTATATTCGTAAATGTCGACGACTATTTCCATTGCCAGGCGCCATACCTCCAAATCACGAAAATTTTTTATCTTACTTTTTTCTTCCATTATCACTCATCCCTACGAGATACGCTTCACTCTTCACGAGATACGTTATTTTACGGTATCGTGAAATAGAACGTAGCCCCTTTTCCAACCTCGCCTTCCGCCCAGATTTTTCCTCCATGGCGGTTGATGATCCTTTGTACAGTTGCCAGGCCTATTCCCGTTCCAGCAAATTCATCTGCTGTATGAAGACGCTGGAAGGCGCCGAATAGTTTACCCACATAGGACATGTCAAAACCGACGCCGTTGTCCCGAATAAAAAAAATCTTTTCATTCTCCTTGAGAGTCGCGCCAAATTCAACGTGTGGATGTTTCTGTTTGCCGGTGAACTTCCAGGCGTTGTCTATCAGGTTCGTAAGCGCAATCTCCAGCAGGTACCTGTCGCCATCAATGATAATGTCTTTCTGAATACTTATTTTAACATCTCTTGCCGGATTATTCTGTCGGAGCGTAAGGATGATGGCCCGAACCATTTTGCTTAAATCAACAGATTCGCGCTTAAATTCAGCCCGGGTTACCCTCGATAGTTTCAGCATATCGTCAATCAGCAATCCCATGTGCTGTGTTGCCTTACGGATCTTATCCAGGTAATTCCTCCCAGTGGCATCAAGCTTGCCGCTATAATCCTCCAGGAGCGCCTGGCTGAATCCGTCTATGCTTCGCAACGGCGCGCGTAAATCATGGGAAACCGAATAGCTGAATGCCTCCAGTTCCTTGTTGGTAGCTTCAGCAGTATTCTTTGCATTCACCACAACACTTTCCAGCTTCTTTTTCTCGGAGATGTCGCGAGCAATTGTGGAAGAGCCGATAATTTTTTCTGATGAGTCCTTAATCGGAGAAATTGTCAGCGAAATATCGATTATTTTGCCGTCTTTTCTCCTGCGTTGAGTTTCATAATTCTTAATAAGCTCTACGCTCGATCTCTTTGTTAATAGTTCTTTGTCCTCTTCAGAGTGACCGGGCGGCATTAATAAAGATAGCGACTTGCCTAAAATCTCCTTGGCATTATACCCATATATAGCTTCGGCCCCATTATTCCAGCTTGTAATGTTACCCTCTAAGTCCTTACCTATTATTGCGTCATCAGCAGATTCCACAATTGCAGCTAATTTGCTGTGGGCCTCTTCCAGTTTCTTGCGTTCGGTGATATCCTCGATTACCAGGAGGATTATCGTATCCTTTCCCGACAATCTTTGAATTTGCCGGGCATTCAGAAGCATTATGCGCCGGCCGATGGTAGTGAAATCGTGTTCCACCTCATAATTATCAAAGGTTGTCTTTTCGGGAAGAATGGTTTCGAGTAGTTCCCGCAGTTTAGGGATATCCCACTGTTTATTGCCCAGGTCATAAATAAGATGTCCCACAGTCTCTTCAGGTTTCACCTTAAAGAATTCATAGAAGGAACGGCTGACGGTGACTATCCTTAAATCTTTATCCAGAGCGATTAAGGGGTCACGCACGGTGTGGATCATACCCTCGGCGTATTCGCGGGCTTCATCTTCGGATATTTTAGTTGCTGCCAGTTCTTTACGGGTCTTTTCCAGGCCGGCTTCTATCTCCCTACGCTCGGTGATGTCCTCGATGGCCAGAAGGATGATTCGTTCTTTTCCCAACACTCTTTGAATTTGCCGGGCATTCAAAAGCATTACGTGTCTGCCGATGGTGGTAAAATCGTGTTCAACTTCATAGTTGTCAAACGTTGCTTTTTCGGGAAGGATGGTTTCCAGCAGTTCCCGCAGCTTGGGGATATCCCACTGTTTATTGCCCAGGTCATAAATAAGATGTCCCACAGTCTCTTCAGGTTTCACCTTAAAGACTTTATAGAAGGAGCGGCTGGCGGTGACTACCCGTAAATCCCGATGCAGAACGATCAAGGGTTCACGCACGGTGTTGATGATGCTCTCAGAGTATTCGCGGGCTTCATCTTCTTGCCGGCGGACGGCGTCGAGCCGGTTTAATGCTCGGGCGGACCACCAAATCACTCCCATCAGAATGAGCATCATGGCAATCATCATGAGGGCTACGCCAAGTGGGCCATTGAAGTAGCCCCTCTGTTCGCCCTGCACCCTCAACCACCCGAGGACCAACGGAATCCCCACTACGAACGGTGCCAAACGCCGCAATAGCCAGCCGCCAACGGTATCGCTGGTGACTGTTCGCATAAGGCCGTCTGCCGGATGCAGTAGCAGTACCCCCAGGCTCAAGAGGATAAAGAGCACGGCCGTGTGGACGGCCATCTGCGTGTAGGCGCCTATACCAAAAAGCTCGGTTGCACCGTATGCGTATCCCACCAGAGGCATCATACCCATGAATCCCGTGACTACGACCAGACGTTGCGCGGCGTGGATGGTGCGGCGGAAGCCTGCAAGGAAGAGCACGCAACCTAACAGGAAGAAATTGACCGCTGTCATGGGGCTCATGCGGCCTAAGGACAGCGTGCTCACGGCGCCAGCCGCTTCCCGGAAGAGCAGTTGGTCAATGCCGAAGTCTATGCCGAAGAGATATTGACTGAGGGTGAGGAGGCCCAGCAGCGCCGTGGCGCACGCGCACGCCCGCGACAACTGTCGCACCCACACAGAACGAGCCGCGCATCCCAACAATGTCAGCGACAACCCAGCGAGTACGAAGCCCACAGCGGTATTGGCCTTCATGGTCACGAACCTCGGCAGTACACTCTTTAGGCTGGGGATGTCGAGGAGCCAGCCTATCAGTACTGCGGCACCCGTGGCGATGGCGAAGAGACTGAACAGAAGCCCCTTGGAAGAGTGGGGGCGGATTGCGTCGTTCATAGTATTGCCTCCCTCCCGCCCCCGATGATTTCGAACACTTCATGAAGCGCTGTTACGTTTTTCAGAACGGTTCTGCTGATGAAGGTTGAATTGATGAGTATCGCAATGGTGGTAAGAACAAAGACAGTCGAACGGAGCCGCTCTTGGAAATTGATCATATTTTTTTCCCCTATTATTTTAAACTTGGCGGTCAGTAAATATGATGTTTTGTAATTAACTCTAACTCCTCTTCAATCTTATATTGATTTTACTCCCGAATTATTGAAAGTCAATCCTAATATTGTTAATGATTTCATAACATTTTTGCCCGATATTAATGTTCGAGAGCAGGGACTGTGCATCATTACGAAAGCACAATCTTTGGATCAATACCGGAAAGTGTAAATTCGTTTCCCCAATAAATATTCAAAATTTTTAATTTGACTTGATAAAATATCGGCCTGGTTGTAAAAACCCCATTGATAATAGTTGGAGGAATTATAAATGTATTGGGAAAAAAATGTGGAAACCCTGAATCGCGCCAGGCTCGAAAAAATGCAATTAGCACAGCTCAAAGATACAATAGGCAGGGCGGAGAAATCTTTTTATTACAGCAGAACATTTAAAGAAAAAGGGTTGAATGTAAATTCAGTAAAATCTCTCAACGATATTAATAAATTTCCTTTTACCAATAAAGATGATTTACGCGAACACTGGCCTTACGGCTTTATCGCCGTGCCGAAAGAGGAACTGGTGCGGGTGCATTCATCTTCAGGTACTACCGGGAGAGCCACGGTAGTGTTTCATACCGCAAATGATATCGCCGTTTGGGCAAACCTTCTGGCGCGTTGCATGTATATGGCGGGTATGCGCAAAAGCGACGTTTTTCAAAATATGATGACTTATGGCCTTTTTACGGGGGGCCTTGGATTTCATTACGGCGCGGAAAAAATCGGCGCGCTGGTTATTCCCGCCGGCGCGGGCAACTCCAAACGCCAGATTCAGTTGATGATGGATTTTGCAACAACAGCCATCCATGTAATCCCCAGTTATGCTTTGCATCTTTCCATCGTTTTTACCGAACTCAAAGTTGATCCGCGCAAAGATACTAAAGTAAAAATAGCTTTCTTAGGCGCGGAGCCGCATACGGAAAAGATGCGTAAAAAGATTGAAGAAATATACGGGTATAAAGCTTTCAACTCCTATGGGCTCTCCGAAATGAACGGGCCGGGCGTGGCCTTTGAATGCCCTTACCAGGAGGGCATGCATATCTGGGAAGATAGTTTTCTGGTGGAAATCATTGATCCGAACACCTTGCAGCCTGTGGCCGACGGTGTCGAAGGCGAACTGGTCATGACCACACTGCAAAGAGAAGGCATGCCGCTTATCCGTTACCGCACCAAAGACTTGACCAGAATTATTCCGGAGCCCTGCGCTTGTGGCCGCACCCATCGGCGGATTGAACGTATCAAGGGAAGAACGGACGACATGTTGATTATCAAAGGCTCTAATATTTTCCCGATGCAAATTGAAAAGAAGCTGATGGAAATTTCCGGCGTGGGCACTAATTTTCTGATTATCCTTGACCGTGAGGGATTCAATGATTCCCTGACGGTGAAGGTAGAGGTGAATAAAAAAGATTTTTCCGGCGATATGCAGCAACTGGATGCTTTAAGAAAGAAAATTGTCGAGGAATTAAAAAGCGAAATTCTGGTTACGCCCAAGGTTGATTTGGTTGAACCGGATAGCATTCCGAAAGGCGAAGGGAAGGCGGTGCGGGTTATAGACAACCGTAAAGACTAAGCTGATGATACCCTAAAAAGTCCATATGCTGGGTCCCACCTTTAGGTGGCGTTGCGCTTCATCTCGAGTCGTTGCGGCCTACGCAAAAGTAGGCCGCACTCCGCGAGAATTGTGCGCCTTGCCTCTGGAGCTTTTTATGAATCATCAAAAAGATGTAGGGAACGGTTGCTACTGTTCCCTGCTGCCGCGTTCTACTTTGGATAGCAAAGTGGTGTAAATATGTTATTTGTGGATAAAAAATTGTGTTACTTGAAAATAAACAAAGGAGAAAATTATGATTGCTTATCAACTTTCCATTTTCGCGGAAAATAAGCCCGGAAAACTCGCTCTGGTAACCGGAGTTTTGGCTCACGAAAAAATAAATATCCGGGCTACAACAATATCAACAGCGGATACATTCGGGGTAATCAACCTGATTGTTGACGATCCGAAGCGCGCGGAAGCCGCTCTGGCTAAAGCTGGAATGACCGTGCATTTGCGTGAAGTGCTGGCGATTCTTATTCCGGATAAACCCGGCGGGCTGGATAATCTTACCCAATTGCTCCATCAGGAAGGCATCAACATTAATAATGCCTATGGCTTTGTTCTGGAAGGCTCTAAAAAGGCGGTGTTTGTAGTTGATGTTGACCAGATTCAAAAAACGGAAAAGCTTCTGGAAAAAAAAGGATTTGAAACTCTTAATACAGAGAAGCTTTCAGCGATCGAACCAACGCTTTATGCAAAATAGGTTCTAAATTTAGGAAAAAGATCATGACACGCTTAGATAAAGATAAATATTTTCAAAAACACCCTGATGAGGTCAAAGTTGATGATTCCTTGAAGCAGGAAATTCTGCAAAAAGTCAATGGGGATGATATTTCCTGCGTAGCCGCGGAAGAAATTGCCCGGAGAAAAGGAATAGCTCAAAACAATGTCGGTATGGCCATTGATATTTTAAATGTCAATATTGTCGAATGTCAATTGGGTCTTTTTGGTTATAGCCCGCATAAAAAAATTGTGCAGCCGGCCAAAGAAATCGGGTCGGTTTTGAAAGAAAATATTTTAGCGGCGCTGAAAAACGACCGGCTTCCCTGTAGCGCCGCCTGGGTAATTGCCGAAAAGTTAAAGCTTTCCCGCATGAAGGTTTCCGCCGCTTGTGAAGCTCTGCAAATAAAGATTAAGCCGTGTCAGTTGGGAGCTTTTTGATCTTTCTCTAAGAGGATAAACGCAAATAACTTTCCAGCAATCGAATCATTAAATCGGCGTTTTTACTAATGCCGGCAAGTATCTCTTCCATACTTAAAGGTTCAGTAAGCAAGCCATTACCGAAATTATCAATGGAACAGGCAGAAGCGTAAGGCATATCCATCTCCAGAGCTATTACCGCTTCATTGGCCATAGTCATGCCGACAATATCGGCAAAATTGGCCATCATTTTGATTTCCGCTTTTGTCTCCAGTCTCGGACCATGCGTTTGCCAATAAGTTCCCTTATCTGCAAAATCAATTTCACAGCTTCGTGCCGCTTTAATAATCTTTTGCCGCACTTTTTCGTTTAATGAGGGAGTGATATGAACAGTGCTATTTTGATAAATGGTGGGAGTGGCGGTAAGCGTGATAAAATCATCGGGAACAACGATCATTCCCAGGCATAAATTCTTTTTTAAAGAACCGGTGGAATTGATGCCGACTATTTCGGTTACGCCGATGTCCTTTAGAGCGTGCAAATTGGCGCGATGATTAATCAAATGAGGTAAAATATGATTATTAGGGTCATTGCCGTGTCGCAAAATCAAGGCTATTCTATCTGTGAGAAATATTTCTGTCCGACCGAATTCGTTTTTCATCGGTCTGGCTTTGCCCTTTTTTAATAAATCGCTTCTTTCCATGACTAATTTGGTGGAAATAACGCCTAAGAGACCCATAAAAACCTCCTCCAATTCGCATCCATTTGGCTACCTTTTGTTGGCGGAGCCTGCCCGGCGTATGTCGGGTCATCGGCTCCTCAATGTATAAAAAATACGCCTGCTGCCTGCCCGGCGCATGCAAGGTTGCCTCTTCCTTGCCGCCGAGGTCCTCTTTTGCCTGCAAATTGGCATTAATTTAAGTTTTTTAATATAAAACAAATCGTCATTTAGCAATCAAAAACTATTGCCAAATAGCGTTTGACTTTGGGGGTTCCTTTATGACATATAGGCGTGCAATCATGGGTATGAATCCAAGATATGCCCTGGACTTAAATTCCGCTCCAAGGGGCTAGGTAATATACCCTCCGCCTACGGCGGGATCAATTCAATTAACAGATATTACTGCACTGCGCTTGTAATATCTGAGTTTCATTGATTCGACTTACCAATTCCGACGTGTGACCTCGCGTGACCTTCAGGTTATTAGGTTATAAACTTTGCTTTCGGAATTGGAGTCTCACAAAAAAAGTTAAGGAGGGCGCGATTCGTGAGCAGTGAATTTTTAGGCGTCGCCACCGACGATAACTTCGAAGGTGAAGTTCTGAAAAGCGCCAAGCCAGTGCTCATCGATTTTTGGGCGCCCTGGTGCGGGCCCTGTAAAGCTATCGGCCCTATAGTCGAAGAGCTTGCCGGGCAATTCAAAGACAGCGTCAAAATAATGAAATTGAATGTTGACGAAAATCAAAAAACAGCGCTTAATTTCGGTGTTAGGAGCATACCAACCCTGATCCTTTTTAAGGAAGGCAAAGTACTCGATACTCTCATCGGCCTTGTTCCTAAGGAAAAACTGGAAGAATTCGTTAAGAAAAGCTTATAAATCAAGAATGTACCGCTGAAAGGTAGTGAAGGCATGTATTTAAAAATGTTGCGGGAAACATTGAATTGGAAAATATTTATAATGGTTTTATTGGTATTATGCTGTTTTAGCGGCTGTTCTTTACTGGATATATTTAGCAAGAAAGAAACGGTCAAGAATACTCCGGAAGCGCTTTACTCGCGCGGAGCTGCCGAATTTCAGGAAAGCAATTATTATCACAATTATAAAAAAGCCCGGGAATATTTTATGAGGGTTAAAGAAGAATATCCCCTGCATAATCTGGCTATTTTAGCGGAAATAGGACTAGCCGATTGCTATTATAGTGATAAGGAATACTCGGAAGCGGAAAATGCGTACAACGATTTTATCACTCTTCACCCTACTAACGAGAATGTTCCCTATGCCCTCTACCAAACGGGTATGTGCCAGTACAACCAAATAGAAGCAATCGATCGCGATCAGACGGCGACAATTAAAGCAAAAAAAGGACTGGAAAAAGTTGTGTCCCGTTACCCTGATAGTAAATTTGCCACCATGGCCGAGAAGTTGATTCGCGAATGCAAGCAAAAGCTGGCGGAACAAGAATTTTATGTGGGGCAGTTTTATTTCAAACAGAAAAAATATCAGGCCGCCCTCGCACGTTTTGAAACAGTGGCGCGAGATTACGCGAACATCGGTCTTGATTATAAGGTGGAATATTTTATTAATGAAACCAAAGTGAAAATTGCCGAAGAAGAGAAGTTGAAAAAAGCCGAGGAAGAAAAATTAAAAAAGGCCCAGGAAGAAAAAACCAGAACCGCAAAAAAATAATACCAAGCGGCTTTTATTCGTGAAACTCCAATTCCGAAAGCGAAGAGCATCGGAATTGGCAAGTTGAACAATCCCGTGAAACGGATGGTAGAATACCCGTGATTGAGACTGCCTTTAAATGGTTTTCTAGCAAATCTATCAGCGGTTAAACTATCCAAACAATCACCTGCCGATATTTAAAAGATACTTACTCTGTTTGCCTTGCTCATGAATATTTTTGCCAGTCATGAAATTGATTTTTAGGATGTGGAAATGTTCAAGAAACTGCGTAAATTTGCCAAGACCAGGTTTGCCGGAGCACTTCTTTACTGGGCCGTTCGGCTGTATTGCGCGACATTTCGCCTGAAGATAGAAAATGAAGCCGAATGGTTCAAGTATCTGGAAGAGGGTGGAAGGATTATTATCTGCGCCTGGCATCAGCAGTTTTTTGTCGGCGTTCGGGTTTTTAAGAGATACAAAAAATACTCGACCGCCTTGATGACTTCCCGAAGTTTGGATGGACAAATTGCCGCCGGTGTTGCTCAAAGGGCCGGATGTTATACCGTATGGGGTTCTTCCTCCCGCGGCGGCGGGACTGCCCTGAAAGAAATGATAAACAGGATAAAACAACACCGGCTGGCGGCGCACATTCTGGATGGGCCAAGGGGCCCGGCAGGCATTGTTAAGGCCGGTGTCATTGCCATTGCCCACGGCGCTGATGCCGCTATTGTTCCTGTGTACGCCAGGGCCGATCGATCCTGGTATATGCACAGCTGGGATAAATTTATGGTTCCTAAACCTTTCGCGCGTGTTACTGTTAACTTTTGTCCCCAGATAAAACTGCCGCCGGCAAAAGATAAAGCGGATATTGAAAAGCAAAGACAAATGCTGGAAAATATCATGCGGCCCTATCTGTATCGCTAAGTATTTCCGGTTGGGGAAAAATTTGAGAGCATTGCCTTACCACCCGGAAATTAGTATTAATGTTCCAGCCACTTGGCTATAAGTTTCAACTCACGCTCTTCCCACTGGGGTAAATAACGGATACGTAAAAAAGATTCGAAAAGTTTATCCATTGTTTTTACTGCGTTTTCTATAAGATAAATTCTTTCCAACAGGTTTCCCGAAGGGTCTTCTGGAGTTTCTGGTGAGCTTATTGCCGGCAGGCTCAATGAATGAAAATTAAAAGAATCGGCTTTAAAAGTGAATTCCCATTCATTCTGATTATAACTTAGCTTGATTCCCGCTTCTTTAACTTTTTTCCCCTGGCGGATAGCTTCCTTGCCTTCTTTAAGTTCAGTGTGGATTCCATGACAAACAACACCCTGGGAATACTCGCCTTCGCCGGATTCCAAAACAATTCTTTTCAAGAAATGAAGTTCGACTTCTTCACTGTCGGTTAGCGCTATCCTGCCGTTGCGTTCTTCTGATTTAAACCAAAGCCAGGTTAAAAATTCACGGCCAATAAGAGAGATAGCCTCTGCGGGTTCATCATTTTTTACTATCTGCGGATTTTCTTGCGGCAAAAAGCGTCGAAGATTTAAAGAAAAAGTTTTTTGGAACAAATCAACGAAATCATCCGCGACCGTATCGGCAAGCGAGGAAAAATAAATCTTGTTTTGTCCTATGGCCCAGCAGACATCATAAAAAGAAGGTACGGGATCAAGTTTAGCCAGAAGTTCTAATTTAACCTTATCTTTGATAGCTGTTGCGGTTTGTTTATTAATCCGGCTGGAGCCTGAGCTTTGGGTAAGATAGTTTCTTTCTTCCGTCATTAATTTGAGTTTCATCAATTTGGGCGGGATCAGCTTGCGATCAATGCGCAGGCAAAAAATGAGATAATCACCCAGCGCATAATCAGCCTTTTCGAAGTCAGCATCCAGCACATTGGTAAGAGAAACCCAACCGAGCCGCTTTTCTGCCGTTGATTTGGACGCCTCACGAAAAGCATTGGCTTTAATCCGGCTATTGACGAAATTCAAAAATGCCGGCGGTAGCTGACCTTCCACATGAAATCTCATAAAAGTAAAATTGCCTTTGAGCAGACCCATAATTAGCACCTCATCGGCGTGCACCGTATATTAAACGCCCTGAATCTGTCAAGACTTTATCCTCGTTAATTATCCTAAAAAATCAATTGTTTTGTAAATATATCGGTAAATTTTTATGGATAGACAGCGGCTTTTTTTTATGTTAGTGAGCTTCATATTTTGAGGTTGCGATCGATCCCGCGACTTGGAATCCCTCGACACCAGCAGGGAGAGGAATGCGCCCCCCGATCAGGTCGAGGGCAGGCTGTACTCGCGGGAGGTCGCGCTATTATAGGGAGCCGCCGGCTCCTGCAGGAGGTAGCTCCACTGAAAATCAAGAAAGTCGGGATTGTTGCCAATATAGAAAAAGTAAAAATCGCCCAGTACGCCAAATCTTTAAAAGAGTGGCTGGAAGAAAAAAACACAGAAGTGTTTTTGGAGGCTCAAATCGCCCTTAAAATGGGTGTCCGCGGCGGGCTTAAATGGGATGAACTGACGAGTAAATCTCAACTGCTTGTTGTTTTAGGCGGTGACGGCACAATGCTCCGCGCGGCGCGCTATGTGGCCAAGCATGGTGTTCCTATTCTGGGAATCAATATGGGCAGTTTCGGCTATCTCACCGAAGTCAATTTAAATGAAATGCACTCAGCATTGGAATTAATTCTGGGCGGTAAGTTTACGGCGGAAAAAAGGATGATGCTGACTATAGCCATTAAACACGGCAAAACCAGCACTAATGTGGGCGATGTCTTGAATGATGTTGTCATCAATCGGGGCAACCTATCCCGCATTACTGAACTGGAAACATCGGTTGACGGCGAGTACCTGACGACTTACAAGGGAGACGGTCTGATTATTTCCACACCTACCGGCTCCACGGCCTATTCGCTTTCGGCGGGCGGCCCGATTGTTTTCCCCGCAAAAGACTTGATAATTATTAATCCCATCTGTCCCCACACTTTGACTAACCGCCCGATTATATTTCCGCAGGATTCGAATTTAAAAATAAGACTATGGTCCAAAGGAAGGGGTGCCACTTTGACTTTGGACGGACAGGAATCTTACCAAATCGAGTCCGGAGATGTTGTGACTATAAAAAAATCAAAATATGTGACTAAGCTGGTTCTTTCACCGCATCGCAGTTACTGGGAAATATTACGTTCCAAACTAGGCTGGGGCGGTTTACCTTCAGGAGCTGGGAAAAGGAAAAATGCTTAATGACCTGAGCATTAAAAACTTTGCCATCATTGACGAACTCCATGTTTCCTTTGGTGAAGGGCTGAATGTTATCTCCGGAGAAACCGGTGCCGGAAAGTCGATAATTATCGGTGCGGTAAGTTTGCTTCTGGGCGATAGAGCAACTGCGGACTTGATCCGATCGCAGGCGGACGCGGCAACGGTGGAAGCGCTCTTTAATGTCGCCGGGAATAGAAAGCTCAAGGAGAAAATCGCGGCCATGGGTTTTGCCGACGGTGAAGAACTGATAATCCGCCGGGTAATTTCGCGTACAGGCAAAAACAAAGCGCTCATCAATGGACAAATGGCAACGTTGGCCAATTTGTCCGCCATCAGCGAATCGCTGATTAATATTTGCGGCCAGCATGAACATCAGGTAATTCTCAATGCTGAAAATCATATAGATATACTGGATGAATTTGGCTGTTGCCTGCGCCTCCGGACTTCCTATGCCGAAGCGTATAATCAATATATACAAATCAGAAACAAAATAGAAAAGTTGGAAAATTTGCGCCGCAGCCGTGAAGAAAAAGCAGAGTTGTTTAAATTTCAGCTCAAAGAAATTCAGGATATTAATCCGCAGCCGGCGGAAGACACTCGGCTCTCTGATGAAAAAAAAGTTCTCGCTAACGCGCAAAAGCTCATAGATTGGGCCAACCACGCTTATGATTTGCTCTACGGCGAGAAGGATTCCGCCGTCGTTAAGTTGAAAGAAGTCCAAAATCAGGTAAAAGAAATCAAAAATATTGATGCGAATTTAAAGCTCGCCCCTGCGGATATTGAAGGTAGTTTTATTACCCTGCAGGAAGCGGCCTTGGTTCTGCGCGATTACAGCAAAAATCTTTTCTTTGATCCGGAGCGGCTCGCGGCGATTGATGAACGTCTCGAAATGTTGGGCCGGCTCAAGCGCAAACATGGCGGCTCTCTCGAAAGTGTCCTTGCCAAAAAACAGGAGATAGAAGAAGAATTGCGCCGGGTTTTTTCCGTGGAAGAAGAATTGGAAAATCTGGGGAAAGATGAGACAGCAGCCAAGAATAATTTACGGCAAAAAGCGCTTGCTCTTTCTCAAGTAAGAAGAGAAGCGGCGGTGAAGCTGCAAGGCGCCGTGGATAAAGAAGTACGCGAGTTAAATATGCCTCACGCTTCCTTTCAGGCTAACTTTAAGAAAAGCGCCGCCGATAAAAGCGTCGAATCTTTCGGACCGAAAGGCGGCGACGAGATAGAATTTTATCTGACGGCTAATGCCGGAGAAGAGCCCAAGCCGCTAAATAAGATTGCTTCCGGCGGTGAATTATCGCGGATAGTTCTGGCTCTGAAAAATGTTTTGTCGCGCACAGGTTCTGTGGCGACGATTATTTTTGACGAGGTAGATAACGGTATCGGCGGAGCTACGGCGGAAATTGTCGGCCGCAAATTAAAAGAGGTGTCCGTCAATCATCAGGTCATTTGCATCACCCATTTGCCGCAAATTGCTTGTTTTGGAGAGGATCATTTATATGTTTCCAAAAAAATCATGAAAGGCAGGACAACCACCTCTGTGGAAAAACTTGATGAGGAGCAAAAGATTGAAGAAATCAGCAGGATGCTGGGCGGAGTGGATGTAACCCAGACTACACGCAAGCATGCCCGCGAGATGATTGACGGTTCCAAAATATCAAATTCCGGTAATTCAGGCGGGAGAGGAAAATGTTGAGGAAAGCGCGCATTGATGACGTGAAAACGATTCACCGCCTGATAAATTCATCGGCGGGAAAGGGTGAAATGCTGCCGCGCTCTTTGATGGATATTTACAATTCTTTACGGGATTTTTTTGTTTATTATGATGAGGACGAATCGTCAGTGGCCGGCATTTGCGCGATGAACGTCATCTGGGAAAATCTCGCGGAAATCCGCTCGCTCTATGTGGATGAAAATCATCGGGGAAAAGGCATTGGCAAAGAACTTGTGGAAGCCTGCATTTCCGAAGCCATTACACTGGGTCTCTTTAAGATATTTACTCTTACCTACAAAAGAGATTTATTTGCCCAGCTGGCCTTTAAAGAAGTTGATAGGGCAACTCTGCCGGAGAAGATTTGGTCGGATTGTTTGCGCTGTTCCAAGTATCCCGACTACTGCGATGAAGTGGCGATGATTACGGAGCTATGAAACACTGGCGCAATACTATCCGCTTGACGTTGATTGTCGTTTGCCTTGTCGGGTGCGTAAGGGCTCTTCCGAAAATTCCGTCCAGACTACCGGAAAAACCTCTGGAACTTCTTTCCCTTGTTGCCGCCTCCAATATCGATTTCACAGATGATCTTGATTTAGCCTCTTTGGAATTAGCGATTGAACGCAGCGTCCAGTATTATGAAACCACGGGGAGGGATAAAGTTTATCGTATCGCGGATAGATCGGTCGATTCCAGGCAATTAATAAAAACACTCACCGCGTTTCGCGCCCTTATGCATGAGGCCGGCGATAACGCCGATTTAAGCAAAAAGATTACCGAAGTATTTGATGTTTACCGGGTAGCAGGCCCTGATGAAGACAGAAGAACTCTTTTTACCGGCTATTACGAACCCCTGCTGGAAGGTTCATTAACTGAGAGCGAAAAATACAAATATCCGCTTTATCGAGTGCCGGACGATTTGATTGTAAAACGTTTAACTCCCAATGAAAATAAGATTGGCCGGATACAGGGCAGCGAGTTTGTCCCTTACTATAGCCGCAGGGAAATCGATGTTTATGGAGTATTGCGGGGGAAAAACCTGGAGCTTATCTGGGTCGCCGACCCGGTGGATCTGTTTTTTCTGCATGTGCAAGGTTCCGGCAAGATTAAGCTCGAAGATGAAACTTTGTTGACGGTTAGTTTTGCGCAAACTAATGGCCGGCCTTTCCGCAGTGTAACAAGATTCATGTTGGATCAGGGCAAAATAAAGAGCAGTGAATCTTCCTATCGCTCTGTCAAAGCCATCCTGAAAGAAAGGGAAGAGCAGGAGCGCTATGAAATTTTAAGTTATAATGAAAGTTATATCTTCTTTCGTTTTGTGGATAAAGAACCGCGGGGTTCTTTGGGCGTGCCGGTAACACCGGGAAGATCGCTGGCGACCGATCCGAACTACTTTCCGGAAGGAGCGCTGGCGTTTATCCGCCTGCGTAAACCTGTTTTCGATTCCGCAGGTAATGTTAAGGAGAGAGTCAATTTTTCCCGGTTTGTGTTAAGCCAGGACAAAGGCTCGGCCATCAAGGGCCCCGGCCGAGTTGACCTTTTCTGCGGCTTTGGAGCAAAGGCGGAAGCCACCGCCGGCACTCTCAAAGAAAAGGGCGAACTTTATTTATTGCTGAAAAAATAAAATATGGTTCATTCCCCAGCAATTTACCCGCCGCAGGCCAGGGGGGATGAACCATACATCTTTGTTCCTAGAACGAAACTACTTAATTAAGTTAAATTTCAATACTTGTCTTGGGCTTCATCAGCGTCAGCTTCCGGGTCAGCTTCCGGCGTATCGTCCGGATGATGGCGACAAAAATCAAAACCATTGTTATCAGGAAAAACAAAGTTGCCGCTCCTCCCCAGAGGAGTGTCAGATAAGCAACGCCGACAACCGGCATTAAGCTTGCGCGCGTCATCAGGCGTAAGCCTTCATTTTGGGCAATCGTCCGGGCAATCGGCGGGCTTGCCTCATAGTAAAAGTTAACGAACGCTTTTCCCGCAGCGGAATTAAGCAAAATGCGATCCCGGAAATCCCGCAGGATTTGGACATGTTTCTCCAAAGGCGAGCCGAAAGCCGCTGTAGCGATAAAGCATCCGCCGCCCCCTCCTCCTCCGCCACCGCCATCGACAGGAGGAGGTGGAGGAGGTGGTGGGGGAGTGCTAATCGTGAAGGTTGCAGTGTTGGAGATTCCGCCACCGGGGGTTGGATTTGTAACAGTAATGCCAGCCGTACTGACGGTTGCAATATCTGCCGCTGGAATCGTTGCCCTTAACTGTGTGAAGGAGACAAAGGTGGTTGTACGAGGAGCGCCATTCCATTGCACCTGCGAATTGTCGACAAAATTGCTGCCGTTGGCAGTTAGCGTGAACGCGGCATTGCCTGCTATCGCGCTGGAAGGACTTAAACTACTGATGACCGGTACAGGATTTACTGCCGTAGTGTTAAACACCCAACTGTTGTTTAATAAATTGGGATCAGTCATAGCACTGCTGACAGAGGCCGTATGGATTATGGTTCCGGTAGTTGTCGGTGTTCCAGTGAATGTTATGGTTGCACTGGCTCCGTTATTTAATGTGCCCAGATTGCAGGTGACGAAGCTTGTGCCGGTGCATGTTCCTGTGCTTGGCGTTCCCGAAGCTAAACCAATGGTAGCGGTTCCGGATTGGATGAATGTGACTACTGTGGCCAGAGTAGAGTTTGTTGTATCATTGTTAGTAACAGTAACTTGATACGTAAAGGGGCTGCCGACAACTAATGGCGATGCTGAAGCTGCGGAGGTCAGGGCAAGAGAAAGATCCGCAGAAAGAGCCACAGAATTGTTAACAAGAGTCACAGCCGCATTCGCATCAATGATACCTGCTCCGCAGGGGGTTGAAGGTGTGCAACCTGATCCTGGAAAAACACGCGCAGTCTGCTGGATAAGCGCAAGAATCTGAGCCGGCAGAAGAAGGGGATTTACCGATAATAAAAGCGAAGCGATTCCTACAACGTGCGGTGTGGCCATGCTGGTGCCTTCATAATAAACGTAAATATCATTTGTGGTATTACTGGGCAACGGTGTTGTTGTGCCTTTATTTAACGTGGATAGGACACCATTCGTAGGTATCGTAGGCGTAGTTGTATCTCCTCCGGGTGCGGCGATCTTTATAATCGATCCATAATTGCTATAGTAAGCCCGCCCGCCGGTGCGGTTAGTAGCAGCGACGTTGATTACACCATTGCAGCTGGCCGGAGTAAAACCTGCGGCATTAGCATTGGAATTGCCGGCGGCAACAACAACCGTGGCGCCGACCGCAGTGATATCATCAATGGCACTCTGCCAGGTTGTATCACAAGCACCAGGACCTCCCAGGCTCAAATTCAACACTTTGGCCGGATTGGGGTTGGTTACACCGGAGACGGTAATTCCGGCGGCCCAGCGCATGCCGTCGATGATATCCGAATCGTAACCGCCGCCCTTGCCGAGGACGCGCACGGGCAGCATGTTAGAAACCCAGTTAATGCCGGCGACGCCCAGAGGAGTAGAGGTATTAGTGTTCGCACCGATAGTTCCGGAAACATGCGTGCCGTGCCAGGAGCTGTTGATCTGGGTGGTGCAGTGTGGCGCGCAACCGCTGTTGTAGCAGGGGCTGTTGACATTGTTCTGCTCCGCCGCGGTGCACCAGTCGCCCGGGTCGGATGGGTCGGCACCGGGGCAGCTGCTGTTGTTGGCCACCTGGGGATCGGTGATAAAGCAATAGCCCGTCAGCGTGCGAGTGAGATCAGCGTGGGCGACAATACCAGTATCAACTACGGCTACAACGATACTGCTGGAGCCTGTGGTGATGCCCCATGCTCCGGGCAGGTTGACACCGCCCGGTTCGTTATCCGGCGCCCCCCATGTCTTATAATGCCATTGATTAGCATATTGTGGGTCATTGGGAGTCAATAGGGGGAACTTACGGGCATCAGGCTCAGCATATTCCACGCTGGGATCAGCAGCTAATTTCCGGGCAACAGCAGTTGCTTCGGCCAGCGTCATCTTCTGCGGCAATTTCAGCACATGGCCATCGCCGGACATGAAACGAAAATGAGTTAACTGAACACCGGCAGCAGCGCTCAGCATATTCACCCGCTCGTTAATTAAAGCATCAGGGCGCTCGTTTCCGGATACTGCAGTTCTTACTAAGGCCGGATTTCGATATTTAACTATCAACTGATCGGTGTAATCAAAAAAAGATGGTATTTGCTGTTGTGTCGTAATTAGCGGACCGTCGGCCCGGGCAATGGAAAATTGTAGCATTACTGCACAAAAGAACAGCGCTATTCCCAGGATTTTTCTTCCCGGTATCAACTTTCTATTCATGATGATTGGTTCCCCTTATAAAAAATAATTATTATTTACCTTATTGATGCTTCATGATCTTATCTTGTTCCACATATAGAATTTCCGGTCTTTTGGAGAGTTGTTGAATTATAGTTGCTAATTGTGTTGTAGCGGAAACATTTCCCAAACTAAACACATGCGCTCCTCCGGACATGGGATGAAGATAGATCAATGTTGCCTTAATATCGCGGGAAAGTTTTTGCAGGTAATCGCCTTGTGCAGGGTCAAAATTGACATTGCGAAATTTGATAATAAGCTGCGTCATTTTCTGCTTAACTGCCTGCGGCTGTGGTTGAATATTGTCTCCCCCGGTACAATTTGAGGTTGCTGTAAAGCTTATGGCGAATATCAAGCAAAGAAAGACCAGTAGTGATAATCGGCTGAACATTTGCATAGAGTAGAGTCATGTTTGTCGGTCAATGGATTGTTCAAGAATGCTCAAGATACCTCTTTATTCGTAAGCATTCTTACTTCTTTTGTCTTTGGCCAACGTGCCGGTTTGGAAAGAAAATTGATAAGAGCTTCTATTTGTGGCCAGAAATTATAACAGAGTTATTTTAATGTCAACTTTTTTCACACCAGTTAAAAAACTCCTTGACAGCCCAGGTGATTGCGTAAAATATTCCCAAGAGAACGACATCCGTTGGACCGACAGGCAAATCCAATTTATAGGCGATGCAGAAACCGAGGAAAGCGGCCACGCCACCGATCAAAGGGGCCAGCACCGTAAACTGGTGCATATTGCGAGCAACCAAGTGCGCCGTCAAAGCGGGAATCAGCAGGAATCCAAACGCAATTAGCGGGCCGACGCTGAGAACTGCCATCGAAACAGTCAGGCCGATCAGTAAATAGAGCAGCACGTCCCAGAAAATGACGTTCTTGCGCAGTATAATTGCCATCTCGCGGTCGAACGAGACGAGGAGCAAATCCTTGTGAAACAATCCCATCACTGCGATGACCAGCGTAAGCGTGGCGGCTGTCAGACCAAGATCGAAAGTGGAGATGGCGATGACTTCTCCTTTCAGCATATCGAGCCAACCGATTTCGCCGTAAGGGTTTTTTGACAGCAACAGGATGCTCATCGCGGCTGCCACTACGTACACGGTACCGAGCCGGCCCTCAGGTTGTCCACGTCCGCGTCGTTCTAAAAACGCCAACACCAGGATCGCGGTCAGTGAGAATGTAATTGAGCCGATAAAAGCGAGCATGTGCGCGCTGTGTGAGCTATGTTCGGACAGATTGAATCCAAACCACAAGGGAAGCGAGAGGGCAATAGCAACGCCTGTCGAGGAAATCTGAGGCAGTGCTACACCCATGAACACCAGTCGGCGTATCACGAGAAACACACCGACGAGCGGGCAAACGAGACCGACGAGAACGCTAGTGTATATCGAATTGCGCAGGAGAAAATCTGGCGATAGAATCTGATAAAATGTTTCCATGTTAGTCCATCCCCATTTCAAAGATTTTTGCCATCCGTTCGGCAGTTAAGAGTTCGTGCGCTGCGCCGAGGAATATCTTGCCCTCGTGAAGCCAGATGACTTGCTCAGCATAGTGACGCACCACTGCGAAGTCGTGCGTTATAAGAAGTACCGTGATCTTCTTTTCTTTGTGGATTTGCGAAATAAACTCCATCACCAAATTCGTCGCTTCACGATCCACACCCACGGTGGGCTCGTCCAGCACCAGTACATCGGGGCGCGTAGTCAGAGCGCGGGCAATAAGCACACGTTGTTTCTGGCCGCCGGAGAGTTCGGCAAAGCGCCGATGAGCAAACTCCTCAGAACCCGCCGCACGCAGGCATTCGCGGGTGAAGGCGCGTTCGATTGGAGGGACGATGTGACCCGGCCGGACACGCCCGTATACGCCCATAAGGGCGACGTCGAACCCCGTGAGCAGATAAATCGGGTCGACCTGAAAAGCTTGAGGGACGTAACCGAACTCGAGTGGTGCACTTGTCGATGCGGTATTAATGCGACCCGCGACTGGGGGAAGCAGTCCAAGCACCGTCTTGATCAGAGTCGATTTGCCCGAGCCATTGGCACCGAGAATGGCGGTGAAACTGGCACGGGCAATAGAAAGCGAAATGCCGGATAGCACAGGTTGGTTGTTATAGCCGATACTCAGGTTGTCTAGTGTGATAAGTGTTTCATTCATAGTCTGTTGTGTGTCCGCCCGGAAAGTGCGGGCGAACAGATCCTCCATATTTTTATTTTCTCGATTGTTCGGCAGCGACTATTGTATAAATAATGTAATCCATCATCTTGATGTACGTTTCCGTATGCGGCACGCCGCCCGGCATGATGGGAAGGGTTATCATGGTTGCGCCGGTCTGTTCGGCGATCCGTTTGGGCACCTTTTCAGGAAATTGCGGCTCTCGCACGACGATAGAGACCTGCTCGGCCTTCATTGCCGTGACCAATTCCTGGATGTAACGTGCTGTCGGGTCGATACCCGGCTTTATTTCAATCGTGCCGAAATAGTTCAAGCCGAAGCGTGCCGCGAAGTATGGCCAATGCTCGTGATAGGATACAAACTTTGTCCCCCTGTGCGGTTTGACCGCTTTCTCCCATTCGGCAATCTTGGCATTGAGTATGGCGAGATACGCGTCGCGGTTGTGCGTGAATTCAGCTTTATACTGCGGCGTAAACGCCACCAGTGCGTGATAGATGTTCGTGATTGCAATCTTTGCCAATACCGGATCGAGCACGTAATGCGGATTACCGTAGGGATGAACATCGCCCTCGGAATGATCGGTCGATTTGGGCACATCGCGTGGGATGATCCCCTCGGAGCAGTCAACATAACCGGGCTTGTTTACCTGAATGCGCGGGTTCTTGCTTGCCTCGAGGAGAGCGGGAAGGAAAGCGTGCTCGCAATCAAACCCCACCAGAATCAGTAGGTCCGCCCGGTTCATCATCGGCACGAAGCTTGGTTTCATCGGCACCCCGTGGGTATCTTCGACGCCGGTCGCCAGGCTGTGAACGTCGACCAGGTCGCCGCCAACGGCGCGCGCAAAATCCGCCAAGTCGGTAAGCGTTGTAACGACGCGAATTTTCTCAGCGTGAGCGGGCATCGCCCACCCGCACAATACACCGGTGAACGCAATAATCGATAATAGACTATATAATAATTTAAATTTCATTTTGAATTCCTCCTTAGCGTTGTTGCCAACCATGCGAGTGTGAGCCGATGATCCACGCCCATTGCAGATAAACAGCATTATCGGCGGGCCTGCCGGACGCGGCGTTGGGATCGGTGTATGTGTACTGAAGGCGCAATTGATTCCAGTGACTCAATGCCCAGGTAATGTACGGAGAATAGGCGAAGGTTTTGTCTTGATTATTCACCTCGTTCTCTACATATTCAAACAGGAACCCGGCTGACCACTCCCGATGGAACTTGTATGTAAGATACGAGTACAGGCCGACGGAGCCGACGGACTGTCCGGCAAGAACGTTGCCCATTGAATCGGTTACGTCATAGCGGTTATCGCTGAAAAGCACTTCCGTGCCCCAGGTGAGGCTCTGGAACTGATTGTTACGCAGCGGCTTGTAGCTTAGCACCAGGTCTGCTCCCCAAAGGCGGCGCTCGCGTTCGGTGAAGGTGTTGCCGGCTACAATAGGAAACGGAGGATTAACACCGCCCGCGGCTGCCCACTGCGCATCCGTACTTGGATTCCAGAGGCCTGAAATGCCGGGTTCGAGTGAGATATTGGGAGTCAGATCGAAATACGTGGACAAGCGGCCCCAATAATTCAACCCGCTGCCGTTACGGAAATCGCCGACAAAGTTTGGCGGATTGTCGCCGCCGAACTGATCACCCATGCCGACGGTCAGGCTTACGTAGTGCTCGACCGGTACCAGCCAATTAAGCTGCAAGCCGTCCGTCCGCGATTCACCGCCGATGTATTGGGCGAGCGCCAGCGGACGGTTGACGAATGGTAGTTCGTGGTCGTGAATATACCCCAGCCGGCCAAACTCACCGAAAAACCGCCCTGCCTTCAGCTCCAGGTTCCACGGTAGCGACGTCGTCTGCAGCGCGGCCTCTTCGACGTTCAACGTCGCCTCGCCGGTAACAGGGTCGGCTGATGCGTTAAGTACCACATAGGCCTTGGCAAACGGGTCCACCGCCGCTGCTGCATTCAATTCCACCGAACGTTGAAACACATCAAACCCGCCGGGACGATCGCTCCCCGTCTCCGTGGATCCCTTGCCGCGATAACTGAAGATTGTTTCACCCACAAGCCCGATGGAGGGATTGAAAATGCCTGGGAAAGTCCTCTTCTGCGCTTCGGCTACCTGTTCCACCTTCTCTTTCAGTTCTTGTACTTGCTGCCGCATCTCGCCTGCCGGTGCCGTCTTTTCGGCAGCGACGCCCTCAGGTTTTGATGAGGGTTGCATTTGTTTGACCTCATTCTTCTTATTTTGTTCTTTCAGCTCATTAATCATTATTTGTTGCGTTTTGATCGTTTCTTCCTGCTTTTTTAATGCCTCCTCCAGTGTTCGAATCCTCGATTCAATTTCACTTTCAGCAAATGCATAGCCTGATAGTGCCGGGAGACCAAGAATAATAAACAGCATTATTCCTTTTTTCATGCACACACCTCCTTCATTCTATAAAGAATGCATGTCAGTAATGCGTTTTTTTATGGATATTGATTGGAACTACGAAGATAAGGAAACTGGCGGAGCCCGGTCGGAATATACGGGAAATTTGGATAAAGCCTGATGAAAGGGTTCTTCAGGCTGGTGAAGATAAGTAGTTGTTGGATAGAAAACAAAAGATTCGTGAATTTCTAAATTGCCGGAGGAAAATAAATTTGCGGCAATACATAATGAACATTCAAAATGTTGACACCCATCATCATGATGATGGAAAGTAATTGCCAGGAAGGCAAATAGAAACACGATCGCAAGAAAGAAAAATATATTTTTATGCTTTACTGGGGAAATGGTCGTCATTTTTTTATACGCCGGATAAACAAATTCTTCTTTGCAAAAGTATATAGGAAATGAATGATCACTTGTCAAGAGGAATGAGATAGAGATTCTTTTGGGTGAATAGGCGAAAAATATTTTAACCATTACCAGTTTGGAGTGTTGCATATTTGCAGGAATCTTAAGACTCGCGACTTCACGAAAAAGCACTCACCGAAAACACCTGCTTACCTTTAAAATCATGGTCAGAATTTTTACTGATTATTACTGGAAATGATTACAACGCAGATTATTGCAAAGATTTTAGAACTATATCCATCGAACCAAATCAAAGGAATGTCAAACTCAAAAAGGATAAAGAAATAATACAAAAATGTACGGCAAATATCACTTGACAGTCATCTAAAAAGAGCATAGCTAGCTCGACAATGTTTTAACGATGCCTAAGTCCATAAGCGTTGGATGCGGGGGAACCAAGTGTTTCGGGGCGAATTTCTTAGCGAGTGAAGAAGGGGACACTTCCATGTCCGAGCCCGTCAGCTAACCTCGTCGGCGTATGGGAGGATGATTTTTATTGCTTGCCTTTCTTATCCAACTCTTCCTAATTATTTTAACTTTTATATATGGCACTCCGGGGCTTGATCGGCCGTGTTGTTTGGTTATTTTTTGCCACGTTGAAAAATGGCGCAAAACAAAAGGAGGTTTAAATGACAACGAACGACTGGTTATGCTTTACGTTATTTCCGTTAATCTTAACGATATTGGCTCTCCCTTTGGGAGAATATATGGCGCGGGTGTTCGACAAAAGGTTAATAAGTTAATTGATTGAAGGAATAGTAATTGTGAGAGAAAATTATAAAAGGTTATTCTTTTAAAAACTAATTCAGACAAGCGCGAATTTTTACAAAATCTTTATGCTTATGAATGATTTTTTTACGCCCAATTTACATTTCTTTGATTATTATTCGCTCGCCTGATCGGGACTTGGATTATTTCCCGGAAGGCAATATCACAGAACTAAGGAGGAAAAATTATAATGAATCTTGGATTTTGGTTGCCTGCGATGTTCTTCTTGGGCATAGCGGTTATGGGACTTTGTTTCCTTTTTATGAAAGCTTGCGAGAAAATATAAAAAAGAGGTGGTGGAAGTTATGATCTACTTGACAGCAGTAATAGCGGTCTTTGTATTTATTTATCTGGTAGTGAGCCTTGTACGACCGGAATGGTTCTGATCAGATAAATAAGACGTAAAAATTAAGAGGAGTTAAATTATGTTTACTAAAGTTTGGATTTTACCTTTTTTGCTTCTTGTAACAGCAACCCTGATTGCTTTTCCCCTCAGCCGATATATGGCGTGGATAATGGACGGAAAATACAGGCCACTGCCGGTACTGCGCTGGTTCGAACGACGCCTGGACAGCGGGTCTCAGAACTGGAAACAGTATGCTGGTTCCCTGTTGCTTTTTAACACTGTCCTTTTCATTTTCGGCTACCTAGTTCTGGCGCTTCAGCCTTGGATGCCGTTGAATCCGGATGGCAAAGGGATGCTCTTTCCCAGCACCATCTTTCAAGCCGTGACCTCGTTCATGACGAACACCGACCTCCAGCACTATGCTGGGGACGTGCATCTGTCGAACTTCAGCCAGATTTTCTTTGGCATCACCATGCTCTTTGTATCGGCCGCGGTCGGCCTTAGTGCACTTTGCGCGGTAATAAGGGCCCTGCGCAGCGATTCGTTGCTCGGGAACTTCTTCCTGGATATGTGGCGGGTGTTGGTTTACATGTTCGTGCCGGTTGCCTTTGTCATCGCCTTCGTGTTTATGGTGCAGGGCAGCCCGATGACCTTCAAGAGCTCGCATCAGGTCTCGACCCTCGAAGCTGCAGCCATGGGAACCACGGACAAAGGCGAGGCCAAGCAACAGACCATTGTAGTCGGACCGGTGGCGGCCTTTGAGTCTATCAAGATGCTCGGGACTAATGGAGGTGGGTTTTTCGGCATGAACTCCGCCCACCCATTTGAAAATCCCACCGGATTGACAAACTTCCTGAACTGTCTGTCCATGATGATGTTCCCGTTCGCACTGGTATTGATGTACGGTCGCATGCTCTCTCGACGACGGCACTCCCTCGTCATCTTTTCGGTGATGCTGCTGATGATGGCCGGCACCATCGCCTGGTCAGTTTACTATGACACACTGAAACCCAATCCTGGATTAATTAGCCATCCTACGGAAAAAACATTCGAAATTCCGAGTGCAACCGCCCCGGGCGGAAAACGCATCATGACCATGCCGGCGGTCGCCGGCCTGCCGGTCGATCAGGGCCTGGGCAATCTGGAAGGCAAAGAGATGCGCTTCGGAACCGCGGCAGGAGCTACTTATGCGGCGGTCACAACCGATGTGACGTGCGGCGCAGTCAACGCGGAGGCCGACAGCCTGAATCCTCTTGCCGCCCTTTCGCCTATGGTGGGGATGTGGCTCAACTGCATCTTCGGCGGCAAAGGGGTGGGCATGATTAATATGCTGCTGTACATAATCATCGGAATCTTTATAGCCGGCATGATGGTGGGACGAACGCCCGAGTACCTGGGAAAGAAAATCGGAGCCCGCGAAGTAAAACTCGCCATAATTGCCCTGCTGGTTCACCCGCTGATGATTCTTCTGCCCACGGGACTCTTTGCGGCGACGGACTGGGGCCTTCAGGCCATCAGCAATCCCGGCGCCCATGGTTTCTCCCAGATGCTCTACCAGTTCTCCTCGGCATCCGCCAACAACGGCTCGGCCTTTGATGGCCTGGGGGTAGTCTATGGTTTCGCGAACAATCCTAACCCCGCGCCGACCGCTATCGCGTGGAATATCGCGGCGGGCCTGGTAATGCTTATCAGCCGCTATCTGCCGATTATTGCGCCAATCGCCATGGCGGCATATCTTGGCGCGAAGAAATCGAGCCCGTTTGGTCTGGGAACCCTGCGCGATGATACCCTCACGTTTGGCGTGCTTCTACTGGGAACAATCGTCATTGTCGGCGCCCTGCTCTTTTTGCCTGTTGCCGTGTTGGGGCCAATAGCAGAGCACTTGGGGCCCATACCTTTCGGCGGCTGACAAAAGCGGAAAATCGAGGAGTTCTGATAAGAATTGTGAATTGCATAAAAGGAGTACAATATGAGCAAAGTATCTGACAAAGGAGAGAGCCAGTTTCCGGTGGAGCAGTCACAGACACCGCGTCGGGCGAAAAAATTTGCCCTGCTAAAAAAGGAAATGGCAATTCCGGCATTGAAGCAGGCGATTGTAATGCTGAGGCCGGATATTCAATGGAAAAACCCGGTGATGTTCGTAGTCGAGGTCGGAGCCATTCTGACCCTGTTATACATTATCCGGGCATTATGGGGCGGGGCAATCAGCGATGTGCCAGTAAGCTATTTTATCGCGGTCGATATCTGGCTTTTCTTGACCGTGTTGTTTGCTAATTTTGCTACAGCGTTGGCCGAGGCCCGCGGCAAGGCCCAGGCTCAATCTCTCAGGCGAGCCCGCCATGACACGACAGCTTATCACTTGACTGAGACGGGTAAAATAGAGGAGGTTTCCTCGGCAGTTCTTAAGCCGGGAGATAAGGTTATTGTAAAGGCCGGACAGATGATTCCCGGAGACGGGGAGATCATCGAAGGAATTGCCTCGATTGACGAGTCCGCAATCACAGGTGAATCCGCCCCGGTCATTCGCGAGGCCGGCGGCGACAGATCGGGTGTAACCGGGGGCACGCTCGTACTATCCGATCGTATTGTCGTCCGGATTACCAGCGGCACCGGCGATTCATTCCTGGACCGAATGATCGCCCTTGTCGAGGGCGCTATCCGCCAGCGGACTCCGAACGAAATCGCGCTCACCTTGGTGCTTTCAGCATTTTCGCTGGTTTTCCTGATCGTGGTGATTGCGCTCTGGCCGATGGCGTGGAATGCCGAGCAATACATGGCAGGCTACCTAGGCCTTAAGGAACCACTGCGGAGTCTCGGTACGGATGTGCCGACTCTCATCGCTCTCCTGGTCTGCCTCATTCCCACGACGATTGGCGCACTGCTGGCAGCTATCGGAATAGCGGGAATGGACCGGGCCCTGCAAGCCAACATTATTTCCAAAAGCGGCAAGGCGGTCGAACTGGCCGGAGATGTAGATATCGTGCTGCTGGATAAGACAGGTACGATAACGCTGGGGAACCGAAGAGCGACAATTTTTTTACCTATAGGGAACTATTCGGCTGACGATGTGGGACGACTGTCTGCCCTGGCATCTGCTGCCGATGAAACGCCCGAGGGTAAGAGCATAGTTAGTTTATTTGAGAAGCAAACCGGAAGCCGGGTTAATACACCGCCTGATGCTCAATTTGTACCGTTCACGGCTCAAACGCGGATGAGCGGAATTAATCTTCCGGATGGGCGGCAGATCCGCAAAGGGGCCCCGGATGCCATTCTCCAGTTCATCGGGGTCAGCCACGGCAGTGAGCCGGGTGATCTCAGCACAATTGTACAGAGGGTCGCCAGCAAAGGCGCGACTCCGCTGGTTGTTGCTGATGGCGCGGCTATCGTTGGTGTAGTCGTCCTCGAGGATATTTTGAAACCCCACATGAATGAACGCTTCGAGCGACTAAGAAGGATGGGACTGCGTACTGTTATGATAACCGGAGATAACCCCCTGACAGCAGCGAGCATTGCGGCCCAGGTGGGGGTTGATGACTTTCTTGCCCAGGCAACGCCCGAAACTAAGCTTGCTTACATCCGCCAGCAGCAAGCCGAAGGGAAACTAGTGGCCATGATGGGCGACGGTACTAATGATGCCCCGGCTCTGGCTCAGGCAGATGTGGCCCTCGCCATGAACGCCGGCACCCAGGCAGCTAAAGACGCGGCGAACATGGTCGATTTGGACAGCGACCCCACCAAAGTCATTGAGGTCGTGGAGATCGGAAAGCAGCTCCTGATTACCAGAGGATCCCTGACAACTTTTTCGATTGCCAATGATGTAGCGAAATACTTTGCGATTATTCCGGCATTATTTGCCGGGACCCTGCCCTGGCTCAAAGTGGTCGATATAATGCATCTGCATTCTCCAACCTCTGCCATCCTGTCGGCGGTGATCTTTAACGCGCTTATAATTCCCGCACTCATCCCTATTGCGCTTAAGGGAGTGTCTTATCGGGCGCTCGGCGCCGATGCCCTGTTACGCAGAAATCTGCTGAACTGGGGACTGGGTGGCGTAATCATACCCTTTATCGGGATCAAGGTGATCGATCTGGTAATGGTGAGTATGCGGTTGGTTAATTGATATTTTAAGGAGAATGATCATGGTAAAATACCTGTCAAAAAGTCTATTTTTATTAGTGGTTTCAGTATTGATCTGCAGTGTTCTTTATCCGTTGGCATTGTGGGCGATTGGCCAGACTATTTTTCCGTTCCAGGCAAACGGCAGCATTCTGCAGGGCCCGGACGGCAAACCTGTCGGATCACGATTGATAGCACAGCCGTTTACGAAGGATGAATACTTTCAACCCCGTCCCTCGGCGGCATCCTATGATGCGTCTGCCTCGGCCTCGTCAGCGTTAGCCCCCTCCAATTATGCATTGCGGGATCGCGTGGCCCGCACCCTCGGCCCACTTGTAAAATATCAAAGCGGTCCCCAAACCGGTCAGCTTGTGGCCCCTGATATAGAAGCATGGTTTCGAAAGGATTTATTCCACGGTAAACCGGGCATAGTAGCCCAGTGGGCGGACCTGCACAATTCGCTGGCCCAGGCTTGGATCAAAGCCGATCCTGCTCAGGGAGCCTTTGTGGATGATTGGGCGAAAATGCATCCGGATCTGGTTGCCGGTTTTATCAAGGATAATCCGGGAACCCCTCAGCCGAAGGCCGTCGATCTGGCTGTCGTATTTTTTGAAAACTTCTCGCAAAAGTACCCCGGAAAATTTCCCTCGCTCGTCACGAGTACATCTACCAACGGCAAAACTGAAAAGAAGATAGAGCCGGTCAGTGTTGGTTCGGATATCCAATCCGTCTTCTTCGATATGTGGCGGGATGATCATCCCGATATCGTTCTTCAAGACGTTCCGGGCGATTTGGTGACTGCTTCCGGTTCCGGGCTTGATCCGCATATTACGCTGCAAAACGCGCAATTTCAAATTGATCGTGTAGCAGCCAAGTGGGCTGCGAACACAAAACGCAACCCGGATAAAGTCCGTCAGGAGATCGGGCAGATATTGCAGGAAAAATCCGCGGCTCCGTGGGAAGGGATAGTAGGTGAGAAGTTCGTTAATGTGTTGGAAATTAACCTCGAACTGCGCAAACGGTACGGGGCACTATAGTCGTTCAGGTACAATGCCCATGCGGAGCCAAAGGCCCCCAATAAATCAGAATTTATAAAGGAGATTCTTGATAACATGAAAAATTTTAGAAAAAAATTGCTTCCGATAATTCTTCTTATGCTTGCAATCAGCGCATTGCCATTAGTTTCTGTAGCTGATGAAATAAAGACTGACCAGAAGCCAGCCGAGCAAAAGCCAGAGGAAGATAAGGTGACGGGAGAGGTAGATTTAAGTGTACTGAGCGCCTATATCTGGCGCGGGTATGAGCAGACACGTGACAGCGTTGTTGTGCAGCCGTCGGCAACGGTAAGCTATAAAGGA
>Ga0182027_10002450_pt1 | contig 30110 bp, 26 predicted proteins | sample 712E1DmetaG_FD_121300 | JGI IMG/M metagenome (GOLD analysis project Ga0182027, IMG submission 121300) | Permafrost microbial communities from Stordalen Mire, Sweden - 712E1D metaG (Illumina Assembly) | ecosystem: Environmental > Terrestrial > Soil > Wetlands > Permafrost | place: Sweden...
CCGACGACTACCGCGACGAGCAACTCCCCGGCCTGCTCAGCCAGAAGACCATGGAACTAGCCGCCAAGGCGCATACGATGAACGATCTGGGCAAGGCCGCCAAGGCCGTGGGCGCGAGCGTGAAGACCAGCGACTTGGTGCCCCAGAACGGCCAGGTGCCCCAGTTGGGCCAAGTGGGCCAGGTGGCGCCACAGCTCTTCGAGATGAAGCCCGGCGATGTGAGCGGGCCCATTAACGCGGGGAGAACGGGCGTGGTAGCCAAACTGGTGGACAAACAGGAGCCAACCACGGACGAGATCACCAAGAACTTCGACCAGACGCGCGACCAAATTCTTGAACAGCGACGTTCAGACGCCTTCAACGTCTTCCTGGGCGGGCTGATGGACGAGTACAAGAAGCAAAATCGCATCCGCTACAACCCGAAGGCACTGAACCAGGAGGTTCCGGGCCAGTAAGCGAAACAGAAGTCGAATCAAAACAACAAAAGGCCCGCATCCCTTTCCGGATACGGGCCTTTCTTCGCTTGCAAACAGAAATGCGTTGCCGGGTGCGGTATTGAGCTTCGGCTGCGGAGATAATCAAGGTATGGAGTTCCAACGCTCGTCCGGAGTTTTGCTGCACGTGAGCTCGCTGCCCTCGTATGGGGGCATTGGCGACCTGGGGCCTGCCGCCCACGCGTTTGTTGCATTTTTGGCGGCGGCCAAACAGCATGTGTGGCAGGTATTACCGCTCGGCCCTACGGGGTACGGCAACTCGCCCTACGCGGGCTCATCGGCCTTTGCAGGCAATCCAGCCCTCATCAGCCTGGAATTTCTATCGGACTGGGGCTGGATCGACGGGGAGCGCATCGCGAATCTGGCCGGACGAAGCGGCAACGTAAATTTCGATGAAGTGGAAGGGCGGAAACTGCCGCTGCTCTACGAAGCGGCAGGAAATTTTTTGGAGCGCGGTCCGCGCGACCCGAAGCTGGCCGGACAGTGGAAAGAGTTCGAGGAATTTTGCCGGGCTGAGGCGGGCTGGCTGGCCGATTACGCGCTCTATGCCGAGCTGCGCCGCCAGTTCAAGAGCGGCGCGTGGACCAACTGGCCGGAGCCGCTGCGCCGCCGCCGTCCTGAGGCGCTGGCCAAAGTGGCTGCAAAGGCTGGGCGGGCACTAGCCCAGGAGCAGGCGCTGCAGTTTGCTTTTTCTCAACAATGGAACAATCTCCGCGAAGTTGCCGCACAGAGCGGAATCCGGATTCTGGGCGATGTGGCCATCTTCGTCAACATGGATTCGGCGGATGTATGGGTGCATCCGGAGCTTTTTGAATTGGACGAGGATTTGAAGCCGGTGCATGTGGCAGGAGTGCCGCCGGACTACTTTTCGCCCACCGGACAACGCTGGGGCAATCCACTCTATCGCTGGGATGTGCTGGAGGAGTACAGCTTCGACTGGTGGATCGAGCGGATTCGCCGCGCCTGTGAGCTCTACGACATCATTCGCCTGGACCACTTCCGCGGCTTCGAGGCCTATTGGGCGATTCCCGCGAATGAGGAGACGGCGGTGAACGGGGAGTGGGTGAAGGCGCCGGGACTGAAGCTCTTCAACGCGCTGGAGGCAGCGCTGGGACCGTTGCCGCTGGTGGCCGAGGATCTGGGGTTGATTACTCCCGAGGTGGATGCGCTGCGGAAAAAGCTGGGAATGCCGGGGATGAAGGTGCTGCAGTTCGGCTTCAACAGCAAGGGGGCGCACATCCATCTGCCGCATCGCTTCACGCCTGACACGGTAGCCTACACCGGCACACACGACAACGACACGACGCAAGGCTGGTGGAAGACGGCAGGCAAAGCGGAACGCGGCGCGGTCGAGTCTTATGCGGGGCCGGTAGGCGAGCGTCCGGTGTGGGCGCTGATCCGTTCAGTGGAGTCGAGTGTGGCGCAACTGGCGATGCTGCCGGCGCAGGACCTCTTTGAACTCGGCTCGGAGGCACGGATGAATACACCGGCTGTGAGTGCCGGCAACTGGAGCTGGCGCGCCGAGGAGGGTAGCTGGAAGCCGGAACTGGCGACGCGGCTGGCCGCGCTGGTCGCGGGGACAGACAGGGACCACGATCCGCTGGGTGGAACTAGGGAATAGGGAGTAGGGAGTAGATAAGCGCTTGTGTGCCATCAGTGGACCGCTGAAGGTCAACCACTGAAAACTGAAATCTGGCGACGACTGCTTTTCTCTGCCGAGGTGGCTACTCCATACTCTCTATTCCCTACTCCCTGTTTTTAGAACGGAATGTCGTCGTCGGAGATTTCGGCCGATTGGGCGATGTCGTCCACGCCGGCAGGCGGGCGCTGATCGAAGCCGGCAGCCGAGCTACTGGAACCGGCTGGACGGCTGCCGCCGTCTTCGCGGCCGGAGAGCAGCGAAAGATCGAAGACAATGATTTCGGTGCGGTATTTCTTGACTTTGGTTTCCTTGTCTTCCCAACTGCGGGTCTGGAGCTTGCCTTCGATGTACAGCTTTGTGCCCTTCTTCACATAGTCGCGGACGATCTCGGCGGTGCGCTTGAAGGCCACCAGCGAATGCCACTCGGTGCGGTCCTGCCAGTTGCCCTGCGCATCCTGAAAGCGGTCGCTGGTCGCCAGGGTAAAGTTGGCTACGGGAACGCCGTTGGGGGTGGAACGGATCTCGGGGTCCTTGCCCACGTTGCCTAAAAGAATGACTTTGTTAACGCTCTTGGCCATGTTTGCACACTCCAGTCATCGAAAAGAATAGCAGGACTAGCGGCTACGGGCCATATGCCGGTTGCGCAGCCACTTGGCCACGCCCAGCGTAAGTAGCAGGCCGCCATAGGGGATGCACGTCAGGGCGATGATGAGTGCGAACCAGCCGCTGTTGGTGCTGGCGCCGGTGGGCGAGAAGCCTCCCAGCCGGGTTTCAAGCAGGACGGCGGATAAAAGGCCCGCGCCCAGCATCGACCAGCCCCATTGCAGCAGTTGGCGGGTGCCGTCGGCGGGCTGGGATGGATTCGGGTTCGGAGGGCTTGCGGGCATTGGGATTTCTATCCCTGCGCTAAACGCAGCATGATGTAAGTCACTACGCCGGTAACGGAAACGTAGAGCCAAAGCGGAAAGGTCCATCGGGCGACCTTGCGGTGTTGGGGGATTCTGCCGCTGAGTGAAAAGAAAAACGTGATCAGAATCAGCGGCAGAGCGACCGCAGCCAAAACGATGTGGCTGATTAGCAGCGGGTAATAGATAAAGCCAAGCGTGCCGTTCGGCGGATACTTCACTTCGGCGTGCATGTAGTGGTGCAGGAGATAGCTGATCAAAAAGAGCGTAGAGAAGACGAATGCAGTCATCATGGCCGCGCGATGGGCTCGGATGCGTTTTGCCCGGATGAAGATGTAGCCGATGAGCAGGGCAGTGGCGCTGAGGGCGTTGAGCAAGGCATTCAACGCGGGCAAAAAGGCCAGCCGGGTGTGGGTTGTATCCGCGGCGGGATGAATGTAGATGAGCCACAGGATAAACAGGCAGGCTACGGCGCTGACGACCAGAATGGCTGTGATGGCGGGGCGGATGCTCGACGATGGGGCGGTAGTCGTCATGGTTCCTTATTGGCTCCGAATGGCGCAGAGCATGAGCGCGGTGAAGAGCAAGGGAAGATAAAGGACGCTGACCTTGAGCAGGTCGCGCGCCAGCATGCGGCTCTCGGTCTCCGTTTTGGCGCGCAGAATGCGGGCAAAACGGACGGTATAGGCCAGGTAAACGAGGCCCAGCACGACGGCCAGAACAGCATAGGTGTTGCTGGCGATGCCTAACCGCCAAGGAGCCAGGCTGACGGGAATCATGAGCACGGCGAAGAAGAGCGCCTCGGCGACGGTAGAGCGGCCATCGGGCTGGACAACCGGCAACATGCGGATGCCGGCGCGGGCGTAGTCGTCGCGGTAGAGCCAGGCGATGGACATGAAGTGAGGGAATTGCCAGACAAAGAGGATGGCGAAGAGAGCCACACCGGGCCACTCGATACGGCCGCGGGCGGCGGTCCAGCCGAGCAGGGGACCCATGGCGCCGGGAAAGGCTCCGATGAAGGTGGCCAGTGCGGTGAAGCGCTTGAGCGGCGTGTAAATGGCCACGTAGCCGAAAACGGTCAGCAGCGCCAGGGCCACGGTGAGCAGGTTGGTAGTGAGCGCCAGCCAAACCGCGCCCAGCGCCAGGGAGCCGAGGCCAGCCACGATGCCCTGGGGCAGCGAGAAGCGTCCGGCGGCCATGGGGCGGTCAGCGGTGCGCTTCATGCGGGCGTCGATGCGGCGCTCTATAGCCTCGTTGAGCGCGCCGGCTCCGGCTGAGACCAGGCCGATGCCGAGCAACGTTTCAAGAAGGCCGCGCTGGAAGGTGGAGATGCCGGATTGCATGGAGCCCAAGTAAAAGCCGCCCCAGCCTGTGACCAGCACCAGAGCCACAACTTTAACCTTGAAGAGTTCGCGCAGGTCGTGGATGAGGGTGGCCGTGGCGCCGGGTTGCGGCGCGTGCATCGGCCCGTGAACCTCGCTTTCCGGGAGTTCGCCGAGCAGATCTGGAGTGACGGTTTGGGAGTCGGGAGTCATCTGAACTTGCGAAAACCTCGATGGATGGCCGAATTCTGTTGCTGCCGGGAGCCTGTGTCGATGATAGCAAGCGGGGAAGTCTGGGAGTGGAGCGTTTTGGTTAGCTAAGGCGAGCTGCGTTGAGAATCGCATCCACAACCTCATCTGGAGTCAGCGCGTCGACGGAGATCGAGAGGTGTGCGGTGCGGTAGAGCGGGAGGCGGCGCTCATAGCGGCTGGCCAGGTTGGCCTGGTCGGCGAGGACGGGGCGGAGGTGCTCGGTGCCGCGGCAGCGGGCGAGGGTGGTGGCGAGTTCGACTTCCAGATGAACAAGGAGCGTGCCGGGTGCGGTGAGCAGCAGAGTACGAGTGGCGGAATGCTCGATGGCGCCGCCGCCCAGAGCCAGCACCAGCGCTTCACCGGAGGAGAGGCGGGCGATGGTTTCGTATTCGCGCTGGCGGAACGGGGCTTCGCCATAGCGGGCGAAAAGCTCGGCGATGGTCACGCCGGCCTCGGCCTCGATGACGTCGTCCGCATCGATGAAGCTCCAGCCCAGGCGGGCGGCGAGCAGAGGGCCAACGGTGGTTTTGCCGGAGCCCATGAAGCCGGTGAGGACGATACGGCGGGGGAGTTCGGTTTGAAGATTTGCAGTCATCGATATTTTCAGCGGAATCAAGCCGTGCGTTCTTTCCAGTATAGGGAAGCGGGGTTCCAGGAGATCGACTGTCAGCCCAGAACCATCACCACGGCTCCCGCGGTGATGAGCAGGCCTCCAACCAGGACCGAAGGAGTGAGTTTCTCGCCCAGCAGCAGCCATGCGAAGAGCATGACCAGGGGAACCGAGAGCTTGTCGAGCGGGGCTACGCGCGAGGCCGGACCCAACTGCAGGGCGCGAAAGTAGCACAGCCAAGAGAGGCCAGTGGCGAGGCCCGAGAGGGTGAGAAAAAGCAGGGTGCGGCGATCGAGCGCGCGGATTTCTCCGTGCTTTCCCAGCGCCAGCGCGATGCCCCAGGCAAAGATCAGCACTACGGTGGTGCGGATAGCCGTGGCTAGGTTCGAGTCAACGTGCGCCACGCCCACTTTGGCCAGCAGGGCAGTGGCGGCGGCAAATGCAGCGGAGAGAAGCGCCCATCCAATCCATGTCATGGGAAATATGGTACGCGCGACGGGCCTGCATGGAGACAGGTTGGCGGAAAACTAGCATTTGGGAAATGGCCCGGGCCTAAAGGCCCCGCGTAGATTCGCATTCATTCAGGGGGTTGAAACCCCCCTGCTCCCTCCGTTGGCTTCGGAGATGGACATCTGGCGCAAATGAGATTCCCTCGGGGGCTAAAGCCCGACGTTGATTTTGTCGTCTCAATGTCAGGGCTAAAGCCCTGACCTACCAGCCGTGCCCTGACACAAAGCAGGCTTAGGATGACGGTAGGCTCTACACTCGAATTCATGGAGATTGGCAGGGCGAGCAAGACGGCATTGGGTGTGGCGATTCGCCGCGCCGCGCACCAGTTGATGGACCAGCCGCCGGTTCTGGACGATCCGATTGCGGTGCGGCTGATTGGATTGGGCTACCGAGGAAAGGTGGGGCGCGCCTCGCACCGGGTGGGACGGGAGTTTCGCGCCTTTATGGCCGCGCGCAGCCGTTACGCGGAGGACCGGCTGGCCGAGGCCGTTGCGAATGGGGTCACGCAATATGTGGTGCTCGGAGCTGGGCTGGAGACCTTCGCCTATCGCAATCCCTTTCCATCGTTGCGGGTCTTCGAGGTGGACTTTCCCGCTACTCAAGAGTGGAAGCGAGGAATGCTCGACAAGGCCGGGATTGCGCTGCCTGAGAGTCTTGTTTTTGTGCCGCTGGATTTTGAGCACAAAGCGCTGGCCGAAGGGCTGGCGGAGGCCGGATTCGACGGCAACAGAGCAGGGTTCTTCGGCTGGCTGGGGGTGGCGCCTTATCTCACGCTGGTGGCGTTTCGCGCCACGCTCCATGCGATTGCCCAACTGCCTGCCGGCACCGGGGTCAGCTTTGACTACGCGGTTGCGCCGGAGACGCTCAGCCCACTCGGGCGCACGGCGTTCGACGCGCTGGCCGGTCGAGTGGCCGCAGCCGGAGAGCCATTCCGGCTCTTTTTTACGCCGGAGGAGATGGAGCGTGAAGTTCACCGCGCCGGATTCCGGCGTTTCGAGCAGGTGGATTCGAAGCGGCTGAACGAAATCTATTTTCAGAATCGCGCCGACGGGCTCAAACTCTCTGCCCTGGGACTGGGGATGCTGGCGACAGCATGGGTGTGATTACGGCAACCTTGTACGGGTCCGCGATAAGATGAGTCATGCGCAAGTTCGCCCTTCTGACGGTCGCTTTTGCTCTTGCAGGGGTATCCGGATGCGGGTACCACACGCTGGGCGCGGCTAACCATCTGCCGCCTGAGATAAAGACGCTCTCCGTGCCGGTCTTTGCCACGCGCACCGAGTCTTATCACACTGAAACCGTTATGACTCAGGCGGTGATCCGCGAGCTGGCCACGCGCAGCCGCTTCCGCGTGACGCCGGATGTGAATCCGGACGCCGACGCCGTGCTCAATGGGACGATTCTCAAGGAGACGGTGGCGCCACTGACGTACAACTCCACGACGCAGCAGTCGTCCAGCTTCCTTATCACAATGGTGGTTTCGGTCACGCTCACAAACCGGGAAGGAAAAGTTCTCTACGAGAACAAGAATTACGTCTTCCGCCAGCAATACCAGGCCACCATGGACCTGCCCACGTTTTTGCAGGAGAATCCAGTGGCCGTCGAGAGACTCTCGCGCGAGTTTGCGCGGCAGTTGGTAGCCGACTTGCTGGAAGGATTCTAGAGCGTCTCACCGAACGGCTGGCGCAGGTTTCAGGCGCTTTTTCCTCGTAAAACTGGCCTCGCCTCGCTAGGGAAGGTATTCTGGAGGCGCATGATGAACGCATCGACATGGCGCGCTAGCTGGGGTTCTGCCCAATGAGCGGCTCACGCTGGGGAGCGGGATTCGCCTCCGTCGCACGCTTTGTGGCGGAGATTGAGGCTGCCGCAGCGGGCACAGGGCAGCTCAAGCCCGGCTACGTGCTGGCCGGCGACGAAGCCTTTTTGCTGGATCGCTGCCGCGGCGCCGTGCTCAAGGCCTTTGTTCCGCAGGATTTGAGGGATTTCTGCCTCTCCGACCTCGATCTGACCGGGACCTCAATCTTTGAAGTGCTGGACCGCGCGCAGACTCCTTCACTGATGGCGCCATTCCAGGTGATTTTTGTGCGCAACGTGCGCCAGCTCTATACACGCGGCGCCAAAAAGGAGGAGTTTACAGCGCTGAGCCGCTACTTCAGCTCACCCAACCCGCAGGCACTCCTGGTTTTTATCGCCGACTATTTGAGTATCCCCTCCGACGCACGGCGCATGGAGATGGACGACAAGAACCGCTTCGAACGGCTGACCGAGACACTGGGCGAGCATTGCGGCATGGTGGAACTGGCCCGAGTGAACGAAGAAGACGCGATGCGCTGGACGGTGGCTACCGCGCAGGAGGCCGGCACGCGCATGGAGCCAGACGCGGTTCGCGAATTGGTGGACGCGCTGGGCGCGGATATGATGCTCATCTCCTCGGAGCTGGAGAAGCTGCTGCTTTATACTTTGGGCCGCGGCCGCATCACGTTGGGCGATGTGGAGACGCTGGTATTAGGGGCCAAACAGCGCTCGCTTTATGAACTGACTGACGCCATCAGCGCCCGCGACCGGGTGCGCGCCCTGGCGCTGCTCCATGGCCTGCTGAATAGCTCCGACGGCGGCGAAGACTCGGCAATCGGCCATCTTTACATGCTGGCCCGCACCTTCCGGCAGATGCTGGTGATATTGGAGAAAAACGTGCGCGATTCGCGCGCTATCTGGCAGGCTTTATGGCAGGGCTTCAGGATGCCGCCCTTTGCCGCCGATGACCTGATCCGCCAGGCACGCCGCTACAAGAGCCGCCGCGAATTGACGCGCGCCCTGCGGCTGATTGCCCGCGCCGATATGGAGTTGCGCTCTTCGCCTCCCGATAAGCGCCTGGTGCTGGAACGGCTGGTCTATGAACTGTCCTCGGAGCCGAAACCGGCTTTGCCTTCGTTCGCATCGGGCCAGCTTTCCTTTGAGGGTTAGCGCAGCGCGCCGCACCTGCGGCAGTATGCCATTTTGAAGACCATTCTAAAAACAGCCCCGCTCATCCGCTAAGTGATTATCTTCTTTGCTGGAGGGTGAAGCCAGGCGAGGAATCTAGGGGAGCCAGGCGCACAATGGAGTTGAACCTTATGTTCACCCCGGCGAATTCGATTGCCACGCTGCTGACGCTGATCCCGTTTCTGGGAGCGGCGTTCTTTCCGCAGCGCGTGGCGGGGTGGATGCGCAAGTTTCCAGTGTGGGCGCAGATTCTCTGCCCCGCGGTCCTGAGCGTGCCCTATGTGCTGGTGACATGCGCTGCCGGCGACTTCCGCTGGGGCTGGATGGCGCTGTATGCTGCGCTTCCTGTCTCCGTGGCGAGCCTGCTATGGCAGGCTGGGCGCATCGATCAGGCAAAGAAGGGGAACTGGCGGGATTTTCTGGTGCTGGCCATACTGGGCCTGGCCGTCGATCTGCGCTGGTTTGAGGGCGCGTGGCCGGCCCATCTGGCGATCTTCAGCAAGATGCTGTTGCTGGATGCGGGAATCTACGGCTTCATGGCGGTGCGGCAACTGGATGGGGTTGGCTTCGACCTGCGCCTGCGCCTGCGTGACGCAGGAATCGGATTGCGCGAGCTGGCCTGGTATACGCCGATAGCGCTGGTGCTTGGGATGAGCCTGGGTTTTCTGCATCTGCATCGGGCGTGGCCGGGGCTGGCTCCGCTGGCCGGTGCTTGGATCTTCACTTTTTTCTTTATCGCAATTCCTGAGGAGCTCTTCTTTCGCGGATGGCTGCAGAATCTTCTGGAACGGCGCGTGGGACGCACCGCGGCGCTGCTGGTGACGGCAGTCCTCTTCGGTCTCTCCCACTTCAACAAGCGGACTGCGTTCTTCAACTGGCGCTACGTATTGCTGGCCGCGGTGGCGGGCCTCTTCTATGGCCGCGCATGGCGGCAAGAACGGCGAGTGGGAGCCTCGGCGATTACCCATGCCTCGGTGGACGCAATCTGGTCGCTATGGCTAAGGTGATTGCACGGGCCTGTGCGAGTGCCCATAGGTCAGGTAGCCGAGACCGACACGCATGTTATGCACCACCGGCCCGGGAATCGTGATGGCAATCGTGATGCCCAGGATGGCGTGCGCGATGGCCAGAGTGTAGAGGTTGCGGTAGCGGAGAAAGAGCAGGCAGGCGGCAAAGCCCCACAGTAAGGTGACCGAAGCGAGAATGGGACTGGGCAGGTGGGCGAGCGCGAAGATGAGGGCGGCCATGGCAGCCGCTAATCGTTCGCCGGGGAGCAGCCGCCGCAGACGCGCAAGAAAGAAGCATTGCAGCAGGAACTGTTGCACGGCGGTCCAGAGCGCATAGCCCCAGTAGGTCTTAACAAATATAAAGAAACTGAAAGGAACGTTTAGCGTGTGCAGACGGGCGGCCACGATGACAGCTACAGCAGCTGCCGCGAGCGCCGCGCCCACAACCCAGAGCGAACGAAAAAAGTTTGTCGCGCGCAGGCCCATCGCCTTCCGTCCGTCGTAGGAGACGTAGGTAATGGCGACGATGGAGGCTGCTGCGACTACCCAGAGCAGCCGTTGCCAGGGGCGAGGCGTCCAGCAGACGAGCAGAATCAGCGCATAGGGAATGGCCAGCTCAAGAATGTCGCGCTGCTTGCTCCGTGCGGAGACGAAGTCTGCTTTGCCGGAATCGGTTGCTCCGCGGCGTTCCATGAAAACGATGTTAGAGGAATCCCCGGCGCTATTCCAGGATGATGGCGGGGCCAGACTCGTGGCCACGCGTGGTCAGGGTGATGGCCGCGGTCAAAATCAGTGCGCCACCCGCCCAGGCATAGGGGCCGAGGTGTTCGCCGAGCAACTGAACGCCCAACCAGGAGCCCAGCGCCGGCTCGATATTCAGAAAGACCCCGGCGCGTGAAGCCGGCACATGGTGAATGCCCCAATTCCAGAGCAGCGTGGTGGCGGCCGTACAAAAGAGGCCGCTGATGGCCAGCGCCGCCCAGGCGATGGTGCTTAGATGGGAGAAGGGCGGCGGCTGGACGTGAGCGTGAGTCAGGGGACTGAGCAGCCACGGACCCAGCACCCAGACGATCAGCATCAAGGTTCCTGCAAGGATGGTGTAGGCGGTCACAACAGGCGGGCTGTGAGTCTGCATCATTTTTTTGCTGAGCAGAATCCAGGCCAGGGCGGTGACCAGCGATGCGACGACCATCAGATCGCCTGCCAGCGAGGGCTCCCCATGCGCGGCGGGGCCCCGGCTGCCGCCCAGAACGATGAGCGCAGCGCCCACCGTGGAGCCGCAGAGGGCCACCCAGCCGATCCAGTCGAGACGCTCGCCGGCAAAGAGCGCTGCGGCGGCGGCCAGCAGCACCGGCATGGCACCTACCATCAGCGAGGCGTGGCTGACTGTCGTCCAGGCCAGGCCATGGAATTGCATTAGAAACTGAATCGGCACGCCCAGGGCAGAGCAGAGGAGCAGCAGGCGAAGCTCGGCAACGGTGAGGCGGAAGCGGCTGCGATTGGCCAGCGCCACGGGCAGCATTCCCAGACAGGCGAATAGGAAACGGTAGAGCACCATATGCTCCACGCTCATCTCGTTCAGCGCCAGCCGGCCCCAATAGAAACCCGTGCCCCAGAGGCAGCCGGCCAGCGCACAGGCGCCGTAGCCGAGGAATGCGGTAGCACGACTCGTCATGGAGAGCTTTGCCATCCTCCCTTTACTGTCGCATACCTACGATGGGAGTTGTATCACTGCATAAACCCTGCCCCATCGGCGAAAATACAGTTTGATGGTGAATAGGCTCCTTCAGGCGCGAGTGTGGATGCGGGCGGTGCTGTGCTTGGCGGTGGCCGGTATGGCGATGTGCGAGATTCCGACGTGGGCACAGGCCACCGATGCGCTTGCGCCGGAGCTGACCCGCGCGGCCCAGCCTCAGAAGACAAAGGAGCGCTCGCTTCCCGGCCGGCTTCCCGACAAACCCTCCCTGCCACCAGTGTTCACCATACCCGTTGGGCCGCTTGGCTTTACCGCACCCGGCTCCATCTACCTGGGCCAGCGCAACAGTCTCGTCTCGCTGGATTTTCTGGACGAGAACCGGCTTCTCTTCACCTTTCGCGTGCCGGGACTCATCCATCGCGAGTCTGTTGACAGCGACGAAAGCGACGAACGGCAGATTCGAGCCATAGTGCTGTCGCTGCCTGCCGGAACGGTCGAGGCGGAGGCTTTGTGGTCCGTTCACGACCGCGCCCGGTACTTGTGGATGCTCAAGGACGGCCACTTTTTGCTACGGGACCGGGATGGTCTTTCGCGGGGCGACGCCACGCTGGAGTTGAAGCCCTTTTTGCATTTTCCGGGACCGGTGCTTTGGCTGGAGATGGACCCCACGCAGCAGTTTCTGGTCACGGACTCGCGCGAACCTGCGGGAACTACGACGAAGCCGGGCGACGTCTCAAGCCCGGCCAGCGCGGAGGCGAGCACGGTAGTGGATGGGCAGAAGAGCGCCGGGCAGCCGGAGATGGTGCTGCGCATCCTGCACCGGGATTCCGGCCAGGTGATGCTGGTCAGCCATGTCCGCTCCACGGTACACCTGCCCATCAACTCGGAGGGTTACCTGGAGACTCTGCGGGCCAACGGAGTGCAATGGCTGGTGAATCTGAATTATTTCAGCGGCGGGAGCACGGTTCTGGGACGAGTGGAATCCACCTGCTCACCAACCCTCGACTTTATCTCGCAGCGGGAGTTGCTGGTGAACGCCTGCGGCTCCTCGGGCGGGCGCAAGCTGGTGGCTATGGCTACCAATGGCCGCCGCCTGTGGGAGGATACGCCTTCCGGCGTGCAGGTCTGGCCCCTCGTGGTGATGGCGCCGGATGGCTCACGGCTGGCGCGGGAGACACTGGCCGTAGATCATCCAGTCAACGCGTCTTCGCCTATTTACAGCGAGGAGATCAAAGGACAGTTGGTCGAGGTTCTCGATGCAGCCAACGGCAAGGTCGTGCTTGAAGCACCGGCTAATCCTGCGCTCGATGCAGGCGGCAATGTGGCCATCTCGCCCTCGGCGCGGCGCGTGGCCGTGCTCAACGCAGGGGCCGTTCAGGTCTTCGAGCTGCCCGCACCGCCTCCCCTGCCTGAACCAACCGGTAACCAGCCTGGGCGCTGAGCGACGGCTTGGTGCAGTTCAGCTATTGCGCTTCCGGGTCCGAATCTGTGAGAGCAGCTTTGCGGCGGTGATCCTGGGCGATCCACTTGCGTTCAATGTGAGATTCAAAACGGGGGGTGCCAGTGGTCAACTCGCACTTTTCCTGAGGCTGCGCATCGCAAATTGGGCAAACAAAATCCAAGGAAAAATCAAGCATTCATTTCTTTTACTGCTGTTCGACCAAAAATGTTGGTCAATTCGGAACATTCCGCGCCTAGTTCCAGCAAGGCACAAACAAAAGAGTTATCAGCATTTCCCTGTCTCCATCTACCGCAAAGCCTGTAAACTTGGCGATGGAGGAGTTCCTCTTGGCCTCTGCTGTTGTCCACTATGCGGCTGCGGCGGCTACCGATTGTGGCCGCAAGCGCCCTACCAACGAAGACGCATTCGGTTTCTCCGTTGAGGATGGAGTCTATGTCGTCTGCGACGGCATGGGCGGGGCCGCGGCTGGGGAGGTTGCCAGTGCCATCGCGGTGGACGAGATGCTGCTCAAACTGTGTGGCCGCATGCGGGTTGAGGGAGAGAAACAGGCTGCGGCATTGCCCCAGGCAGCCGAAGAAGCTGTCAGCGCCGCCAACGAGGCCATCTACTCCCGCTCCCAGCGCGATGTAAAGCTGAACGGCATGGGCACCACGCTGGTGAGCATGGCGGCTGAGGGAAGCCGCATCTGGGTACTTAACGTTGGCGACAGCCGCTGTTACCGGCTGCGCAACCGCCGCCTGGAGCAAATCACACAGGACCACTCACTGGTGGAGGAGCAGGTCCGGTTGGGCCGCATGACCGCGGACGAGGCCCGGTATTCGCCACATAGGAACGTCATCACCAGGGCTTTGGGCACAGAGAGCCGCGTCACTCCGGATGTTTTTGAATTGGAAGCCGAGCCCGGCGATCTATTTCTTCTTTGTTCCGACGGTTTGACTCGCGAGCTGGCCGACGCTCAGATCGAATCCCTGCTCAATACCGATGTTTCTCTTGACGATTTGTGCAGCCGCCTGATCGTGGCCGCAAATCAATCGGGCGGCAAAGACAACATTACCTGCCTGCTGGTGCGCGCCGAGGGCTAGTGCTTCTTTACGCGCTTGAAGAGAAGAACCAGTGGAATGCATAGCAGAGCAAGAAACGCCAACAACTTGAAATTATCGGCATAGGCGAGCAGGGCCGCCTGTTGTTGAACGATTCGATATAGCACACCCAGAGCCTTCTGGTGAGCCGTGACCGCGTCTGAGCCCTGGGAAAACAGTTTTGCCTGGATGCCGCGGACCAACCCGCTCAAGACAGGATTTCCCACTCCGGCGTCGGCCGCAAGGTAACTCTGATGGGCCTGGGCGCCACGGACTAACAACGTGGTGATGCTGGCGATGCCGACCGAGCCGCCGATGTTGCGTATCAGGTTGAAGATGCCGGTTGCATTGCCAATCTCCTGCCTGGGCAACCGGCTCAGGGTCATGGTGGTGAGAGGAACGAAGATGAAACCCATGGCAAAGCCGTTGAAGACGTTCGGCACCACGACCGAGGACATGCCGATCTCCAGGCTGATGTGGCCCAGCATCCAGGTCGAGACTCCGAGTACGGCAAAGCCGAAGGCCATCAGTAAACGGCCATCGATGTACCGGACCAGGAAGCCAGCCAACACCATGGAAGCCATAGCGCCGAGGCCGCGGGGGCTGACGGAGAGACCGCTCTGGAGCGCCGAATACCCCATCATGGTTTGCAGAAACAAAGGCAGGATGGCTGTAGCGCTGTACAGAACAAAACCGTAAAGACAGGTGATCAGCGTTCCCACAGCAAAGTTGCGGTCGAGGAGCACGCGCAACTGCACGATCGGCTCGTGATCCGTCAGCTCGCGGACGATAAAGAAGATGAGCGCCAGCGTGGAGATGACGACCGTCCATCGTATCCAGGGGGCCTCGAACCAGTCCGCCTCCTGCCCCTTGTCGAGCACCAGTTGCAATGTACCCAGCCAGAGGGCCATGAGGCCGAAGCCGAGATAGTCGATGGCTCCATGGAATGCCTTGCGCAGGTAAGGAGGATCTTCGACGAACATATTCACCATGAACAGGGCCAGCACGCCGACAGGAAGATTGATGTAGAAGATCCAGCGCCAGGAGTAGCTGTCAGTAATCCATCCGCCCAGGGTGGGGCCGATGATGGGGGCCACCACGACACCGATGCCGTAAACGGCCATGGCCGTGCCATGCCGCCGGGGCGGAAAGCTCTCGAGTAGGATGGACTGCGCCAGGGGCTGCATTCCGCCGCCGCCCACGCCTTGCAGAATGCGGGCAACGATAAGCATCGGCATGTTCAACGCTACACCGCATAAAAGCGAGGCCGCCGTAAAGATCAGGATGGAGAGGATCAGCAGGCGCTTGCGCCCGATGCGCCGCGCAATCCATCCGGCGGCGGGCAGCATGATGCCGTTCGAGACCAGGTAGCTGGTGAGAACCCAAGTTGACTCATCGGTAGAAGCCGAGAGGTTGCCCGCAATATGCGGCAGGGCGACGTTGGCGACCGAGGAGTCGAGCACCACCATGAAGGTGGCGAGCATCACGGATGCGGTGATCATCCATGGATTCGCAGCAGGATGCCACTCGATGTGCGCAGGCTCAGCGTTGTGCAGGGCGCCGGCGGGTGCGCTCATGGGGCGCACTTCCGTTCAGGCGGATTCTGTTTTTGATGGACCATCTTGTACTTTCAGTTTAGGGGAATGAACCGGTTGCGCGGCAGCCGGGGTAAGCGATAGCCTTCTTGTCGTCAAGGAGCCAGCATGAGCAAGACAGCCGAGAGCGGGTCAACCGCTGTCGATCCCGCATCGATTCCGCAAAGAACGTTGTACACCGGAGCCACCATGCCGGCCGTCGGACTGGGCACCTTCGGCTCCGACCACGTTACCCCGGCCCAGGTTGCGAATGCGGTCAAAGGAGCGGCTGCGGTTGGCTACCGGCACTTCGATTGCGCCTCGGTATATGGAAATGAGCCAGAGGTTGGAGCTTCGATCGAAGAGATTCAGCGCGGCGGCGTGAAACGCGAGGATCTGTGGGTCACCTCGAAGCTGTGGAACGACAAACATGGCGAGAACGACGTGATTCTGTCATGCCGCAAATCGCTGGCCGACCTTCGTTTGAAATACCTTGACCTCTACCTGGTGCACTGGCCGTTTCCGAACTTCCATCCTCCGGGCTGCGATGTGAGCTCGCGCAGCGCCGACGCCAAGCCATACATTCACGAAAATTACATGAAGACCTGGCGCAAGATGGAAGAGTTGGTAGAGATGGGCCTGGTGCGGCATATCGGCACCTCGAATATGACCATCCCCAAGTTGAAGCAGGTGCTCAGGGACGCTCGCATCAAGCCCGCGGTGAACGAGATGGAGCTGCATCCGCACTTTCAGCAGCCGGAGTTGTTCAAGTTTGTGGTGAAGAATGGAATTCAGCCTATCGGCTACTGCCCCATCGGCTCGCCGGGACGCCCGGAGCGCGATCGCACACCGGAAGACACCGCGCCAACCGAGGATGGGGTCATCGTGGAGATTGCCCTTCGGCATGGAGTTCATCCCGCGGTGGTATGCATCAAGTGGGCGGTGCAGCGCGGGCAGACGCCGATTCCGTTTTCCGTCCACAACTATCGCGCCAATCTTGAAAACGTTACCCGCGACCCGCTGACGGACGACGAGATGCAGGAGATTGCCAAACTCGACCGCAACTGCCGGCTGATCAAGGGACAGGTCTTTCTGTGGAAGGATGGGCAAAGCTGGGAGGCGCTGTGGGATGTGAACGGAGAGATTACGCCGCCGTAACTAGGCAGGCAGCAGGCCTTGAATTGGATCAATAGGGAGCAGAGAGATGAAAGAAACGATGAGTGCGGCATACCTGCCCGGAAACTCGACCGTTGAGATGCGCACCGTTCCGGTGCCGGCGCCGGGGCATGGAGAGGTGCTGCTGCGCATGAAGGCCTCGACGATCTGCGGCTCGGATATTCGCTGCATCTATCACGAACACCTTGGAAAAGGGCCTGAAGGCTACCAGGGAGTGATCGCCGGCCACGAGCCGTGCGGGCAGATCGTGGCGGCTGGAGAAGGCTGCAGGCGTTTCAAGATCGGGGATCGCGTGATTGTGTACCACATCTCCGGTTGCGGCGTGTGCAACGACTGCCGGCGCGGCTACATGATCTCGTGCACCAGCGAAAAGTATCGCCGGGCCTACGGATGGCAGCGGGACGGCGGCATGGCCGAGTACATGATCGCCGAGGAGAAGGACCTGATCGCGCTTCCCGATGATCTTTCGTATGCCGATGGCGCACAGGTGGCTTGCGGCTTCGGCACCGTCTACGAGGGGCTGGAGAAGATCGGGATCGACGGCAACTGCGCCGTGTTGATTACCGGTCTGGGGCCGGTTGGCCTGGCCACGGGAGCGCTTTGCCGCAAGCTGGGCGCGCAACAGATCATCGGCATCGACGTGGTTCCAGAACGGATGAAGATCGCCATCGATCTGGACCTTTGCGATGCGGTTCTGGCCTCGGGGCCGGAGAATGTTGCCGAAGTGAAACGACTCACCGGCGGCTGCGGCGTGGAACGCGCGGTGGACTGTTCGGCTAACGATAAGGCGCGCGCAACGGCTATCCGCGCTACCCGCAAGTGGGGGAAGATCGTCTTTCTCGGCGAGGGCGGAACGGTGGAGTTCAATCCATCGCCCGACATCATTCACGATCAGAAGACGATTTATGGATCGTGGGTCACCTCGACTTGGCTAATGGAAGAGCTGGTGGAGAGGCTGGTGCGCTGGAAGCTGCATCCCGCCGATATCATCACGCACAGATTTCCGCTGGAACGCGCCAGCGACGCGTATGCGCTGATGGCCAGTGGCAAGTGCGGCAAGGTGGCCGTCTGCCAGGATGAAGAACTGGCGTAAGCTGCGAGGAAGGACACTATGAGCGAAGTTAAGACCGCAGCACAGAGCGATTGGGAGGGAAGGCTTAAGGAGCTGCTCCCGGTCTTCGGGCATCGCAACTGGATCGTGGTTGCTGATTCGGCGTATCCAGCCCAGTCAAAGCCTGGCATTGAGACGATCGTCGCAGGTGAAGAACAGATTCATGCAGTTCGGAAGGTTCTCGACGCGATTGCCGCGTGCAAACACATCCGCGCAAATGTCTATGTTGACCAGGAGCTTAAATTTGTCGGCGAGGCCGATGCGCCGGGCGTTACTGCATATCGGCAACAACTCAACGCCCTGCTGAAAGGCCCGAGCGTGAAACAGCTTCCGCACGAGCAAATTATTCAGAAACTGGACCAATCCGCGCAGGTCTTCCGCATTCTCATCGTCAAAACAAATATGACGATACCGTACACCTCCGTCTTCTTTGAACTCGACTGCGGCTACTGGAATGCAGGCGCGGAAGAACGTCTCCGTCAGGAGATGTTGAAGACAGAGAGGTAGCAATTCAGAGTTTTACGCAGACGATAGGGAGAAAGGACAACTCGAATGGCATTGAACAGGCGTGAGTTACTCAAATGGATGGGCGGCGCAGGTTCCGCGCTTGCTCTCTCAAGATTCATGAAGGCCCAGGCGGCGGCACAGGGCGGAAAGTTTCTGGGAACCAGGGAGTCTCTGCAGGACTACCGGATTCCTGACTGGTTCCGCGACGCTAAGTTCGGCATCTGGTCGCATTGGGGGCCGCAATCGGCCATCGAAGATGGGGATTGGTACGCCCGCAACATGTACATGCAGGGATCGGACCAGTACCGGTATCACGTGGAAACCTATGGCCATCCCTCCAAGGTCGGCTACAAGGACCTGGTCGATAGATGGAAGGCCGCCAAGTGGGATACGGAACACCTGATGAGCCTCTACAAGAAGGCAGGCGCCAAGTATTTCGTCAGCATGGGGGTTCACCACGATAACTTCGACCTTTGGGATTCGAAGTACACGCGCTGGAACGCAGTGAAGATGGGGCCGAAGAAGGATATCGTCGGCCTGTGGCGGGATGCGGCGCGGAAACACGGGTTGCGCTTCGGGGTCAGCGAGCATCTGTGGATCAGCTACAAGTGGTTTGCCGTGAGCCATAGCTCCGACAAGACAGGGCCGCTGGCCGGCGTTCCCTATGACGGCGCCGATCCGAAGTTCACGGATTTGTATCACGATGCTGATAGCGCGCGCTTCGACGGCAAGACAAGATTCGAGTGGAACGACGAGGGCATTCCCGAGTCGTGGCGCAAACATTACCTGGACCGCATGACCGACCTGATCGACAAGTACCAGCCGGACCTGCTTTACACCGACGGGCACCTTCCTTTCGACGAATACGGGCTGAAGATGGTGGCGCACCTCTACAACGTGAGCGCGCAGTTGCACGGCGGCGTGAACGAGGCGGTTTATAACAGCAAGCAGGATACGGACTGCGCGATCGGCACCTGCGTGCTCGATCATGAGCGCGGCGTATCCGACCTGATCGCAAAGAACCCGTGGCAAACCGACACCTGCATCGGTCAGTGGCATTACAAGAGGGGCGAAAAATACAAGACGGCCAAGAAGGTGATCGACCTGCTGACGGACATTGTTAGTAAGAACGGCAACCTGCTGTTGAACTTCCCGCTGCCCAACTCCGGCGAGCTGGATTATGAAGAAAGGGTTGTTCTGCAAGGCATTACCGAGTGGATGGCGGTGAACAGCGAAGGCATCTATGCCACACGCCCGTGGAAGATTTACGGGGAAGGCCCCTCGACCAAAGTGGAGATCAAGGCCGGCAACTTCAACGAAGGGAAGCGCGCCGACTTCACCGCCGAGGATGTCCGCTTCACCACCAAAGGCAAAACGCTGTACGCCTTCGTGATGGGTTGGCCGGAGAAGCAGGCGGTGGTGAACGCGCTTGGCCTTAGCAGCCCGCAAGCTCCGGGCAAGATCTGCAAGGTGGAGCTGCTGGGGTACAAGGGTGAACTGAAGTGGAAGCAGGACGACGGAGCACTGAAGATGGAAATGCCCGCGGAGAAGATCTCCGATGTGGCGATCACGCTGAAGGTGGAGCTGGCGTAGAAAAATGGGGCCGGAAGGCCGGTTCGGGCTTGAACCGGCCTCCAGCGCAGATTAAGCGGTGAGGCGTTCGAGCTGGTCGGGCTTGACGATAGTCAGGCTGGAGCCCTTGATGGTGATCCACTGATCGCGGCGGAACTGGTTAAGCAGCCGCGTGACGGTCTCGCGCGAGGTGCCGGCCATGTTGGCAATCTCTTCGTGGGTGAGCGCCATAGTAAAGCGAATTTCTGACTTACCGTTGGCGGAAGCACGACCCCAGTCAAGCAGGAGACGGGCCAGCCGCCCCGCAGCCGAGCCGGAGAGCGCCAGCCGCTTGGCGTCGTGAAAGACCGTCAGGTATTCGCCGGAGAGCGACTGCGCGGCATGCATGCTGGCAATGCCGTGGCGGCCGAGGAAGTCAACAAACTCCTGTTTGCGCACGGTCTTTACCTGGCAGGGCTCGATGGCCTCAGCGGTCACTTCATGGGGTACATTGGCCAGCACGGCGCTGAGGCCCATCACATCGCCGGGTCCGGCAATCTTCAGAATCATGGTCTTGCCGTCGCGTGATGTGGAGGAGATCTTTACCTGGCCGAAGCAGATGACGAAGACGTTGCGCGCCGGGTCGCCTTCAGAGAAGAGCTTTGCGCCCCTGGCATGGCTCATCATGATGCCGATCCCGTCATAATCCCGGAGCGCCTCGGGTGTGAGATTGCAGAACATCCGCAAATGGCGATGCTCACAATTCCAACAATCTTCCGGGGGGTGATGGGAATGGAATGATGCCATACGTTTACCGCGGGTCAAATTGCAGTATAACGCACTACCCCTTGTGACAAAGCAGGGATAACCTGTCAATTTCCGTTGCGGTCCAGGGAAGTTCCCCGGCACGGAAATTTGTTGTTAAAAACCTCTCACCTACGCCGTCGCGGTCTCTGCACTTAACCGCCGGGTCTTGACCATGCGGTTCATACAACAGACGTTATAGGCGCGGGAGACCTCGCGGGCCAGCTCCTCCAACAAATGCATCCGCAGCGGGGGATAGCTCTGAAATGCCTGATTCAGAGCTTCCATCGGCAAAAGCAGCATCGATCCTGAGGTTTGCGCGCTGAGCGTGTAGGTATGCCGGCAGTCGCCCAACGCGGCAGCCAGTTCCACCAGGTCCCCCGGGCCGGCCCCAGCATCAGCCGGGTCTCCAGGCGCTCGGTTCTGCGCAGAAACTGCCCTGAAACCACCACGTAAAGCCCCCGGCAGATCCCGGACTGGCGAAAGACAACCTCCCCAGCATCAAAATCGATGCTCTGTGCCGCGCCGTTCAGCAGTTCTTTGGTCATCGGAGGGCAGTCCAGGAGCTCTGCCAGCGGATGCGCTGCAACAGCTTCCATTCTCCCGGGTCGCGCCTCAGGTTTCATCGTTCCATCTCCCTTTGTCTTTACCCGGCGCCCGGTCCCGCGATGAGCAACGCCGACAACACGCTTGCCCACCGTCCCCTGGCGAGAGGGTTTGGCGCTACGGATTTGCGATGCACCAAACTTCATAGGCAGCAAATACTCCAAATGTAAAAAAAACCAGGAAAAGCAAAATAGACGGATGGAAAAGAGGCGTTATTTCCGCCTTCTCGTCTCCTATCGAAGTCGAAGTCCCGACTCCGACGCGCGTTGCGCTATTTGGTTTCCACCGACAGAGAAGCCTCCCGTTCCAGACCGGCAGATCCCGGTTCCGGGGGAACGCACAGCACGGGCACGTGCGAACTGACAAGCAGGGCAAAGGCAGTGCCATGCGGTCCCGGTGTACCGCTGGCGCGCTTGACCCCGACCACCAACATGCTGGGGTGAAATTCCGCGATCACCGCGGCGATTACATCGGCCGGATTGCCATCCCTGGCCATGCAGTTCACCGGAAAACGCCCGTTCGGCTGGATGCCAAACTCCTCCAGCGTAGTAGCACAGGGATTGATCAAGGCCGCGGCCTCCGCCGCCGTGCGCGCGTGAACCACCAGCAGAGTGCGATGAAAGATCTCTGCAAGGGAATGGGCAGTGTCTACCGCGGCTGTCGTAGCCTCGTTGCGTTCCATCGCCAGAAGCACCGGGCCTCCTGGAACGGGGCGGAATGGGCCTGCGTTCCAGTCAGCAGCCACCGCCAGCACCGGACACGGCGACAGCCGGACCAACTGCTCGGCGATGGAGCCCACAATCACCGCCCCGGCGCCCTGCATTCCCTGGGTGCCGATGACGATCAATCCCGCCTCGTATTGACGGGCCACATCTACCAGCATCTGCGCTACCGCGCCCTGGCGGATCTCCGAATGGCTGTGAATTCCCTCCAGAAGCAGATCGCCGGCCAACTTCTCCAACGCGGCGCGCGCCTGTTCAGTCAACCCCTTTAGAATCTGGCCGGGAACCGCATCTACGGCGGCATAATCAACCGGGTCAAGGCCGTGGGCCAACACAATACGCGCGCCATAGCTTCCGGCCAGCTTACGCGCATATTCCAGAGCCGCTTCCGACTGGCTACGCAGGTCGGTTGCCACGACGATGGTCTTCATGCGCCTTGCGAAGCTCATGGATACCCCTCCGACGCCCAGTGGCGCCCCCCCGATTTCATGCCTCTAAGACTCCGAGTTTGCGCCCGCGACGGAATGCCTAGCAGTGACACCATTCACCCCATCCTGTGACTCTTGTCACAGGTCAAGCTGTTGAGTTCATTTGAGAAAAGATTCAACGAGAGCAACGGCGACCCTGAATGCAACCCCTGAGGTGTACACCTGCGGGGCAAATGCGGTAGCCTTTTCCGCGATATGACAAACACAAAAAGGATCACTTCTCAATCGGTTTTCTCTTTCGGAATCGCTTCACTGGCGGCAATTCTGCTGGGTTGCACACTTGCAGCATCCGCTCAGGCTCCCGTGCCGGATTCACCGGCCATCGAGGCCAAAGCCCACTCCATGGTGGCTAAACTCACCCTCGAACAAAAGATCGAGCTGCTGGGCGGCATGGATGGCATGTTTACCCATGCCGCGCCGGCCATCGGCCTGCCCCGCTTCAAGATGTCGGACGCTTCAGTGGGCGTGCGCACCTGGGGGCCGACCACAGCCTATGCCGGCGGAGTGGCACTGGCCGCTGCCTGGGGCCCGGCTCTGGCGCGCAAGACACGCGAGAGCCTGGGCAAGGACGCCCGCGCCCGCAGCGTCAACTTTCTGCTCGGCCCCGGAGTGAACATAGCGCGCTCGCCCATTGCTGGACGCAACTTCGAATATCTCTCCGAGGATCCCTACCTGAACGCCACCCTGGTGGTTCCGTTCATCGAGGGAGTGCAATCGCAGGGCGTAATCGCAACGGTGAAGCACTACGCGGTGAACAGCCAGGAGTACAACCGGCACAACGTGAGCACGGAGGTGGACGAGCGGACTCTGCGCGAGATCTATCTGCCGGCCTTTGAGGCTGCCGTGACCAAAGGCCACGTGGACGCGGTGATGAACTCCTACAACCTGATTAACGACGTCCACGCCACGCAGAACGAGTTTCTGAACCTGAAGGTGCTAAAGGGCGAGTGGGGCTTCCCGAGCATTTTGATGTCTGACTGGGACGCCACCTACGACACAGTGGGAGCGGCCAACAACGGCCTCGACCTGGAGATGCCCAGCCCGCGCTTCATGAACGCCAAGGGGCTGCTGGCCGCGGTCAAGGATGGCACGGTGAAAGAGTCGACCATCGACGACAAGGTTCTGCGCCTAGTCCGCACTGCCCTTCGCTATGGCTTCCTCGACCGCCCGCAGTTTGACCCGGCTGACTCCACGTACTCGGTGGCCGATCGGGCCATCGCCCTGGAAGGCGCACTGGAGAGCCTGACCCTGCTGAAGAATGAGGGCCATCTTCTGCCGCTCGACCCGGCCAAGGTGAAGACCATTGCCATCATCGGCCCCAACGCTTATCCGGCGGTGACAGGCGGCGGTGGATCATCCCAGGCCCAAGCCTTCGAGCCAGTCAGCATTCTTACCGGCATCGCCAACCTGCTCGGCCCCGGTACGCATGTGCTCTACAGCCGCGGCCTGCCGGAGATGAACGATATCTTCCGGAACACTCATTGGGAGGGCGGCGTGAAGATGGCGATCTTCCCCAGCGGAGACTTTACCGGCACGCCGGAGACGGCCACGCTTCCTACCCTCGGAGAGTTTCAGCGGGAAAGGCGGGGACCCAGAGACGAAACCCCGCACAGCATCCGCTATACCGCGAGCTATAAGGCCGCTAAGGCCGGCAAGTACCTTATCCTGGCGGCATTTCAATCCTGGGGCGGTGACCAGTTTACGATGACGGTTGACGGCAAACAACTGGCGATGCCACCCCATGTCGAGGGCCAGGTTCCGCCCTTCTGGACGCTCGATCTGAATGCCGGTCAGACGGTGAACGTTGTGGCCGAGTGCGTGACCCGCTCCCCTGGTGTTCGCTTCAGCATGGGCATCACTTACGAGCCGGAGCTGATCTCAGCGGAAGCCAGGGAGATCGCGGCCAAGGCCGACGTAGCGGTTGTGGCGGCAGGCTTCACTTCGGCGACTGAAGGCGAAGGCTCCGACCGTACCTTCGCGCTGCCCTGGGGACAGGATGCGCTGATTGAAGCGGTCGCGGCAGCGAATCCTCATACCATCGTTACCCTCACTGGCGGCGGCGGAATGGATACACGGCCGTGGTTGGGAAAGGTACCCGCGTTATTGCATACGTACTATCCGGGGCAGGAGGGCGGCACGGCCGTCGCCGAGGTTCTCTTCGGCAAACACAACCCCGAAGGCAAACTGCCGGTCAGCTTTGACCGCAGTTGGGAGGAGAACCCATCGGCGGCGTATTACTACCCGGTTAAAGGAGCAGATACCGCGCTGCATGTGACCGAACCCGGCCGGCCACCGGTGGATTACGTCATTCCGCACGTGAAGTACGACGATGGGCTGATGGTGGGCTACCGGTACTGGACCACCACCGGCAAGCACCCGCTCTATCCGTTTGGGTTTGGATTGAGCTACACCACCTTCAGCTTCACGAAGCCCGCAGTGCCCGCGACGGCTGCCTCAGGCTCGACGGTTCCGGTGAGCTTCGACGTAACCAACACCGGCAAAGTGGCCGGAGCCGAGGTGGCCCAGCTCTACGTCTCCGACCCATCCTCCAAGGTGAAGCGCCCGGAGCGCGAGTTGAAGGGATTCAAGAAGGTTCGCCTGGCACCCGGCGAAACTAAACATGTCACCCTGAACCTGGATGCCCGCGCCTTCAGCTACTGGGACGCGGCGGCGCACAAGTGGAGCATCAATCCAGGCAAGTTCGTGATACTGGTCGGCGACTCCAGCGAAAACACGCCGCTGAAAGCGGAGTTGACGCTGAAGTAGCTAGTCAGCAAGTCGGTTACGAAGAGGCCCCGCAGATTGCGAGGCCTCTTCTGTCAGCGGTCAGCCAATTCCCAATTCGCTTATTTTCTATCCGCCGGGAACCCAACCTCCTCAGGTGCGGGCAGCGTATGCGTCTGCCACCACTGCTGCATGACATGGTTCTGCCAGTGATCACCGCGCCCAATCCACAACTGCGCGGCGGCATCGTAGCGAGCCAGGTTGTTTTCGAGCCAATAGGGGTGGTTGTCGCGCAGCCAGGCCTGCCGGTAGAGACCGGCGAGCAGCGTGTAGCCATCGCGAATGTCTTCGAGGCGCCCGTTGTTCGAGCCGATGGTCTCGAGCATCTCCTCGATCTCGCTCCAACGGCTCTTGTCCGCGACCAGTGCCCGTGCCTGGTTGTAGAGCGCCACGGAATCGTCGGCAGCCTGGAACTTGAGGCCGACAAAGTCGATACGCCGCGCGCCGAGTTCGAGGGCATCGAGCGCCTCGGGATTATCGAGAGTGCGGTGTTCCTGACTGGCTGCTTCGCGGGCTTCGGCCAGAAGCGTGATGGCGCGCTCGGCATGGAGGCGCAACTCGCCGGCTACCGGCAGAAGCTTAACGGCTACGCGCCGGCCCTCGGGCGAGAAGGGATCGACCCAGAAGTAGCTGTCCTGCGCGTCGCCAAGCCCGGCCTTCTTGAGCAAGGCGTGCGCGGCCATCATCTCGCGTTGCGCCTGATTGATTTTTCCGGTCGGATCGCGATGAAAGGCCATGCCGAATGACGCCACGAAGCTGTCTTCGGAGCTTTCGCCCTGCTGCCAACCGGCTGCCGCGCCAAAGAGCACGCCAAACCAGTTCTCGTCGAAGATACCTTCGCCGTCGTCGTTCCAGACCGTGTTTAAAATGCCCTTTGCGCCCAGCTTCTGGCCGTCGCGCACAAAGGCGCGGATGTTGCCCAGCGCCTCGTTGTTGTTGGGGTAAAGGCGGTTCCAGTTGCTCACGCCGGGAGCAACCCATGTTTCGAGGCCAGCTTTGGTGAAAGGCTGAATCAACGGCGTGAAATCCGGCTCGGCGTCGTAGCGCCATGGCACGGCGATCATGTCTTTGGGCAGCGTGCTGACCAACTCAGGTGAGTTGACCGCGATATCGCCCCAGAAGAGCAGTTGCTTGTGATTGGGCGCGAGAGTGGCGTGAATCTGCCTGAGGAAGTCGATATATACCGCGCCGAGGCCTTGCTGCTTGACCGTATCGCGCGTGCGGCCCAGGCCCAGCTCGAAGGTCTCATCGGCGCCAATGTGCGCGTAAGGGCCGGGGAAGACTTTGGCCAGCTCGCTGAACCAGTTGGCAATCAGGGGCAATGTGGCGGGGTCGCCGGGAGCCAGCACAGCACCGTGGGCCGTCTCGCCGAGCGAGGAGAACTGTTCGAATTTCAATACATTGTGCAGGTGGCCGAAGGACTCCTGCTCTGGAATCACGGTGATGTGATATTTGGCGGCGTAGGCAACCAGTTCGCGGGCCTCGTCCGGCGTTATGGCTCCGCCGGGAAAGGCGGCGACCGGCGAGGAGGCGTAGGCGAAGGTGTGCTCGAAGTAAGGCGAGAAGATGTTGATTTTGTATGCCGCGAGAGTGCGAATCTCGCGCTTAAGGAAGTCCATGTTGGGCAAAGGACCGCGGGACCAGTCGTCGGAGAGGCCGCGATGAGGCAAGGCGGGCCAGTCGCGGATAATGGGAGCGAGAAGGACCATGTCCTTGCCGCTTCCGCGAATCAGCTGCTTGACGGTTTGCGCGCCGTAAAACAGGCCGGCGGAGGTTTCCGCGATGACGGCAACGCCAAGGGGATCCACAGGGACAATGACATAGCCCTCGTCATGCATTGCCGGGTCAAAGGTCATGTGATGCCGCACAAGCTGTTCCCTGGCCTGCGAGGTGTTCGCGATTCGCCAGAGCCCTATCGTGGGTGGGTGACCGGCAATGAGACACGGTTCCGAACCCAAGGCCTTGCCGACAGTCTGCCTTACGTCCCTGGCCGCAAACTCATCCTCAGCGTTCTTGATGACGAAGACATCCAGACAGCCCCTGATCGGAATCACCTGCACTGCCATGCACTCACGCGGAGCAGGCACTAAATGCAGATCGGAGCAGGTGGGTGCGGCTGGTGCGGCTTGGGCAGGCGCGCCCGCTCCGGCACAGAACAGAAGCATGAAGGCCAATGAAAAACGGAGATGCATACGCCCTTTCTCGTACATCCAAATCCGGATGAAAGGCTATCGCATCTCCGCTGGCCCTGTACACCGGAGCCGTTATTGTCCTCTGCCAATAAGCGAGCTATCGCAGAGTCTTGAGCGCCGGGTAGAGTTTGCGCCACTTCGCATAGCCGGTCTTGTAGGCGGCCAAATCGGCGGGATCGGGCTCGATGCGCTGGGCTACTTCGATAGCCTGGCCGCAGGCCTGGTCGAGGTTGGCCCAGTGGCCCGCGCCTACGCCGGCCATCAGCGCACAGCCGAATGCTCCACCCTCTTCGGCAGTAAGCACCTCAACGGCCTGGCCATAGATGCCGGCCTGAATCCGACGCCAGAGCGGACCGCGCGCTCCGCCGCCGCCCAGGCGGATGGCGGTAACCGGGATTCCCAGCTCGGCGAAGAGCGTGAAGGTGTCTTTGAGCGAGTAGGCCACGCCCTCGAGCACGGCGCGTACAAAATGCGCCGCCGTGTGGTTTGATGAGATGCATGCAAAGGCGGCGCGGACCTCAGGATCGAGATGCGGGGTGCGCTCGCCGAGCAGATAGGGCGCCCATTCGAGGCCCTCGCTGCCCGCAGAGACTTTGGCGGCAGCCGCGCTCAACTCGTCATAGTTGTGGCCGGGGAAGAAAGTGTCCCTGACCCATCGCAGGCTCAATCCCGCACCCTGGGTTACGCCCATCACGTGCCACAGGCCCGGAACCGCGTGGCAGAAGGTGTGCAGGCGGCCCCGGGGGTCTTTGGTCGGGCTGGCCGTGGCGGCAAAGACCACGCCCGAAGTGCCGATGGTGGCCGAAACCGACCCCGGCTGCAAGATGCCCATGCCCACGGCGCCCGCTCCCTGGTCGCCTGCGCCGGCGACGACCGGCGTTCCGGCGGGCAGGCCGGTCAACCCGGACGCTGCTTCACTAATGCGCGCGCAGACCTCGGGCGATTCATACACTTTGGGCAGCCAGCTCTCGGGAACTCCGGCGGCTTCGGCGACTTCGCGCGACCAACGGCGATGGGTCACGTCGAGGAGCAATGTTCCCGAGGCCTCCTGCACGTCGATGGCAAACTCGCCGGTGAGACGGTAGCGCACGTAGTCCTTGGGGCACATAATGTGGCGAGTTTTGGCGAATATCTCCGGCTCGTGCTGCTTGACCCACAGCAGCTTGGTCAGCGTGAAGTTGGGCAGCGCCGGATTGCAGGTGAGCTCGATCAGCCGCGCGTAGCCTATCTTCTCCGTGAGCCAGTCGCACTGCGGCTGAGTGCGCGTGTCGCACCAAATCAGCGAGGGGCGCAGGACCTGACCGGCCTCATCGAGAAGCACTGCGCCGTGCATCTGCCCGGTGAGGCCAATGGCGGCAATAGGCTGGTGCGGTTCCGGCGCGGCGGCCAGCGCAAAGCGAATGGCCTCCTGCGCGGCGCGCCACCAGTCTTCGGGGTCCTGCTCCGCCCAGCCTGGATGGGCCGTCTTGAAGGCTTCATGTTCGCTCGATGCCCCGGCAATCAGCTTTCCTCCCGCATCCACAATGACGGCCCGCGTACCGCCAGTGCCCACATCCATTCCCAGGAACCACATAGAGCTTGCCCCCCTTACGTAAATCGTTTTTCCCGCGCCGAACAGCATAGCAGCCGAGGGGCAACCGGGGAAAGGGCGAAGAAATTGTATCAAGCGTGTGCGAGGGATTATTTGGGAAGGATTTCGATGCCGGTCACAGTGGCATAACCCTCTACCGGGACGAAAGTCAAAAGCAATTTTCCCTGAGCATTCGGTTCCAGGCCCGTGAACTTGCGAATGACCACGTCCGTCTGGCGCGCCTCCTTCGGGAGGTTGAAGTTTTTCAGCAGCGCCTGACCATTGCAAAAGAGATTGAAGATGTGAGCAACCGGGGCAGTGTGTTCGCCTGAGGGAGATGAAGACTGGTCCCAGTCGCCGTGGCGCACGGCGAAGTGGAGCGATATGGAGTATCTTCCGGGCGTAACGGGAATCGCATAGGTGAAATTGCCCCAGCGCTCGGTTTCATAGAGTTCCGGATCGTCGGTTCCGCTAACCGGGGCCGGATAGAAGGCCAACTGACCGCCCTCAAAGTAGTTGTCGGGACTCCACCATTGGCTGTCGTTGGAGTAATAGGGGGTTTGGCGTGCCAGTATGCGCACCGGACGGATGTGTCCCCGAAAGCCGGGCAGAATCTCGATGGCGGAGAGAATAGCCTGCTTCCCGTCCTCCGCGGAGAACTCCAGATGGAGCAGTCCGTCGGTTGCGGGAGTGATGTCCGTAAATACCTTCACATCGGCGATGCGGCTGGCTCCGGCATCGGCCACGATATCGAAGCGGTTCAACAGCGTTGTGCCGTTTGCGCGCACTGTCATCAGGCGGCTACCCTCGCCGCCGATTCCGGTGGACTCCGGGTCATAGACCGTTTCGGCATAGTGCAGGCGCAGCTCGTAGATGCCTTTTTTCAGGGGGATCGCGTAGCGAAATTGTCCCTGCCGACTTGTGCGGTAGAATCCCGGATCCTGTGTGCGACCGATGTGCTGCGTGGAGCTTTTCACCGCGGTCCCGCCATCGAACCAGGCATCGGCATTCCATAACTTGCCGGCATGATCAACAAAGCTGCGGCCAGAGCCGGCCAGGATGCG
>Ga0182027_10002452_pt1 | contig 30098 bp, 31 predicted proteins | sample 712E1DmetaG_FD_121300 | JGI IMG/M metagenome (GOLD analysis project Ga0182027, IMG submission 121300) | Permafrost microbial communities from Stordalen Mire, Sweden - 712E1D metaG (Illumina Assembly) | ecosystem: Environmental > Terrestrial > Soil > Wetlands > Permafrost | place: Sweden...
AGTACCCCCATTGCGATCATGTTTTCTTGCCTCCTTTAGAGGCAAGTTTACCAGATTTTCCTGTTTGCTGACTGGTACACTTTTCATGTCCGCAAGTGGTACATTATTACATGTCCGTTAACAGCTCCTGGGGTGATGGTCCATTTAAGCCCACCATTTAACCCGCCAATACTTAAAGGAATTAAGATTCATCCGGATAATCCGTTCAGATTTGATTTTATTTTGGTAAAAGGTGATGGCAATCTAACTGATGATCAGCTAAAGAAAACTTCCAGCGAACTGATAAAATATTTTCTTGCATCGTTGACCATCCCTGAAAAAGACCTTTGGGTCAATCTTTCTCCCTATGAAAAAAACCGCATTATTCCAAACAGTTTCGGGATGACCGTTATGGGCAGGGACTTGCTGGCCCAGGACTATATGCTAAAGCAGATCACTGCAAGCTTGATTTATCCTAAAGATCAAATAGGCAAAGAGTTTTGGAAACGGATTTATGAAGAAGCAGAAAAGAAATTCGGCACGACGAATATTCCTGTAAACACATTTAATAAAGTATGGATAGTTCCTGAGAAGGCAGTGGTATATGAGAATGAGAAGGCCGGCACTGCCTATGTGGTCAAAGCCGAGTTAAAAGTGATGCTGGAAGAGGACTATTTATCATTAGAAAAGCATTTGCCCCCACCTAATCTCCCTAAAGGGGGAGGTATCAATGCTTTAGGATCTCAAATCATTCGTGAGATCATCATCCCTGAGTTAGTCAAAGAAGTTAATCAAAACAAGAATTTTAGTCAATTAAGGCAAGTCTACAACAGCCTCATCTTAGCCACATGGTACAAAAAGAAAATCAAGGACAGTATTTTGGAACAAGTCTATGCGGATAAGAAGAAAGTCGCGGGTGTAGGCTATGAAAACCATAATGACATAGAAGCTATCTACCAACGCTATCTCCAAGCTTTTAAAAAAGGCGTCTACAACTATATCAAAGAAGAACCAGACCCTACCACACAGCAAATAGTCCCAAGAAAATATTTTTCAGGGGGCGTGGTTTTAGGCATGACTAATTTTAGAGGCAATGTTTTAGAATATGTTAATACGATATCCGATCGATCCATGATAGTTGCTGATCGCAACATGGTCATCGTGACTGATTTAAAAGAAGCTTCTCTTGGGACACGGTTTATACAGAAACGATTTATACAGTCTCCTGAGGAGGCTGCACGGGCCAATCGGTTATTGAACAGAGTTTTTGAGATCGGCACAGGTGGTCAGGATCGTTCTTTAAATCAAATGGAAAAGACGCTTGTAGAGCTTCGAAATTTAAAATGGGAACATCCCTTTCTGAAGGTTGATAATAGCAGTATCCTTTGGAAATTATTTAAATTGTTACAGCATATAATGGTAGTTTCTCCTTTGAAAAAAAAGCGTTTAGTTGAGTATTATTCTGCAATGAAGATAGAGTCTACAGAAGAAATTCTGAGGATTGGACAATCCGCTTGTCTTATAGATTATCTGGCCCAACTGATTGATATGGGTTTATTTACTTCAGAGGTCTTAAAAAAAGCACTCAATCAAGAAGACATTGATTTTTATACAAGAATACCGACGGTCAGCGTTCAAGCGTTGGCCGCATTGCGGGACAAGGGGGTTTTTCTTAATGAGCGCCAGAAAGACATGGATTTTTACGCAAGAATACCAACGGTCAGTGTTCAAATGTTGGAGGCATTGCGGGGAAAGAAGATCATTGATAAAAATAATAAATTGATAGACTCGGCGATGGCAGGGGACGATGGGAAGCCTTTTGGTTTTTATCTATTAAGAACAAAACTTAGGAGGGGCGGAGATTTTCGAGGGCAAAGTATTGAAGAGGTGGCCCAGGAATATGGGCTGGATCAAAAAATTGTTGAAGGATTATACAGGGATTTTGAATTACCTATAGAAAATCCGCACATAGAAGAACCGAACGAACCTAAACGATCAACAGAGCCTGGAATAATCGACATCCGTATAAACTATGAAAGATTATCCCAAAAGCCGCAACGTGATTTTGAGGGACTAAGATCTTGGTTTTATTCAATGAGGAATAAAAGGATATATAATTTAACTTTTGAAGAACTTGGCCGGATGTTCGGGGCAAGTAAAAGTTCTGCGCGGAGCCTTAAGCCGTCTAATGTTATTTTTTTAGAAAAACCGTTAATTGTATCTTGGGAGAATCTTATCCAATTGCCTTCAGGGAGCGTGGTTTTTGTTAATGCCGAGGAACTCAGTGAAGTCAAAGATGAGGGGATTTTAAAAGAAAAAGGCATAGAGATTCGGCTGAAATCTAACGGAGATTTAGCACCTGTTACGGATCGTGCGATGACGGGGGGCAATTTTTCTCGGATGCAAGAAGAATTAGAGGAATTCGGATTTTTTTTCACTGGAGGGAAGGTGTCATGGGATTCTGGTAAAAATCAACATAGAGATTGGATACCCCAAATGCAATGGTCTCCTCAAAAAGGAGAGTTGGGTATAAAACAAATGAATGAGTTGTCTTCTATCGGAATTGAGGCCATGGTCCCTTATGTTGAAGCTTCGCATCCATTATTTTTATCTATAGCAGACATAGAAGGGATCCGTCAGCCCGTAGTGATTAAGCAATATAGGGATTCGATGGGGCAACCAGCGTATTACGCAATGGCTTTTGTACCCGGAGAATCAAAGCAGTTTTATAAAGTAACTACACAAGAAGATGGGGGGCGGATATTGCCTGAACTGATAGCTAAACGAAAAGCAATTACCAGATATTTTATTGGTAAGGGAATGCACCCACCGGAGGAATTTATTTATACGCCGGATGGAGGGGTGGTGCCCATTGATGCAGGAGAATTGCACTTTAATGATGGCAGACAAGTTCCGAATGAAGAACCTGCGAAGGAGTATATTTTTAGCCAGCTGGGAGGCCCAAAGTTTTACGGTCTTGTCACATTGAACCCTGTTGGGGATGAGGCGATGATGGGAAAGCCTATCCGAAGACAAATGCTTGGGTTGGCTGCCGGATTATTGGCGGGGATGGCGGTTCCTCAAGTGGTGATGGTTCCAAACCTTGATCCTTTTAGCATGGCAGATAGAATTCGGGAAATATTGCACGTTACAGGTTTTGTGGATCCCAACCGCCAAGAAAAAGTGGCTAAGGGTATTGTGAACACTTTGCCGGAACTGCACCTTTTTAAAGATCGGATGGGTAGGGGCGAGGATATACTTTCAGTAATGAGAGACTTATATACCTATATAAAGGGTAATTATGAATTGAATCCCAATAATGGCAATGAAGACCTCGAATCCGTTGTTTCTGATAAACGCGCAGATTGCGTTGGCTCAACTCAGTTATTTTATGTGATTGCTAAAGCGATTGGTATTAATGTCCAACCTATTGAGGTGATGCCTCTTCAAAAAGATCGGCATGTCGCTTCTTTGGTCTTGTTGCCTGATGGAAGGGTTATGCCTTTTGACTTGGTACGGGGGATTGGCATGAATTTAAAGCCTTTTAAATTTAATGAAGTATTTACGTCCGAAGGCGTTTATCAAATGAGAAAGTCTGCAACTATCGATATTTACGAAAGGATCCGTTTAATGTCTTTTAAGGGGTTGAAATTATATGCCAGAGGCCCAGAAGCCACGCTGGGAGAACTACAGAACATGCTTAAAGATGACCCATATAATATTTATGGATATTTGTGGGAAGTTAATAAAATTGCCCATCTGTTAATAGGGGAAGAGTTTATAGAAGTTACTTCAGAGGTGCTTTATGATTATAGAAAATTAAGCGGTCAGCAGCGGGCACAAGTGGAAGCAATCTTTAATAGAATTTTACAATTTAACCCCAGTTTCTATGATGCCCACACATGCTTGGGTTCATTTTATTTTGCAGATAAAAAATACGACCAATCCGCTCAGCATTACCTTTCCGCTGTTGGACTTATAAAAAAGAATATTCCCGCCAAGAAGGAACAGACGGTTTATTTGGCGTCGCTTTATTATGGTCTTTTTTTAGCGTATCAAGAAAAGGGGGATCTGAGTCAACAGGAAATGTATAAAACAATGATCAAAGAAATTTCTCCCGATGATTATTATAACTATTTTTTAAAAGATAAAGATGATGCCATGAGTTCACAAAACGGCGGTATTGACTTTACGGCCAATAAAACGCCTTTGGATATTCAAAACAGCAACAAAGGGATCAAATTTTATGTTGACCCCGCTATACTGCAACAATTGCAAAATGTTTCCGGTTTTGTGCCTGTGATCATAAATATTCGGCCGGTGAATAATATTACTGAATTCTTGGGGCTTAATGATTAGGAGGAGATGATGGTTAAAAAGATGCGCAAAAAGGTAACCGAAAAGATCAACGATGGTCTATCTAAACCGGCATCGTCGAAAGAAGGATTGATAAAGACTCGCGAGCATTTGTCTGCTATTTTGAAGGAGATTCAGGCAGCGTTGGATCGTCCGTTAAATGATTTGACGCCACAAGAAGTTTTTAAGGTGAAAGGATGTTTACGGGAAAAAATTAAAGACTTAAAGAAAGCTATAAAAAAATTTGTGAAGCTGTTGTAACTTAAAGAAGATCAAAATGCCTATGCAAGGCATTAATACGCTTATTAACGGAAAAAGGGATATGACACCAGAAACAGCGATATTATTGTCACGCTTTTTTAAAATCAGTCCTGAATTTTGGCTGGACAAAGGCTCTTAAAAGCATTGACAGGCGGATTGGTTATATTAAAATAAGAATAGATGTTTTTGGCCCGTCCCGAGTTAGAAGGGATAAATCCCGGACGTTAAAAAAGAAAAACCTTCGTTGGTCGGAGTATGATCGGCGAAGTTTTTTTATTTATATAGGTCCCGATACAATGATAGTAACGAAAACCCCGGATACAACTGAAAAGCTCGCCATTTTATCGCGGGATTCACAATATGACCTTGCCTGTGCTTGTGCGACGGGCAAAGACGAGCACCGCCGGCGTTCTAAAGATGACAAATGGATCTATCCGGTTATTCTTCCCAATGGGGGCACAACGTATCTTTTTAAGACCCTGCTCTCGAATGTCTGCAAAAATGATTGCGCTTATTGTCCGCTAAGGGCCAAGTCCCTTGCACAGCGCTGTTCTCTTAGTCCCGAGGAATTAGCCAATACTTTTTTAGCGTATTATTGCGCCCGCCGGGTCAGCGGCCTTTTTTTAAGCAGCGGGGTTGTGGTCGATCCTGACACCACGATGGAACGCATCAACCGCACGGCGCTTCTGTTGAGAAAAATGCAGTTTAAAGGCTACATTCATTTAAAAATCATTCCTGGCGCTTCTGACGCAGCGATTGAGCATAGCCTAACGCTTGCCAGCGCGGTTTCTTTAAATATTGAAACGCCCGGAGAAGATAATTTTAAAATTTTAAGCACAACCAAAAATTATAGGGACGATATCATCCGGCCGATAGGGCTTATCAGTCGTTTGACTGCCAAAGGTGCCCGTTATAATGGCGTCAAGCAAACGACCCAATTCGTCGTCGGAGCATCCAAGGAAACCGACCTGGAAATCATCCGTTATACCGGCAAGCTATATAAGGAATTAGCTTTAAGCCGCGTTTACTTTAGTGCGTATCAACGCGGGGCCGGATCAAGTGATCTTCCTGGAGAGAACGCTCATGTAAGCAATGACAGTCTTTTAACACGTGAACATCGGCTTTATCAGGTGGATTGGCTCATGCGCAAATACGGCTTTAAGTCCGATGAGATTCCTGTCGAATTCAACGGTAATTTATCACTGGCAATTGACCCCAAGGAGATGTGGGCCAGGATGCACCCGGATTTTTTTCCGGTCAACGTTAATCGGGATGACCAGTACCGGCTGTTACGTGTTCCCGGCTTTGGTCAGGTGATGGTAGACCAGATTCTTGGTCTTAGAGAAAAGGGGAGTAAGCTTCGCACTATGGAGGATTTGGGGAAACAAACCAAACTGCTCAAAAAAGCGCAAGCTTACGTTACGTTTTAGATTTTGAAGATGGTTTACGGCAGATTGTGGTATAAATAGTGGGAGAATAAAGAATATACGGCATTAACAAGCCCCGCTTTGTCGTTAGCGACCAGCGGGCGGCCTGCCCCGCTGCTTTTCAAGCGGGGGGTCCTAAAAGACATACCAGGAGAGGGGATATGAGCACACTTATGGTTTTTATTTTCATTGTAGCCTTTATTATCATTACAGGGATCAGGATCATCCAGCAGTATGAAACAGGTGTTGTTTTTCAGCTCGGTAGATATTCAAGAACGCTGCAGCCCGGGCTTAATCTCATCATTCCATTGATTGAGTATGCGAGGGTCGTTGACATGAGGGTATTGACCAACGATATCCCTAAACAGCAGGCCATCACTAAGGACAATGTGCCGGTATCTATCAACGGCGTTGTTTATTTTCAAGTCGTGGATGCTCAAAATGCCGTTATTAAGGTCCAGAATTATTTGTATGCGGTTTCTCAATACGCGCAGGCGGCGTTGAGGGATGTGGTCGGCGGGATGACTTTTGATGATCTGTTGGCGGAACGGCAGAAGATCGGTGATGAAATTGAAGTGATTATTCAAAAGCAGGCGGAGACCTGGGGGCTTAAAGTGACGGCCATCAAGCTTTTGGATGTGGATGTGCCGGAAGAATTAAAGAAAATGATGTCCCGGCAGGCTTCCGCGGAAAGAGAGAAAAGAGCCAACATTACCAAGGCTGAGGGAGATAAGTTAGCCGCTGTTAATCTCGCGGCAGCGGCAAAAACAATGACCGAATCTCCGGGGGCCATGCAGTTAAGAACGCTTCAAACCATTGATGGTCTTGGGCCCACACCATCCAACACCGTTGTTCTTGCGGTCCCTGTGGATATTTTGGAATCGGTCCGGGCGCTGACAGCTAAGCTCACAGAAAAGAAACAGGAACAAAGCTAATAGAGTCAATGATCAAATTAGTCCTTCTGAGACATGGTGAAAGTGTTTGGAATAAAGAAAACCGGTTTACCGGTTGGACAGATGTTGATTTGTCCGAGAAAGGCGTTGCTGAAGCCAAACAAGCAGGCGTTACCCTAAAAGAGAAGGGCTTTACGTTTGATATGGCTTTTACTTCAGTCTTAAAAAGAGCGATTAGAACATTGGAAATTGTTTTAGATGAAATGGCATTAAAAGATATACCTGTATTTAAGTCGTGGCGTTTAAATGAACGGCATTACGGAGCTTTGCAGGGTTTAAATAAAGCAGAGACAGCGCAGCAATACGGAGAAAAGCAGGTGGCGATATGGCGAAGAAGTTACACAATAGCTCCGCCGTCTTTAACAAGGGAAGATAGCCGATTCCCGGGCCATGACCCGCTCTATAAAGATGTTAATAGTGATGACCTGCCTTTGACCGAGTCTTTAAAAGATACAGTGGAAAGATTTTTACCCTACTGGCATAGCACCATCGAGCCTTTTTTACGTCAGAAAAAGCGGATACTTATTGCTGCTCACGGCAACAGTTTGAGGGCTTTAGTTAAGTATCTTGATGGCGTGTCGGATGAGGATATTGTTAAACGGGAGATCCCCACAGGGGTGCCTTTGATATATGAGATGGATGAATTTTTAAAACCGCAGAAGTCTTATTATGGATACTGATAATTTTTTGCCATAGTTCGAGAGTGCCCATGAAATGGCTGTTATTGGTCCTAGTAGTGTTAGCCGCTTGTAATTTCACTCATATTATTTATTTTAATATTTTTACCCATTCTTTGCCTTATGGGATTTATATGAAAGTTAAGGGGACCCCCCAAAGAGGCGATTATGCGGCGAGTTGTTTGACGGCGGCCATTGCGCGTTACGGTATGGATCGTGGTTATCTGGCCCAGGGCAATTGTGCCACAGGCACAGTGATGGTCCTTAAAATCATCCAAGGGCTCCCTGGCGATCGTTTTGTGGTGAAAAATGGTTCTTTAGAATTGAATGGCATGCAATATCCCATAAGGGACAAAGATTCCGTCGGACGGCAATTGAAGGTTTTTTATCAGCAAAAAGAGGGGACGTTAAATAGGGATGAGTATATTTTAATAAGCACTTTTGCTAAAAACAGCTGGGATTCAAGATACTGGGGACCGGTGGGGATTCAATTTTTGTTGAAACCTTTATGGATATTTGAAAATATTGAAAAATGATAATTCCTTTATTTGCGCAAATGTAGATTTATGGTATTCTTTTAAGTAGGGGAAGGGAACGGAGCATTTTTATGGCAATGATATTCTTAGTTGATGACGATGAGAACATGGCGTATACAACGGAAAGAATTCTTGTCAGAAAAGGATATGAGGTTGCCATTTTCTATGATGCCCGTAAAGCTATTGAAGAGGCCAGGAAGCAAAAACCGGACTTGTTTCTCATGGACATGATGCTGCCGCAATTTAGCGGAGCAGAAGCCATTAAAGAGTTAAAAAAGGACCCGGATTTGGCTTCGATCCCTATCATAATTTTGACAGGGCTTATTTCTCCTGAAGAATATTGGGAGATGACAAGAATGGCGGTGGACGGCAAGACCTATAAAACTTTATGCAAGCCTTATGAAATCGATGAATTAATCAAGGCCGTCAGCGAATCGTTAAGGTGGGCACGTTAGCTAGATTTAGAATTAAATAATAACATAAAACCCCCTGAGGTAAGGTTTCAGAGGGTTTTATGAAAGATGTTAAAACTTAATAATACTTATTTCTTTTTTGCTGTTTTCTTTTTAGAAGCTTTTTTCTTTGTGCAGCAGCAGCTTTTCATATTGAAATCTCCTTTCATCAGGTTGATTATATAAAGATAATAGCACATATTTTTAACAGTACAATTTCTTTCTAATAGGGAGCCCCCATGAAATATTCTTTACATGTCTTGAGCTTGTTCTTTTTATTCTGCACCTCGTCGGTCGTTTACGCCGAGCCAAAAGTTTGTTTCTCCCCCAACGGTGCTTGTCAGGAAGCGGTTGTCACACAAATCAGTAAAGCGCAAAGATCCATTGAGATTGCGATGTATTCCTTTACCTCCAGGGAAATAGCCCAAGCGTTGGTGGAGGCTAAAAAGCGACAGGTCAAGGTCAGGGTCATTTTAGATAATGCCCAAATCAAAGACCCGTATTCTAAAAGCAGATACCTGATGGGCAAAGGGATTAATGTTAAATTTCGTTTGGGCCCGGGGCTTATGCATAATAAGTTTGCCGTGATTGATGGCAAGGTCCTGTTGACCGGATCATTTAATTGGACAGCCTCAGCTGATCGGAAGAATGCGGAGAATTTGTTAATCATATCAAGTAAAGAACTTGCCCAAAAGTATGAGAAACAATTCAAGCTTTTATGGGCTCAGAGCGGGGAGGGCATGTTTAAAGCAGGCCTACCAGAGGAAAAGGAATAGCGCAGCCCGAAGGAAGTGTTGATTATGAAAGTTAAATATCATATTGTTGCTTCTGCGGGGATATCTTTAGGCTGCCAAGCTGCCATGCATTCCTGGCCGGCCACGCTGGGATGCTTTTTTAGCGGCGTATTAATCGACCTTGATCATTATTTAGAATATTATATTTTCCGCAAGAAATTTCCTTACCGGTATAAAGATTTATTTGACTTCTGTTGGTATAACGAGGAGAGCAAGCTTTATTTATTTCTTCATGCGTATGAATATCCGTTTATATTATGGTTTTTGATATATTTCTTTTCTCTGGGCAAGGTTTGGCTGGGGGTGGCATTAGGTTTAACCACACATCTTGCCTTTGACCAATGGATTAACCCGGGCAAGCCGTTGTTTTATTTTTTAATGTTCCGCATCAAAAATCAATTTGAAAAGATTAAAATCGTTTCTGCAAGGTATTACCAACGGAAATTTAAAGCCATCTAATTGTAACTGAATCCCATTTAATCAGTCTTTAGTAAAATTAGTGCTTGCTTTAGAATCATTTATTTGACAAAAGATAAATATTATGTTATTATTCATCAAATTTAAAATGTCCCATAAAAAGGCCGGATTTCTAATATGTACATTAAGGAAACGGCACAAATCTGGGAATTATTTGAGAAAGCAATTTTTAAGGAAGGAGAACAAGGTATGAAATGCACAAAAATCTTTATAGTTTTAGCAGGGCTCGTGATTGTATTTGAAAATAATGCATTGGCGACGACAAGTTCACAAATTTTGGTCATGTCCAATCAATTATATCAAATAGCCAAAGATTTGACCACCGGGATTTTGCCGACATCGATCCTTTTGATTGCGATTGGTTTGTGGGGCTTTGTCCATGCTTTCGGCAAAAATATCGGTGATGGGGTGCATGAATTAACCAACATCATAGCGGTAGGGGGTGTGGTTTTTTTTGCCTCATCTTTACTAGTCAATGCGGCCATGTTTTCGGCCCAAATGTGAGACATGCTTAATCAGAAAGAGACGACACCTCTATTACAGAGCCTGACCAAGCCTATCCTAATATTAGGAGGAGAGAGGGAAAATATTGTTTTGTTAGCCTGTCTTTGTCTAAGCCTTTGTAGCGTAGGACGGGATGTTTTATCTCTCATTTTGGCAATTGTAATTTGGTTCATAGGGGTAATCGCCAGCAAGTTAACAGCTAAAAAGGATCCGTGGGCAACAAAGATTTTTTTAAGATCATTGGCATACCAGGATTTTTATTACGCCCGTGAAAGAATAAACACCCCCAAGTGTGGTTTAAAACGTAGTAGAAAAATTTAATAAACTCCCCCTAACCCCTCTTAAGCAAAGAGGGGGATCTATTTAAATTCAAAAGAGACAAAAATTAATATGTTCCCTGTAAAAGAATTTACAGACGGGCCCGCGGGTTTCCCGTCCTTAATCAATTATTTTGAATTTATTGAGGAAGGTGTTTTATTGAATCGCGACGGAAGTCTGTTAGGGTGTTTTTATTATTGCGGCCCGGACATGGATTCATCCTTAGGCCTAGAAGAAGATCTTTTATCTTCCCAGGTGCAGGGGGTTTTTCAGACTTTTGGTAACGGCTGGTGCATCCATGTGGATTTAATAAGGGTGCCTGCGTTAGATTATCCGAAGACTCATCATTTCAATAATCCGACGTCTATTTTGATTGAAAAATACAGACGCCTGGAATATGAAAGGCAAGGGGAACATTTTGAAAATATTTATGCCATCAGTTTTTGCTATCTCCCATCAGTCGTCGATAATAAAACCATGAATAATTTTTTGGTTAAAAATGCTTCTCAAGGGGCATCTTCCAGTCTTGATTTTACGATTCAGGTTTTTAATCAGAAACTCGCCGAATTCCAAGGGAATGTGGCAAATAAAATACGGATAAAACGCATGAACTCAGCAGAAATGATGACATTTCTTAATCGCTGTATTTGTGGAGGGAAGTATCAAGTCCCGCTGCCTCAGCCGCCTTGTTACCTGAACCATTATTTGGGCGCGCACGAATTTACAGGAGGACATGAACTCATGGTTGATGATAAGCATATCGGGGTCATTACCTTGACTCAATTCCCTTATGAAAGCTATTCCGGAATTTTAAATATCCTTTCAACGTTGCCATTTGAATACAGATTTTCTTCGAGATTCCTGTTTTATGATCCGATAGATGCTTTAGGGATAGTCAATGAATACCAGGGTAAATATATTGGGATGAAATATTCTATCGGACAGATGGTCCTGGGGGCTTTAGGAAAAGATCCTCGTTTAAGCCCGGATGCGGCCAACCGTTCGGTTTTGACAAAAATAGAAGAAACCAAAACAGCTCAGGAAGCCATCGAATTAGGCCAAGTCAATTATGGTTATGCCACGTTTGTGGTAGTGGTTCTGGATAATAATAAGGAAGATTGTAAAAGGAAGGTTGAATTTATAAGAGATTTGTTAAATAACAATTGGTTCCCTTCAATTATCGAACGAATGAATGCTATTGAAGCCTATTTGGGTAGTTTACCAGGGGAAACTTTAAAAAATATTCGTAAACCATTCATCAATACCCAAAATTTGGCCAATATGCTGCCTTTAACGGATGTTTGGAGCGGATTTGAATATAATCCTTGTCCGTATTATCCCAAGAATTCCCCGCCACTTTTTTACGCGGCTACCAATGGCACAACTCCATTCAGGTTTAATGTCCATGTGGGGGATGTGGGACACACTCTTGTACTTGGCCCCACGGGGGCGGGTAAGTCGGTTTTATTGTCTCATATGGCTAATTCTGCTTTGCGTTATGAAGGCGCTCAAATTTATATTTTTGATAAGGGCTACAGTCAATACGTGTTGACTCAAGCTGTGGGTGGAGAGTTTTACGACATCATGGGGGATGACGACAATTTAGCATTCTGTCCTTTAAGCAATTTAGAAGGTCTTGCAGAGCAAAAGTGGGCTTGTGGCTGGATTGAAAGGATTGTTGCCCTGCAGGGAATTGTGATGAATCCGGGCATTCGCGCGGCCATTGATGGGGCCATCAGAGATACCAGTAAATCTCCGTCTAAAACATTGTCTGATTTTTATTTAAATCTTCAAAACGATGAGATTAAAGAAGCATTAAAACCCTTTGTCCAGATTAAAGATGGGTATATGTCGTCTCTGTTAGATGCCAAAGAAGACGGATTTAAAAAAGGCAAATTTCAGACTTTTGAAATCTCCAATTTTATGGGATTGGATAACAGGTTAAGCACTCCTGTTTTGCTTTATTTATTTCATAAAATCCAATGTTCCTTAGACGGGCGGCCGACGTTTATCATCATTGACGAGGGCTGGTTGATCATGCTCCACGAAACGTTTATGACCTACTGGATAGAATTCCTAAGAACAATCAGGAAAAATAATGCCTGCGTGTTATTAGCTACCCAGAGCCTTTCGGATATAGTCAATTCACCGTATGTAAACTTTATTAATGAAAGCTGTTTGACGAAAGTCTTTTTGCCTAATCCGGCCGCCAGAGAAGCGGACAATAAAACATTTTATCAGGCTTTTGGACTCAATGAACGGCAAATTGAAATCATCAGCACTTCTGTGAGGAAAAAACATTATTACGTGACAGCAAGGGATATGGGCAATCGTTTAATTGATTTGGGATTAAGAGGCTTAGAGCTTGCTTTTTATGGGGCGGGGACAATGCCTCAGGAGAGAGCTATGGTTAAAGAATTAAAAGGAAAGCATGGGGAGAACTGGCCTGCCAAGTGGCTGGAGAGCAAGGGACTAATTTTACAAGCTCAGGAATGGCTGGCGATCAAAGAAAATAAGAATCCCGCATGAGAAGGGGGGCAATAATGAGGTTAATTTTATGGACATTGGCGATTCTTGTAATTTTTTCATCCACAGCTATGGCATATGATGTTGCCACAGAATCTACCCAAATTTTAAATAACATTGAACTTATTAGTGAGAACATACACCAGCTGCAAAGCCTGTATAACCAGATAGAGATGATCAAAAACCAGGTGGAAGGGCTTAAATCAGTTGCGACATATCAAAATAATCTTACGGACATAGATGCGTTAAGGAATCAATTAACGGATATTACAAACCAGGGGGCAGTTCTTTCTAATCAAACCCAGAGCCTATTAACCCATATGCAGCAAGAATTAAATAATTTGCCGGCTAACGGGACAATGACTGATCAACAAGAGGCTGTGGATCAAGGGATGATGAGTATCGTACAAAATGCTTTAGATAGGGTTAAACAACTACGACAATCTTATGAGCAGGAGACCAGTGCGGTTAACGCTTTAATGGACAAAAATAATCAGGCAGTGGGGCAAACTCAGGCTTTGCAAACTTCCAATGAACTTGCCGCGCAAAACATCGCGCAAACACAATCTTCCCGGGAGTTGCTGAGTGAACAAATTTCCATGCAGGCCGCTTGGATTAGCAAACAAATACAGGAAGAGAAAGATGAGGACGATAAGCTAAAGCAAATTTTTAACATGACGGACAACAGCAGTATTACCGCATCGGAGAGCCTGTGATCTCTGTAGATATAATTAATAAGTTGATATCCAGCTACACGTGCAGCACCACGAATATACAGGCAGGAAGCATTGCCATTGGGGAGGAGTTGTTTAATACTTTTGCGGTTATTTCAATCGCCTGGTTAGGGCTTAATCATTTATTACGAAAAAATGTAGATATGGTTGATGTCAATATAGACCTTATTAAGTGGCTAATGTATCTTAATTTTTTCTACCTTTTTATAGTCCATTATCAGGACATTTATAATGTTGCTTTTGGTGCTATTCAAGAGATTGGAAACTCTTTGGGAGCCAAGGCGAGCGGTTCTCCTGTGGATATTAATCCGGGGAGTATTATTAATTTGGGATTCCAAATTTGCAAAGAGCTGCTCACGCGCCTTATTACATTTAATTTATTTAGAAGTTTTGCTATTGCTATAGTTACACTCCTGGCAGCTGTGGTTGTTATGTATTGTTTTGTAGTCATAGCCATTGATCTTATTTTAATTCAAATAGGTAGTAAGATTATTTTAGCGGGGGGTATTTTTTTATTGGCTTTTTCGGCATTGCAATGGACGAGGGAATACGCCGAACGCTATGTGCACACCTTCTTTCATCTTGGAATCAAAATGATTTTTATGTACATTTTGGTCGGCATTGGAGCCGGATTGGCCAGGGACTGGGCTCAACTGCTGGATACAGCTCCCATGAATCAACTTATTGAATCAGAAATCGCGGTCATGGTGTGTGCATTTATTTATTATAAACTCTGTGAAAAATTACCAGACCATGCGGCGTCTTATTTGACCGGAAGATTATCGATGAGTTATGAGACAGCATCCTCACTATCTTCTAGCGTTAAAGGGGTTTTATCAGTACCTAAGAAAACTTATGAAGTAGTCAAACATACTTATGACGGCTATAAAAAAGCCAAAGAGTTTTCTTCTGGAGTCGCTGCCGGTATGCAAGGTGATGCTAAAGCCAGAGACACGGCAAGCCAGGCAGCCCGCGCGGACCTTGAGACCCAAGGCAAAACACCAAATCCTCAGGATATACAAAGAGAAGCCATCAAGACATTAGGAGAAGCGCAAAGGCAGGTTAAACAAGCCGAGTGGGACAAAAAAGTTGATGACACTTTTGGGGGTAAAACAGCGCAGATGATTATAGGTAAGAAACCAAGAACAGTGCCTAGCATTCAGGAATGAGTATGAGTTCCAATATGACAGATCCCTATATCAAAGCCAGAAAAGAATACGATGAGATTACGCATAATATAAACGCGTCAAAACAAAATTGGCAGAGAATCGCTTTTCTTTTGGGGTTTGCTCTGGTTATCAGCATCGCCAGCAATATTTTTACGGTCAACAGAGCGCACATCATTCCCTACATTGTACAAGTCGATAATTTGGGTAGGGCTTTGGCGACTGATGAAGCTAAGGAAGTCCCGCTCAATGATGAAAAAATAATCAAAGCTTTTGTGTTTCAGTATATTGATATGGCACGTTCAGTTATTTCAGATCCGGAAGCTCTAAGAAAAAATTTGTCACAGGTGTATAAACAATCCGTTAAATCTGTGCAAACTAACTTTCTGGATATTTATTACAAAGAGAACAATCCGTTTGACTACGCTCAAAATAAAGGGACCAGGCATATAGAGCTAATTGTTTTTTTAAGGGAAGGTGAGAATACTTATTCTGTCGAATGGCGGGAAATAGAAAGAAACTATGATAATCAGGTTTTGGGGGAAGCGCATTATAAAGCTTTGATTTCAGTGATTCAAATTCCGCATAGCCATGAAGATAAATACAGAGAAAACCCGTTAAATCCGTTTGGTTTGTATGTGACATCATTGTCATGGTCGAAATTAATATAACAGGAGCGTAACATGAAAAATCGAATGAATTTATTGATACTCGTGAGCTTGACTTTGATCGGTTGTGCCAGTGAATCGGGCAAATTTGATATTAAGAGTGACCCGTCAGTCATTCAAGTAGCTAATAATGATGAGTCCAATAAAACAACTTCATCATCCGGCGGAGATATTGGATTTGAAGATATTAGTTTTCTCGCAAAGAAAAGATTACGGATGTTGACAAATAAGATGGAAATTGAGAAAGAAACGGACAACTACGTTAATCAGGGCCAAGCAGAGGCGATCACCAGGCCTGATGGGACCATCTTATACCCGTATGGTTTAGCGGAAGTACATTTAACAACTAAAAGGATGATGTACAGCAAAATAATTTTACAAGAGGGGGAAAAAATAATGAGCGCGGCGGCGGGGGATACGACCCGATGGCATATTCTGCCTAATTATATAGGGAATGCTGCATCTTATACTCCGGTCGTATTAGTCAAGCCGTTTATGGGAGGGCTGCAAACTAGTTTATCGATTATGACGGACAAACGAGATTACGATATCGTGATGCGATCTGTAGATTCAGGAGACTATATGCCACGCATAGGTTTTTATTATCCGCAGGATAAAGCAGACACGATTAATATAGGACTGTCACCGGATAAAATTGAGAATAATGAGAGCCAACAACCAAAAATAAATATGGAGACGATCAGATATGATTACCGGATAAGAGGCGATAAAAGGCTTAGCTGGTATCCGATGAGCGTTTTTGAAGATGGGAATAAAGTATTTATTAAGATGCCGGACAATGTTAACCATTCTCAATTGCCTATTTTTATGACGGTTAATAGTCACGGAGAGACAGAGGTGGTTAATTACAGGTACTTTAGGCCCTATTATGTGGTAGATACGATATTTGATCGTGGGGTCTTGATTTTAGGAACGGCTAAATACAGACAAATGATAACACTCATTAAAGTATAGGGAATAACGATCATGTTAAATCAAATACCAAAACATATCACTCAAACTAATCGCCTCCCATTTTTAATCGGGATGGTTGTTCTTCTCGTGGTCCTGGGAGTGTTTATGTATAGGACTCAAATGAATCAAAAAGTGGAAATTGTACGAAGTAAATCTAAGCCATCTATCGATATTTCGCCAAAAGCCGAAGATTCAAGTTGGTTTAATGATGAAAAATTCAAGAATATAAAAATTAATAATAATGAATCTTCCACGCGCAGACCAACGGCCCAAGAGATTGAGAAACGAACTATCACGAGTCAAGAAGCGGCTTTGAAGAAAGAGGAAATAAAAGATGAATATTTAACCCGGCTGGAAATTAAAAAAATTGAGGACAAAAATAGGGTTGAACAGAAAAAGCTTGAAGTAGAAGCAATGAAATCGCCTTTAGCTTTGGATATTCCCGGGCCCCCGGGATCTCCAACAGTCTTCGGGGGGAAACAATCCGGCAAAGATGATTTAACAGGCGGTTTAAATGAATTAATGAATATAGTTAAATCAGTGACAGGAGCTAAACTCCCTGCATTGACGGCGCTGGGGGGCGGACTGGTCGCAGACATAAACAATCAGGATGGGAAGCAGTCGTTTTTGAAAAAAGTTGATGCGGATGATGATTATCTTGAAAATTCTAAAAAGAAACCTCGTTCTTCTTACGAGGTTAAAGCAGGAAGCTATATTCCTGCGGCTTTGATAACGGGGATCAATTCAGATTTGCCGGGGAGTGTCAATGCTCAAGTCATTGAGAATGTCTATGATACTGTAACAGGCAATTACCTTTTGATACCCCAAGGCGCCAAATTAGTTGGAGAATATAACAGTAAAGTCACTTTTGGGCAGAATCGAGTGCAGGTGGTGTGGAACAGAATCATATTCCCGGATGGGGCCAGCCTTAATTTAGGGCGAATGCAAGGAGTGGATATTGCCGGCAATTCAGGTTTTAAAGATAAAGTAGATAATCATTATTTGAAGATTTATGGCAATGCTGTTTTGCTCAGTTTAATGGGGGCTGGCTACGACATCTTAAATCAAAAGGCAGAGCAAACAACTGATCTCAGGGAGACTGTCGCGGCCAGCGTTGGCCAAAAAATGGCGGATGTCAGTGGGCAGACGTTACAGAAGAATATGGATGTTCAACCCACACTGATCATTGATCCCGGGTATAAATTCAAAATTATCGTCATGAAAGACATCGTGTTGGAGGAGATCAAAGATGTTGAGGGAACACTCGCGAACACAAGGTAAACTAAAACAAGATTTAGGTCAGCTTGTTTTGTCGGCACTCGCGGATGAAGAGATTTTTGAAATTTTACTTAATCCTGACGGGACTTTGTGGGTCGACGGCTATAAAGGGAAACATGAATATGGGTTAATGACGGCAGCAGCGGCTAAAAATTTAATAAACACAGTAGCCAGTGTATCGGATGAAATTATTACGCATAAGAATCCGAGTTTTGGAGGCGAACTCTGGGTTGAAATTAATGATGAATTTAAATTGTTCCGATTTCAGGCTTTTATCCCGCCGGTCGTGTCGTATCCGGCATTTGCTATCAGAAAACGCGCGGGGTCGGTCATTCCCTTGGAAGATTACGTAAAAGACGAAATACTAACAACACAGCAAGAAACAATAATAAAGGAGTCCGTGAGAAAAAGAATGTCCATTTTGGTAGTTGGTGGCACACAATCAGGAAAAACAACGTTTTGTAATGGGGTTTTGGATTGCATTGCCCGGACACATCCCGACGATAGAGTTATCATTATTGAAGATACTCAGGAGCTCAAATGTAATGTGAAAGATTCTGTGACTATGCGCAGCACGCCCATAAGAACAATGAATGATTTGATTTTTGACTCTATGCGTATAAGGCCGGATAGAATTGTCATCGGTGAAGTTCGTGGTAAAGAAGCGTATTCCTTGATTAAAGCGTGGAATACCGGGCACACTGGAGGTGTAAGCACTATTCACGCGAACTCCGCTCAGAGCGGGCTTTTACGATTGGAACAACTCATCTTGGAAGCTGGGGTTGTTTGCGTGCCTGAGGCTATAGCTGAAGCAATCAATGTGTTGGTTTTTATTCAAAAAAGCAACAAGAATAAAAAAGGAAGACTGGTAACTTCGATTTTGAAGCTCAAGGGATATGATAAGAAAGAGGGGTATGTGGTTGAGTCGTGTGGTTGATAGCCCACACTTGCTATCTGCGTAATCTGTGAGATAATATTGATGTGCTTTCACCTTCAGAGGCGTATAGACTTATTCTGCATCATGCCAAACTTTTTCCTTTTGAAGTAGTCCCATTGGAAAAAGCCATCGGACGGGTACTGCGCGAAAATATCCAAAGCGACCGCGACCAACCTCCTTTTAATAAAAGTTTGACGGACGGTATTGCCATTGTATTTGACTCCTGGCAAAAAGGGGCACGGACATTTCCTGTGGAAGCTGTTGTGCCGCCGGGCGTTGCACCGAAGTCTTTAAAAAATATCTCCCATGGCGTGCATATCATGACCGGGGCTGTCATCCCTAAAGGTTGTGACTGCGTGATACCCGCTGAACAGATTAATCTGGAAGGGGACACAGCTCAGGCCAGAGATTGGACGATGATCAAAAAGAACCAGTTTATTCGTTTTCAGGCGGCCGACGGTAAAAAAGGGGAAGTGTTACTAAAGTCCGGACTTCGCCTTTGGGCGCCGCATATTGGGGTTGCCGCCAGTGTAGGGAAAGTCAAAATCAAGGTCAGCGCCATCCCTAAAATTGCGGTGATTTCTACAGGGGATGAGCTGGTGGATATCCATAAGCCCATTAAACAGTATCAAACGCGTATGTCCAACGCTTATGCGCTGAGAGGTTTATTGACTCAGGCCCAATTGGGAGAGACCCAGATCTTTCATTTGCATGATAATCAAAGACATATGCTGAAAACCATTAAAAATATTTTAAGTAAGTTCGACGTGTTGATACTCAGCGGTGGAGTATCCGCGGGAGAATTTGATTATGTTCCCCGTGTTCTTGGGCAATTGGGCATTAAACAGATTTTTCATAAAGTTTCCCAAAAGCCCGGACAACCTTTCTGGTTTGGGATTGCTAAAAACGGTAAACCGGTTTTTGCTTTGCCGGGCAATCCTGTATCCACCCAAATCTGCGCCTTTCGTTATGTTATTCCTTATTTAAGAAAAGCCAGCGGTTTGGAGGTCAAACAGGAATATATGGCCGTCCAGGATAAAATTAATATTCAATCTGATTTAACCCAATTTTTACCGGTCTTTCAAGGGCGTTTAGTTCCCATCGGCGGGTCCGGTGACTTTGTGGCTTTGGCCCAAGCCGATGGTTTTATTGAGTATGAAAGCCACAAAAATCAAAATCTTTGGCCTTATTTTAGCTGGCGGGTATAGCCGGCGCAAGGTCAAGAACAAGCCTCTGGTTCTTTAAAATTATATTTATCTCTTCGGTAATCTTCCCAAATTTTTGGAACTTGGTGTTGTTTTATTCTTTTGTATAGGGTATACTCATATTAGATGTTTTAATTTATAAAAAAAAGGTCATACCAGATGCTGGATCAGCAAACTAAAATTCTTATTAGCGGCAATCAGGAAGTCGTGACCTCCTGCAAGAATTTACTCGACAAGATGCCGCAATGGAGTGCCTATTATTCTTCTGATAGTGAAGCACTTTTGCAAGACGCCCTCAAATGCACTCCGGATATTATTTTTATCGATCTTCTGATGCCCCAAATTCCTGCCGATGAAATGATTAAGAAAATTAAAAGCCTGCCTGCTTTTAGAAGGACAGCCATTTTGACTTACTATGTCCCCAATCCGGTAGCCCAGGACCATTTCGCTATTCGGGCCCAGATGATGGCCGTGCAGTACATGAAAATTGCGACAGAGGAAGCCGGGGCCAAGGAATATTTGGGTTCGTTTAATCCGAATCTGTTTTTAGACCTCATTAATTATTACCGCAAAGAATCCTAAGCCTGATTTTTTATGTTAATTGTTGGTTTAAGCCACAAAACAGCGCCCATCGAAATCCGGGAGAAGTTTTATTTAAATCCCGATCAGCAGGATTACCTGTTAAGCGAACTTAAAAATCATCCGTTAGTCACGGAAGCATTTGTGCTTTCCACCTGTAACAGGATTGAAGTTTATTTAAAACGCGCGGATGCGTCTCTCGATGCTTCTTTCGTTATTTCTTTAATGACTAAAATTAAAAAGATCAATATTGGCTTTGATGTTTCTTCTTATGTTTATGTGTATCAAGGCCCCCAGGCCTTAGATCATCTCTTAAGGGTGGCTTGCGGCCTGGAATCCCTGATACTGGGGGAGACACAAATTTTAGGTCAGGTGAAAGGCGCGGTTGAACGCGCCCGTCAGTTAGGTGCTTTATCGCGTTACTTTAATATTTTAACTCAAATAGCTATACGCACCGGTAAAAAAGCCCAACATGAAACAACCATCGGTTATGGAGGGTCTTCCATCAGTTGGGCGGCGATTAATAGGGCGGAAAAAATTATCGGTCGTTTACAGGACAAATCACTTTTGGTCATCGGTGCCGGTAAAATGGGAGAAATTGCTCTTAATTACCTACATCATCTGGGAGTTAAGAAAATATATTTAATGAACCGTACCGGCCAAAAAGCCGAACAATTGGCCCCTCAATACCATGCGGTTGCGGCTAGTTTTTGGGGCATTAAAGACATTTTAAGCGAAGTAGATGTTTGTTTTTGTGCAGCAGGCGCTCCGCATTTTATTCTGGATTATGAGCAAATCGCCCATATAATGAAAATGCGCGCAGGGCGTCTGTTGGTTTTGATGGACATCTCCATGCCGCGTAACATTGACCCCCGGGTCAAAAATTTGCCGGGGGTCATTTTAAGTTCTATCGACGATTTAGGTGAGGTCGTGGACAACAGTATGAAAAAGCGTGAGATGGCCATGCCCCAAGTCGAGGCCATCATCCGCCGGAAAATCCTGGAGTTTAATAATAAAATTCTAAAATTACAGAATAATTCAGGTTCCGATTTCTTTGTGTATGCCCGATAAATTGCCTCACAATCGCCCTGATTACACTCTCTTGTCAAGACTCTGGAGCATAGGCAGCGGGATCGTATTTTTGACTTGGGTAGGTTGGTGGTTGGACCAAAAATTTCACACGTTCGCGGTCTGTACGCTCGTGGGGGCTTTTTTAGGCATTATGTACTGTTTTTATGAAATTTGGAGGGTTTTAAGACGATGAATCCTGCTTTTAATTTAACCGAATATATCATGCGCCATGTCATGAATTCCAATGAATGGCATCTGCCGTTTTTGGGCTATGTGGCTTTGCCGGCTTTCCTGCCTTTGCATGCCCTTATGCTGTTTTTTTGCGCATTGATTTTAATAGTTGTTTTTTGTTTTTTTTATCGATATCAAGACAGGGTGCCGACGGGCTTGACCAATCTTTTGGAAGCCTTTGTCCAATTTGTGCGGGATGGCATTGCTATCCCTTCTTTAGGAGAGCAGGAAGGGGAGCGGTTAACTCCATTATTGTGTACCTTGTTTTTCTTTATCCTGGGGCTGAACCTCTTAGGGCAAATCCCTTTATTTGAAACAGCTACGGCTAATATCAGTGTCACGGCACCCTTGGCACTGGTTACGTTTTATTTTATGACAGCAGATACTGTGCGTAAAAACGGCCTTGGAGGGTTTTTAAAAGCCTTTGCGCCTGCGGGTGTGCCTAAAATTATATTGCCTTTTATTTTTCTGATGGAATTTGTCAGCATGTTTATCAAGACATTTGCTTTAATGATTCGTCTTTTTGCCAATATGTTGGCCGGGCATATGCTTATTTTATCTTTACTGGGCATGGTGGTCATGTTCGGCCTGTGGGCCCTGCCGGCCGTTGTTTTGGCCGTAGGCATATCTTTATTGGAACTTTTGATTGTTTTTTTACAAGCGTATATTTTTGTGTTATTATCGGCTGTTTTCATAGGTCAAATGTATCATCCGGAACATTAAACAGAAAGGAAACAATATGCAATCTTTTGAAATAGCTCATTTAGGCAGACTCTTTGTCGGCATAGGGTTTGGTCTGTGTTCCATCGGCGCCGGCCTGGGAGTGGGCATGATTGTCATGGCCGCTTTAAACGGTATTGCCCGTCAGCCTGAGCAATCTGACAAAATTCAGACCCTTATGTTCGTCGGTGCTGCTTTAGTTGAAGGGGTGGCTTTACTGTGCGCGGTATTTTGTTTTTTAGCGCTGCAATCGTAATACCGTATAGGCCGTTTATCTAATAAGGATCAAGGCAATGGAAAATACAGCTATGGGGCATGCCGCATCTGCAGGGAGTTCCGGTCTTTTGACGCCCGAAACACTCATGGTTATTCTAACCTGGGTGACGTTCTTCGCCCTTCTTTTTATTTTGCAAAAATTTGCCTGGAAACCTATTTTGGAGGGTTTGAAAAAACGGGAAGATTATATCCGTAAATCTCTTCAAGACGCGGACAAGATCAAAGAGCAGTTAGCCCAGATGGAAATAGCCAAGGCCAAAATCCTCGATGAGGCCAAGGACAAGGCCAATACGATCATCGAGCAGTCCCGTCAAACGGGTCAAGCCCTGGCTAGTCAAATTGAACAGAAAGCCAAGAAAAACGCTGAAGAAATTATTACTAACGCCCAGCAGGAAATCCAGGGGGAGCGTGAAAGTGTGCGCCAAGCCCTCAAAAAAGAAAGTGTTCAAACAGCCGTCGGTTTGGCTGAGAAAATCCTGAAAGAAAATTTAGACACGGAGAAGAACCGTAATTTAATCAATCAAGCCATCAAGGACTTATAAAACTAATCTCTTATGAGCCAAACTGCCAATCGTTATGCCAAAGCACTGTTTGACACCGTCCAGGAACAAAATAACCTAGAGACTGTGCAAGCGGCTTTGACGCATATCGCCGGTTTAATGGTTGAGCTGAAAGATTTTAGGTGGTTTTTGAGTAATCCTTTATTTTCTTTCGAGGAGCGCGGGACCATTTTAAAAGCTTTATTGGAAGGGAAAATCCCGGATGTGGTGTACAGTTTTTTGTTATTTCTTATACACAAGAATCGTCTGAATATTCTGCAGGAGATCATTGAATCTTTTGATGGTTTATATTTGTCCAGTACTCATCAGTTGCGCGCTCTTGTTAAAACGGCATTCCCTCTTAAAAAAGAGGATGAAATTTTTATCAATCAACATTTGCAGGATAAATTTCACCAGCGCATGATTACCCGATGGGATTTGGAGCCTTCTTTGTTGGGAGGTTTTTGTATTTATGCGCAGGGTCAAATGTATGATTATAGTTTTAAAAATCAATTAAATAATTTCCTTCAACAGACGGTTTAACAAAGGATCATATGTCAGAACATTTAAATGCGGATGAAATATCTTCCATCCTCAAACAGCAATTAGCTGATTTTACCAGTAAGGTGCAAACCCATGAAGTCGGCACTGTGCTCAATGTCGGCGATGGTATTGCGCGTGTTTATGGTCTGGATAATGTTATGGCCGGAGAGTTAGTGGAGTTTTCTGATGGCATTCAAGGTATTGCCTTGAATTTGGAAGAAAGTAATGTGGGGGTCGCTATATTTGGCCAGGATACGCATATCAAGGAAGGGGATCAAGTACAACGCACCGGTAAAATTGCCTCTGTTCCCGCGGGGGAATGTCTTTTAGGCCGTATTGTGGATGCTTTAGGTGTTCCTATTGATGGTAAACCGGCCTTTGTGGCCAATGCCATGCAGACTATTGAAGTTAAAGCGCCGGGCGTCATTGACCGTAAAAATGTGCATGAGCCTATACAAACTGGGATCAAGGTCATTGATGCCTTGACGCCCATCGGCCGCGGCCAGAGGGAATTGATTATCGGCGACCGCAAAACCGGCAAGACTACCCTGGCTATTGATACTATCATCAATCAAAAAGGCCAAGATGTATATTGTTTTTATGTGGCTATCGGCCAAAAAAGATCGACGGTGGTCCAGGTTTACGAAACTTTACGTAAGTTTGGGGCCATGGCATACACCACTATTGTCGCGGCCACGGCTTCTGACCCGGCACCCATGCAATATTTGGCGCCTTACTCGGGCTGCGCGATGGCTGAATATTATCGCGATAATGGTAAGCATGCGTTAGTCATTTATGATGATTTGACTAAACAGGCCCAGGCGTATCGTCAGTTGTCGCTGTTGTTGCGCCGTCCGCCGGGACGGGAAGCTTATCCGGGTGATATTTTCTATTTACATAGTCGTCTGCTCGAGCGTGCGGCCAAGTTGTCCGATAAAAAAGGTGCGGGGAGTTTGACCGCTTTGCCTATTATCGAAACCCAGGCGGGGGATGTGTCTGCGTATATACCGACTAACGTGATCTCCATTACCGACGGACAAATCTTTCTGGAAGGCGACCTTTTTAATGCGGGCCAGCGTCCGGCCGTCAACCCCGGTATTTCAGTGTCCCGTGTCGGAGGCGACGCTCAGATTAAAGCGATGAAGCAAACAGCCGGATCCTTGCGTCTGGATTTGGCCCAATACAGAGAGCTCGCCGCTTTCTCGCAATTTGCTTCTGATTTGGACCCAGCGACCCGCAAACAACTCGATCGCGGCAAGCGTTTAATGGAAGTCATTAAACAGGGTATTCACGTACCCCTGCCGGTGGCCAAGCAGGTGGCTATTATTTTTGCGGGGACTAATGGTTATTTAGATGATATTCCAGTTAATCGTGTACGCGATTTTGAAGAGTATTTATTCACCCAAATAGACGGCCAGTATGGTAGTTTTGTGCAGTTATTTAATAACGCGCTGACCATGACCGATGAGGTCAAGGCTGCGTTGATAAAACTGCTGGAAGAGGTCAAAAGTACGTTTAAGGCATAAACGCATATGATCGGTATCAAAGAATATAATAAGAAAATTATTTCGCTGAAAAATATGGGCAAGATGACCAAAACCATGAAAATGGTTTCGGCCAGTAAATTTAAGCGGGCCCACAAGGCGCAAATCAATGCCAAAGAGTATGCGGCTAAGCTATCCGAACTCATAGCGCGCCTTGCCAGGGCAGGCACGGACAATCATCCGTTGTTTAAAATACAAAAAACAGCGACAAGGGTTTTGATCATTTTATTTACCTCAGACAAGGGGCTGTGCGGCGGGTTTAATAATAACTTAATTCGAAAGACCAGAAACTGGATGGAAGAAAATCAGCATAAATACACAACTATGGATATGGGTTTTTGTGGGCGGCGGGGGTATATGTCTTTTCGCCGCAGTGCCCGCATCCAGAAATATTATGAAAATATCACGGTTAAGCCGGATTTCAATGACGCTTTAACTGTGGCCCAGGATATGATAACTGCGTTTATCAAAGAAGAATACGACGAAATTTATTTGGCTTACAATCATTTTAACGGGCCCTTGTCCCAAACGCCGGTGATTGAAAAAATACTGCCTTTGGAGGCGTCCGTTTTAGTCCATAATGACATCCGGTTGCCAAACGCCTACTATACGTATGAACCTCAAGAAACCCAGATATTTTCGTTTTTAATCCCTAAATTTTTGAGTTTTAAAATTTTTTTTGTATTACTGGAAAATGCAGCCGGTGAACACGGCTCGCGCATGTCAGCGATGGATAAAGCGTCCCAGAATACGGTAGATTTAATTGAACGCTATACGCTGTTGCGCAATCGTGCGCGGCAGGCGGCGATCACAACGGAATTAATTGAAGTCATATCCGGAGCAGAAGCGCTAAAATAACAATTCCCCCTCTTTTTTTAAAGAGGGGGCCAGGGGGAGTTCATGAATCAACCTAACAAGAAAATTCCCGGTCGGATCACTCAGGTGCTGGGAGCGGTGGTGGACGTTTATTTCCCTAGAGAAGGTCTTCCGCCTATTGAAACGGCCTTGACCACAACGAATAAGTTTATCAGTGACCTCGCTAATAATTTGACCCTTGAGGTGGCGCAACATTTGGGTGATGACATTGTCCGTACCATTGCCATGGATACCACGGAAGGGTTGGTGCGCGGTCAGGAAGTTATTAATACCGGTGATGAGTTATTGATGCCTGTGGGGGAGGGAACTTTGGGCCGGGTGATGAATTTATTAGGTAAGCCGGTGGATGAAGCGGGTGCCATCAAAGCCGTTAAATATATGCCGATCCACCGTCCGGCTCCGGACATTGACCAACAAGATACGTCTACCGCTATTCTGGTCACGGGGATTAAAGTCGTTGATCTTCTGGCGCCTTACCGCAAAGGGGGGAAAATAGGTCTTTTTGGCGGGGCAGGGGTTGGGAAAACCGTTATTATCCAGGAGTTGATCCACAACATAGCCAAAGAACACGGCGGGTATTCTGTATTTGCCGGTGTGGGAGAGCGCACCCGTGAAGGGACCGCCCTTTTCAAAGAAATGAAAGAGGCCGGAGTTCTTGAGAAAACATCGCTGGTTTACGGCCAGATGAATGAACCCCCGGGTGCCCGTGCCCGTGTGGCTCTTTCTGCTTTGACCGTGGCTGAATATTTTCGTGATGAAATGCATAAGGACGTGCTGTTATTCATCGATAATATTTTCCGTTTTACTCAAGCCGGTTCTGAGGTTTCCGCACTCTTGGGCCGCATTCCGTCGGCGGTAGGGTATCAGCCGACTTTAGGTACCGACATGGGTGAATTGCAGGAACGTATTACGTCCACCAAAAGCGGAGCGATCACATCCATTCAGGCTATTTACGTGCCTGCGGATGATTATACAGGCCCGGCGCCGGCCGCGACTTTCGCGCATTTGGATGCCACTACGGAATTGTCCCGTCGCATTGTCGAATTAGGTATTTATCCGGCGGTGGATCCATTAACGTCTACATCGACTATTTTGGCCCCTGAAATTATCGGGGAGGAACATTACAAGGTGGCACGCAGGGTACAGGAAATTCTGCAAAAATATAAAGAATTGCAGGATATCATCGCTATTCTGGGTATGGATGAGCTTTCGGAGGAGGATCGTCTGACGGTGGAACGCGCCCGTAAAATTCAGAAATTTCTTTCCCAGCCTTTTCATGTGGCGGAACAATTTACCGGCACTAAGGGCAAGTATGTGCCACTGGAGGAAACTATCCGCTCTTTTAAAGAAATTCTAGATGGTAAACATGATGCCATTCCGGAGCAGGCTTTTTATATGGTAGGCAATATTGACGAAGTACTAGCGAAGGCCAAAACTTTATAAATATGAGTTTTCAGCTGTCCATAGTTTCACCCGTCGGCAAAATCTTTGAGGGCACCGTTGATTCTATTTCTGTACCCGGAACAGAGGGAAGTTTTGGAGTCTATAGCCGGCATACGCCTTTGATGGCGACTTTAAAAAAAGGTCAGGCCCGTGTGCGCAAAGACGGTCAGGTCACAGCTTATGAGATCACCAGCGGTATTTTAGAAGTGACCCCGCAACACAATGTTCTTTTGCTGGCAGATCAGGCTACTGCAGTATGAAAAAAATTGACGAGAAGACCCTATATCAAGGCCAATGGCTTTCAGTCCATGAAACTATATACCAAAACAAGCAAGGTAAGAAACTCACTTGGGAGACTGTTCATCGCACGCGTTCCAATGTTGGTGTTGTGATTGTCGCCCGCCTGATGCCTTCCCAACGTTTTATTCTGATCAAACAATATCGTCCGGCCATTGATGGGTATATCATTGCTTTTCCGGCAGGTTTAGGATTTAATGATCCCAATCATGCCTTAGTCGAATTAAAAGAAGAGACCGGGTATGTCGGTAAGATTGTTGATGTCAGCCCTGTGTTGAAAACAGGGGCTGCTCTTATCAATGACAGCGCCAGAATTGTCTATGTTGAAGTTGATGAACAACTGCCTGCCAATCAAAAGCCCGTGCAAGAACTTGAGGATTCGGAAGATATTCAGGTTTGCCTGGTGAAGCGCCAGGAGGCTAAAAATTTCTTGTTAGAGCAAATAAAGCAGGGCACCCACGTCGCCGCCAATCTGTGGTATATTTTTGCTATCAATAATATTCTCGCTGTTTAATAGGGGACTATAAAATAGGGGACAGCGCCCTATTTTTATTCATAAATTTGTCTAGAAAAAATAGGGCGCTGTCCCCTATTATCTGTTATTATTTAACTATGGAAATATTTTACGGAAAAGTTTTTAAAGCCTTAAATAAAGCGAAAGTCAAATATGTGGTTGTAGGGGGTACGGCTGTCATATTGCATGGGTATCCGCGTTTCACTAAAGACTTGGATTTGATTGTTTTCCTAGAAGAGAGCAATCTTGAAAAATTTTTTGATACATTGCAATCGATAGGTTTTATCCCTAAGGTCCCTGTCACGAAAGAGCAATTTAAGGATAAAAAGCAAAGAGCCTTATGGAAAAAAGAAAAAGGGATGATTGTTTTTTCATTTGTAGAAAGAAAGCCGCCCTTTAAGCTTATTGATATGTTTGTTGATGAACCATTTCCGTTTGATGAGATTTATAAAAAACGGGTTTCAATTAAGGCGGGTGGAGTTATAGTTCCTGTTATTAGTATCAATCAATTAAAAAAATTAAAGAAGATGGCTGGACGGCCGCAAGACCTCATAGATTTTGTTCAATTAGAAGCTATTCAAAGGATGCGGTTATGAAACGAAGAATAAAATCGATTAAATTGAGAGACATTTCTGTTTATGAGCATCTCGAACATCACCTTCGACATACTACGTATACTCACCGCCTGCAATGGCTCCAAGAAATCAATGACTGGGTTTATCTTTTAAGAAAAAAGAAAATCATCCCGCCGCGCGCTTAAAGTGACTCCGATTATTTTGGAGGCGCTAAGGGGGGTTTCTTTTGGGTAATAACCGGCAATTCTTTGGCTTTGGCGGCGTTTAACGCTGCAAAGCTTTTATATTCTGCAGGCAGATCAGCATCAGCAAAAATGGCTGCCACCGGGCACTCCGGAATACACGCGCCGCAATCAATACATACTTCCGGATCAATGACGAGCATTTCTGTGTCTTCACGAAAGCAATCCACGGGACAAACGGTAACACAGTCTGTATATTTACATTTGATACAAGGTTGAGCCACAACGTGTGCCATATGAATCTCCTTTAAAGTGTTAGTTTTATAGTTTACAAATATAGCAAATCAATGCACAGGTGTCAATACAGGGATATTTTGTCCCGAACTCCGAATTAGAACCGCTAAGAATGTTTTTTAACAGGGATATTCTTGTTTCCGCTGCCCTTATCCCGCTATTTTCTTACCAACTAATCGCTTTTGCTTAAT
>Ga0182027_10002453_pt1 | contig 30095 bp, 24 predicted proteins | sample 712E1DmetaG_FD_121300 | JGI IMG/M metagenome (GOLD analysis project Ga0182027, IMG submission 121300) | Permafrost microbial communities from Stordalen Mire, Sweden - 712E1D metaG (Illumina Assembly) | ecosystem: Environmental > Terrestrial > Soil > Wetlands > Permafrost | place: Sweden...
GATAGAATTTTGAGATCTTGGGGAAAGATCAAAATATTTAAAACAAATAAAAAAATAATTATAGAGAATTTCATAATCGCTATTGAAGTAAAATTATAATTTTGTAAAATAATTCCTAAATTCAGAATTCAAAAGCGGTAAAAAGAATACCCTATAATAGTCCTCCTTTATTCTATTTGAAATTTATAAAATAAATATTATTATTGTCAAGTAAAATTAATACTATACTGTTAATAGTTAAGATTGTTCTTTAATGAATAATTTGTTACTGTTGTTTTTAAGAGATATGAGTAATTACTAATCATTCATGATTAGTAATTATTAGCCTTTCAAAGACATCATATCCTATTGAAACTACATTAGTTCACATTCGCTCCACCCTGCATATACCCTGCATATAATATCCGAAGAACTAAATACCTAGCTGTGCTTTATATTTTTTCATAGCATTAATACAAAATTGAATATGTTCTTCCATTGTGATCCCTAGATTAAGCGCACCATTTATAATATCTTCTCGGCTGACCGCTCTTGCAAATGCTTTATCTTTCATCTTTTTAATAACCGATTTAACTTCAACTTCATCGATTGAACGGCTAGGTCTCACGTATACAACTGCAGTTATAAATCCGGCTAATTCATCACAAGCGAATAATGTTTTTTTTAATAATGTATCCCTTGGAATTCCGGTATAATCGGCATGCGACATTATTGAATTCCGGAATTCATCATCAAATCCCTTTTCTTTCAATATCCCGGAACCTTTATATGGATGTTCTTCAGCACTTGGAAACATTTCATAATCGAAATCATGAAGTAAAGCAACGTTTCCCCACAATTCAACATTTTCATTAAACTTTAACGCATATTCCCTCACACATGCTTCAACAGCAAAAGCATGCTTCAAAAGACTTTCACTTTTTGTGTATTCTTTTAGAATTTCAAGGCAACTACTTCGATTCTCACAAATATCATTCATCTTTTTAGCTCATTTTATTATTTAATTAGGATTATATGACGGACATAATTTGTCAAGGACACATTTTTCGCATCTTGGTTTTCTCGCAATACAGATATTTCTGCCGTGTAAAGCCAACCAATGGGAAGAATTTATCCAGCGATTTTCGGGTAATAATTTTTTCAATTTGTTTTCAATAACTTCCGGATTTTGTGTTTCAACAAATCCTAATAAATTAGATAATCTTATTACATGAGTATCAACTGCAATTGCAGGTATACCAAAAGCATTACCTATAACAACTGAAGCGGTTTTTCTCCCAACACCCGGAAGTTTGATCAATTCTTCAAACTCCTTTGGGACTAATCCTTTATAATGCTTTATTAGTTGATCACAGCATCCTTTAATGTTTTTTGCCTTTTGAATATAAAAACCAGTCGAATAAATATCCATTTCAAGTTCTCTATTTGATACCATTATATAATCTTCTGTTTTTTTATATTTCATAAATAATTTCTTAGTGACAGAATTAACTTTTAAATCAGTACATTGTGCTGAAAGAATCGTTGCAATTAATAATTGAAAAGGAGAATTATATTCCAATGCCGATTTAGCTAAAGGGTATTCCTTTTTTAATAAATCAAAGATTTTCTTTATTCTTATTCTTTCAGGATTGTTCTTTTTTACCATTAATTCTTATGTCTTTAATTAAAAGCCTATTTACTACTATGTTTTTAATAATATGACTCCGGATAATTTCTTGAATATCTGATTCCTTTACATCACCGTACTAAATTTGTTCCGGATAAATTACCATTGATAATCCGAATTCATATGCATCCAAACAGCCAGATCTGTTAATCCTTACCTTTTTTTTCAATCCAAATTCTTTTATTAGGTTCTTGAACAAAAGGATAGTTTCTTCAGATCTTTTATCTGAGCAACATCCTTTTGGATGCTCAGATTCCCTTTTATTCTCACAAATAAAAATATGTTTTTCAAATCTTGACATTTCTCATTAAAATTTTATTTCTCAATTAACATTATTCTATATATAGATTACAGGATTATTTTATGCATAATATCATTAGAAATATAATTATTTTTTTAATTTGAACATATTGCCTTAACTCAATACCAATTTTATATTTCTTTTAAGTTAACATTCAAATGCTGAATCAACAATTTTATTTATATTTACAGTATCAATTGTCATAATGGCAGTTATTAAATAATAACGAGTTTATTTTCATTTACTACTATAAAAGTTTACTATTTATTCGATAATAAATCAAAAATCACAACATTTCCCTATTATTATGATTGCAATAAATAAAAATAAAATAAGAGTAAATATACTGGAAGACGATAAAACAAGATTTGAGTTTTTATTAACTCAATTCCAATTTCTGTTTCGTGAAATTGAAGTAGACGGTCCTGAACTCCTTCCTGATTCAAAAGAATACACCTATGTATTAGGTGTTTCTCCGATTTCACATTTTAATCTTGTCGTAGAAATACTTTCAATCAACGGGTATGGGGTACAATCCAACGATAAAAGTGTAAAGGATGTAATTCAAAATGTTAAAGATAGATACCAGGAAGAGCTACGACAATACGCTGCAACAATTGATATTAAAAAAACTGTAAATAAAACTTATCCTAATCTTGAAAAGGCTATCACTGCAGGAGACTATGCAGAGCTATTAAAAATTTCGAAAGATGTTACTTATTCACCTGAAACTGTTAAGAAAGCTCATAATAATATTAGTCGCGCAGTAACTAATGCAATATTTAAAAACATTGAAAATGTCTCAAAATTCAAAATATCAGTTGACGAAGGTATTAAAAATTTGCTTACAATCGCTTCGGACAATAACTTGAAATACCATAATTGTCAGGAATTAATGCTACAGGCAGCAAATGTTGCATTTGAACTATGTGGTAAAAACAGTGATGTTATCACAACATTGATCAAAATCAGTAATCAGAAAAATTCGAATACAATAATAAACCTTAAAGCTGCTGCTAAATTTGCTGAAATAGCTTTAAGTGATGAAAAGAAATACAATACTCAGATTAAATATGCAATTAGAGAATTGAACATTAGATGGCTAATGAATATAGTTGAACCATTTAGGGATAAACTTTCTGATGAAGAAAATATGCTTATTGATAAACTTATTGATCATATAAAAAACTATTTTAATTAAGAAAACCGTTATCTAACCTAAATATTCAAACCTGATTTTACTTTTTAATATTTTCAATTATCTTACTTTGATTTACCCGAAGATAAATTTCTTTATATAAAATAAGAACATCAACCAAATAGTTTGAAATAATCATTCGCATTTACATAAGAAATGTTTTTCACCATTGTTCCAACTAGATCATAGTCTAAAGGGATAAGTCCTTTTTCAATGTCATCACCAAGTACATTGCATAATACTCGTCTGAAATAATCATGACGGGAATATGAAAGAATACTTCTGGAATCCGTTAACATTCCTACAAATCGGCTAAGAAGGCCAAGATTAGATAAGGCATCCAATTGTTTTTCCATTCCGGATTTCTGATCTAAAAACCACCAGCTGCTTCCAAATTGCATTTTACCCGGGATAGTACCATCCTGAAAATTCCCTATCATAGTCGCTATTAATTCATTATCTGCAGGATTTAAATTATAAATAATTGTTTTGGTTAATTTATTGTCTGAATCAAGTCTATCTAAATACTTTGAGAGAGCTTCTGCAATCTTGAAGTCACCAATCGAATCTGATCCAGTATCAGGTCCTAAAGTTTTAAACATTCTGGTATTATTATTTCTCAAAGCACCAATATGTAACTGCTGAACCCATCCTTTTTCATGATCCATGATACCAAATTCATACATAAGAGCAGATTTAAATTGGAGGATTTCATGTGTATTTAATACTGTCTTTTTTAATATCTTATTAAAGATAGCCGCAATTTCAACATGTGTATAATCTTCAGCATAAGCAGTTTCAAGTCCATGATCCGAGATTCTGCAACCATTTAAATGAAAATATTCATGCCTTTTTCTAATAGCACCGATAAAATCAGAATAATTCTTAACTGATATTCCCGACATTTCTTGTAATTTATTCATCCATGAAAGAAATGAATCAAGATTTTCAACTGATATAGCTTTATCTGGTCTGAATGCCGGGAGAACCTTAATTTTGAAATCTGATTTCATTAGTGTCTGATGAAATTCAAGTGAATCTACCGGATCATCGGTCGTACAAACCACTTCGACGTTGAACTGCTTCATAATTCCTTGTGCTGAAAAATTATCCTGTTTTAATAAATCAGCACATTCATTCCAGATGCCTTCAGCTGTTGTTCCATTTAATAATCTGTCGGAAATACCAAACGGCTTTTTCAATTCCATATGCGACCAATGATAAAGAGGATTCCTTATTGCATTAGGAACGGTTTCAGCCCATTTCTGAAATTTCTCGCGATCTGTTGCACTACCGCAAATATATTTTTCATCAATTCCATTTGCTCTCAATGCACGCCATTTATAATGATCCCCTTTCAGCCAGATGTCTGTAAGATTTTCAAACTTTTTATTTTCAGCAACTTCTTGAACTGAAAGATGACAATGATAATCGATAATCGGTTGATCTTTTGCATAATCGAAGTATAACCTTTCTGCGGTTTTAGAACCTAAAAGAAAGTTATCTTTAATAAATATGCTGTCCATAACAGTTCTCACTTTTATTTGGCAATAGAATGAATCTTAATTCTCAATTATCTATAACTCAACACGTTTCATTTTTGGGGCAAGGATATTAAAGATCATCCATGCAAATAAATAAATTGTGCCGCAAAAAATAAACATTATATAGTAACCGGTTTCTATACTGCCGATTGCTTTATAATGATCAAGAAGCCATCCGGCAGCTCTTGATACTAATATACCTCCAAATCCTCCAGCCATACCACCAATACCTGTTATGGAACCAACCGCTTTTTTGGGGAACATATCTGAAGTAGTAGTGAACAAATTAGCCGACCAGGCTTGATGAGCAGAAGCAGAGAAACCGATAGTAATTACAGCATACCAATAACCATATTGCCCTAATGCTTGAGCAGATACAATTGGAAGGACACATAAAGCAAAAATCAACATTGAGAATCTTCGAGCTTTAAAAACTTCCCAACCTCTATTAATTAAGAATCCTGAAATCCATCCTCCGAAAATACTTCCAAAGGTGGTCATCATATATACGGCCGCAATCGGAAATGCCAGCTGCAATTGTGACATACCATACTGTTTGTTGAGGAATGCCGGTAACCAGAACAAATAAAACCACCAGGGACCGTCCGTAAAGAATTTTCCAATCGCAAACGCCCAAGTTTGTTTATATGACAACAGTTTTAACCAACTAACTTTTTCACTACCTTCTTTATTTGACTCGATTTCATCTTTATCGCTATGAATAAAATCATACTCTGCTTTACTTAATTTTTTATGTTCTGCTGGAATTTCATAAATAAAAAACCAGAAAATCAGCCAAATAAGTCCAATTGCACCTGTAATGATGAATGCCCAACGCCACCCGAATGTAACAGCAATTAACGGAACTGTAAGAGGTGCAATGATTGCACCTACATTTGAACCAGAATTGAATATTCCGGTCGCCAAAGCCCTTTCCTTTTTAGGAAACCATTCAGCTACTGTTTTTATTGCCGCCGGGAAATTTCCTGCTTCACTTATTCCTAAAGCTGAACGAGCTATTAGAAACCCGAAGGTACTACTTGCAAATGCATGTCCAATAGCGGCAAAACTCCAGCTTAATAAAAAAAGTGCATATCCTAGTTTAGTCCCGACTTTATCTATTACCCAACCGGCACCAAGCATAGCTATTGCATAAGCTAATTGGAAAATAATAATAATGTAAGAGTAATCAGTTTCACTCCATTTAAACAAAGGCATTAAGTAATCATCTCTTAATAAACTTATTACCTGTCTGTCGAGATAATTAATTGTCGTTGCAAAAAATATAAGACTAAGAATCGTCCAACGATATTTCCCGATCTTCATTTTTTTGTCCGTTGACATCTCCGTTTTAGACTTATGCTATAGTTAATTTTGTAATAAATGATATGCAAAGCCTCCAAATTCTGATTCAAGATAAAAGGCACTCTGTTTTCAATCTATTATACTTTTGGTTTCGTATTATAACCAAGCCTTTATTTTTTCAGCTACACTTGCACCGGTAAAACCAAATTTTTCAGCAAGAGTCTGATAAGGTGCTGAAGCACCATAGCCTGTCATACCAATCGTAAGTAATTTCTGTCTGAATAAATCACCCCATCCCATCATTAATGCTGCTTCAATAATTACTATAGGGACATTATTTGGTATAATATTATTTTTATAATCTTCATCCTGTTTCTCAAAAATTTCCTTTGAAGGCATTGATACTAATCTGATTGATAATTCATTCTCAAGTATTTTTTTAGCTGCCAAAGCAACAGGCAATTCGGATCCGCTTGCAGCAATTACCAAATCAAGCATACTATTCTTTTCTTTTTGAACAATATATGCTCCTTTTAAAACATCTTTCGGATTAAAATCCTTATCTTTTTCAATGGCATCTATTTTTTGTCTAGATAAAATTAAAGCAACAGGATTTTTCTTATTTCGTAATGCATATGCCCAAGCCATCGCAGTTTCAATTCCATCTGTCGGACGAATTACTGTCATATGAGGAATCGCCCTCAAAACTGAAAGATGTTCTACAGGTTCATGCGTTGGTCCGTCTTCACCAACAAAAATACTATCATGTGTAAAAACATATATAACCGGAATTTCCATTATAGCTGCCAATCTAATTGGCGGACGCATATAATCTGAAAAAACAAAGAAAGTGGAGCCGAATGCTTTAAAACCGCCATAGAGAATAATTCCATTTAATATAGCACCCATTCCATGTTCCCTAATTCCAAAATGAAAATTCCTCCCTGAGAAATTACCGGGGGCAATTGAATCAAATCCATTCATAAACGTATTTGTAGAAGGAGATAAATCAGCTGACCCGCCAACAAAATTTGGAACGAGCTGTGCGATTTTTTGAATAACTTTACTTGAAAGTGTTCGGGTAGCATTTGATTCTTTTGGAGCAGCCTTGAGCAATTCTTCTTCAAGATTTTCAGGAAGCCAGCTTGTATTATATTTTTCAAATTGATCGGCTTTATCTGAATTTGTTTTTTTCCATTCAGCAAATTCATATTGCCATTCGCTGTATAATTTCAACATTTCATCTTTTCTTTTTCCAAATAATTCACTTACTTCTACAGGTACATAAAATTCTTTATCAATCGGCCAGTTAAGATTTTTCTTTGTAGCAATTAATTCGTCTTTGCCTAATGGTGAGCCGTGGGCTTCGGCAGTATCCACCTTATTCGGACTTCCGAAACCAATATGAGATTTTGTAATAATCAGAGTTGGTTTTTCTTTTTCAATTTGTCCGGCAATAATTGCTTTTCTGATTCCATCATGATCATAAGCATCGATATGTAAAACATGCCATCCGTAGGCTTCAAATCGTTTACCGACATCTTCAGAGAATGTTAAATTCGTACTTCCTTCAATTGTAATCTTATTGTCATCATAAAAATAAATAATATTTCCAAGTTTTAGATGTCCAGCAATAGAAGCAGCTTCTGAAGTTACACCTTCCATCATATCGCCGTCGCCGCAAATTCCATATATGTAATTACTTCCAAAAAGTTTTTCATTAAACCTTACAGATGTCATTTTTGAAGCGATTGACATTCCGACACCATTGCCAAATCCTTGACCTAGAGGACCGGTTGTTGTTTCAATACCCGGCAGCAATCCATATTCAGGATGCCCGGCGGTTCTGCTGCCCCATTGCCTAAATGATTTCAAGTCATCAAGTTTAACGTCGTAACCGCTGAGGTAAAACATTGAATATAATAACATGGAGCCATGACCCGCCGAAAGAACAAATCTGTCTCGTCCCACCCATTTAGGATCATCTGGATTATGTCTTAAAAATTCAGTCCAAAGTATTACTGCAACGTCAGCCATACCCATAGGCATACCCGGATGTCCTGAATTTGCTTTTTGAACACCTTCAGCAGCTAATACTCTTACTGTATTAGCTGCAAGTTTTTTGATTTCTGAATTCACATTATCACCTTATATTATATTATATAAATATTTTTCTATTTAACTGAAGACTTGATTTGGAAGTAATCATTAATTAAGTAAAAATTTCAGTCCCGGTTAATTCCTTAAAAAACTTACCAACAGCTTCCGGCTAAGGCCGGTAAAAACTGTCAACGACAGACGGCTAAGGCCGGTAAAAACTGTCAACGACAGGCGGCTAAGGTCGGTAAAAACTGTCAACGACAGACGGCTGAGGCCGGTAAATAGCGCCTTTGGCGCTTAAACGCTATATGTTGAAGATGCGGTTGTCCCTCCTCTTCCAGTCCAATTTGTATGGAAGAATTTGCCTCTTGGTTTATCTGTTCTTTCATAAGTATGAGCACCGAAATAATCACGCTGCGCTTGAAGTAAATTTGCAGGTAAATTAGCAGTTCTAAACCCGTCAAAATAAATCAGAGCTGTAGACATTGCAGGAATCCAAATTCCATTCATAACTGAAGAAGCAACTACTTTTCTCCAAGAAGCTTGAGCAGTTTCAATTTTCTCTTTGAAAAATGGATCAATCAATAAATTGGTTAAATCGGGATTTCTATCAAATGCATCTTTAATTTTACTTAAGAAGGTGGAGCGAATTATGCACCCGCCACGCCACATTAATGCTATACCGCCATTATTAAGATTCCATTTGTATTCTTCTGCGGCAGCTCTCATAAGGACATAACCCTGTGCATAAGATACAAGTTTTGAAGCAAATAATGCATTTTTAATATCTTCAATAAAGGCTTTCTTATCTCCTTCAAATGTTGGTTTTGGTCCGGTTAGAATTTTCGAAGCCGCAACTCTTTCTTCCTTTTCTGCTGAAAGACAACGTGCGTAAACAGCTTCACCAATTAAAGTTAATGGAACTCCCAAATCAAGAGAAGCAACACCTGTCCATTTACCTGTACCTTTTTGTCCTGCAGTATCCAATATTTTATCAACAAGTGGTTTACCATCTTCATCCTTTACAGCAAGAATATCTCTGGTAATTTCAACTAAATAACTGTCAAGTTCACCGGTATTCCATTCTTTAAATACTTCGTGCATCTCATCAGCAGACATTCCAAGAAGATTTCTCATTATAAGGTATGCTTCTGTAATTAACTGCATATCACCATACTCTATTCCGTTATGAACCATTTTGACAAAATGTCCTGCGCCATTTTCTCCAACCCAATCGCAGCAAGGAGTACCATCCTCAACTTTTGCGGCAATAGCCTGAAAAATTGGTTTCACTTCAGGCCATGCAGCAGGCGAACCGCCGGGCATAATTGAAGGACCTTTTAAAGCCCCCTCTTCACCTCCTGAAACCCCTGTTCCGATATATAACATTCCTTTACTTTCAACATATTTTGTTCTTCTTATTGTATCAGGGAAATGTGAATTACCTCCGTCAATAATAATATCACCTTTATCGAGATGCGGAAGTAATAATTCTATAAAATCATCAACAGCTTTTCCGGCTTTAACCATCAGCATTATTTTTCTTGGCGATTTAAGACTTGCAACTAATTCTTCTACTGTATGAGCTCCAATTACATTTTTCCCTTTACCTCGTCCATTTACAAAATTATCTACTTTTTCAACGGTTCTATTAAAAACTGCAACAGTAAATCCATGGCTCTCCATATTTAGGACAAGGTTCTCACCCATAACGGCGAGACCTACTAAACCTATATCCGCTTTATTCATTATTTTAACTCCCAATTTATATTTATTTAATGAACTCCTCGCCGCAAGCAGCGAGGTATCTGAAAAACAATTTTTTTTTATACGCCTCAAGAGGCGAGGAATTGATCTAAAACCGCCTCCGGCGGATTAAAACGATCTTTATGTGTCCATAGACCTAATGCAGGATTGGAAATATAGTAGATTATTTCACCGTCAGGCATTGCATTAAAACCATCAATGAGTTTTTCCGGATTATATTTCCCCATTATTGAAGCAAGATCTGCAAAATTAAAATTAACACTCTCAATTTCTTCTTTAGTTAAAATGCCGGGACAATAAGTTATTGAAAATCTATTTTCAGATGAACCGTGAATTAAATGAGCAGCTGCGCTCAAATTGTTTTTCAATTCATCATTCTCTTCAACAAATTTAAGAATTTCCGGAGTTGTTTTATATCCGTACTTTCTTATCAGACGATCGATTTCCTTATCCTCTCCGAATTCTTTTAAACCCGGCGCTAATACAATTAATTCTCCTTCATCTTCAATTGCCATTCTAGTTCTATAAATGCTTTTATTTCCAAGCCAGGTGCTTTTAAATTCATGCGGATCTAGAAACACTACAACTTTCTTTAACGGTTTATCCACCATCTGAAAATTAACTTTAAGAGACAACTCAGCAGCCAATTTAAAACATTCATAATCATCTCCTATAAATAAACCTTTCATAACAAGTTTACCATATTCATCTTTACCGATTACAGTTTGTATATATACTATTGGTAAATAATTAGCAAAATTATCCGAAGCATAATTTAAGACTTTTCTTACAGGAGTATCGGTATGACCCATCATTCTTTCCATTCCGAAAACCGCACCCAGGAAATGACTCTTATTAATTCCTTCCCTTCCTCCCGTTCCTATAAAAATATTTTTATTATAGTTTGCCATACCGACAACTTCATGAGGAACTACCTGTCCTATGGAAAGAATTAAATCAAATTTACCGTCAACAAGAAGTTTATTAACCTGAGCAGGCCAAGAGTAATATAGTTTACCTTCAGATACTTCTTTAATAAATTCAGATGGGACTTCTCCAAGAGTATATAAATCTTCTTTCCATTTATGAACGCGGAATAGATCTTTAGGCACATTACCAAACATTGTTTCTATTTCTATTTCTGTCATTTCAAAGTGAGTGCCGAGAGCAGGCAAAATATCAGTCATTTTTTCTTTATAGTATTCATAGGAAAACCGGGTTAATTCACCTGCTCGAGAATGGAATCTTGTGAAATCAGGAGGTATTGCCAATAATTTTTTTCTGTCGCCTAATTTTTCGAATGCAGTATAAAGTCCTTCTTTAATTTCACTTTCTGTTAACTCTGTATTTTCCGAACCTTTAGCAAAAAGCAGCATGAGTTATTGCCTTTTTAAATTGTCTTTAAACCATAAAAAAAGTCTGTCTAAAAACCCAGTATATGACTTTCTCAAATTCATTCTAATTACTATTTTAACGCTGTATTCTAGCGGAACCACCTTGTGCAAGAGCCTTAACATCTTCAATCGATGCCATTGTTGTATCACCTGGAAATGTTGTAAGTAAAGCTCCATGTGCCCATCCAAGTCGGATAGCATTTTCAGGTGTTTCACCTGATAATAATCCGTAAATAAAACCTGCAGCATATCCGTCGCCACCTCCAACACGATCAAAAATATCAAGTTCTGCCGTAGGTGCGCTATAAGTTTTTCCATTAACCCATGCGACTGCGCTCCAACTATGACGGTTTGTTGAATGTACCTCTCGTAATGTAGTTGCAACCACCTTAACTTTTGGGTATTTAGACACAACTTTATCAATCATTTCAAAGAATATACTAGGATCTAATTTTGATTTAGCTGCAACTTCAGGACCTGGAATACCAAGTCCTTTTTGCAAATCTTCTTCATTACCTATTAAAACATCAACATATTCAACTATTCTTTCAATTACTTTAACTGCCCTTTTTTCTCCACCCCATATATTCCATAATTTAGCCCGGAAATTAAGGTCAAAGCTCGTAACGGCACCTGCATCCTTTGCAGCTTTCATTCCTTCAATAATTAATTCACCTGTCGTTTCAGAAAGAGCAGCAAAAATTCCACCGCTATGGAACCAGCGAACTCCGCTGGCAAAAATTTCATCCCAGTTAAAATCACCGGGTTTTAACTGTGCAGCGGCTTCATTACAACGATTATAAAATACTACCGGTCCACGTAAACCTTGTCCGCGGTCACTATATACGGTTGCCATATTTGGTCCGTTAACGCCATTATGATCAAATTGTTTGAAAAATGGTTTAACGCCCATCGCTCTAACTCGTTCGGCAATAAGCTCGCCAATCGGATAATTTACAATTGCCGATACAATCCCGGTTTTCATCCGGAAACAATCTGAAAGATTTGCTGCACAGTTATACTCTCCGCCACTAACATGAATTTTGCATTCAGTTGCTTTTCTAAATGGTATAACTCCTGGATCCAATCTATGAACCAATGCTCCTAAAGATACAAAATCAAGTGCGCCTTCTGATTTAATATTTAAACCGGTACTCATTATTCTTGTTCCTTAATTTTTATCATTAAATAATATTTATTTTTTAATTCATTAATATAAGTCCGGCTAAAGCAGGTAAAAACCGCCTTTGGCGGTTAAACTCCCGAATAAGCGCTGAATCCTCCGTCAACAGGAATAACAATTCCAGTTACGAACTTTGAAGTATCAGAAAGAAGATAAAGCATTGTACCAATCAATTCTTCCGTTTCTCCAAATCTTCCCATTGGTGTGCCGTTAATGATTTTATGAGCTCTTGGAGTTAAAGCACCGGTATCTATATCTGTCAATAAGAAACGATTTTGATCGGTTAGAAAAAATCCAGGTGCAATGGCATTTACTCGAATTCCTAATTTTGCAAAGTGAACAGCTAACCATTGGGTCAAATTATTTATACTTGCTTTTGCAGCAGAATATGCAGGGATTTTTGTTAACGGTCTAAAGGAATTCATTGAAGAAATATTTAGGATAGCCCCGCCTTTCCCGGACATATCTTCTGCAAATACCATTATAGGTAATACTGTGCCCAGAAAATTCAAATCAAATACTTTTCTAAAACCTTCAATATCTAAACCAAAAAATCCTTTTGATAATTCACCAAGGTTTTCTTTATCTAAAAATTCCAATTCTGTAGTAGCTGTTGGGGCATTCCCGCCTGCACCATTAATTAATATATCAATTTTACCAAGTTTATCATTAATTTGTTTTTTAGCATCAATAAGAATTTTCTTATCAAGAACATTTCCGAAAATACTAATTACATTGCCTTTTGTTTGTTCCCGCACGGAAAATGCAACTTTTTCAGCATTCTCAATATTAAAATCAAGAATTGCGATATTTACTCCGACTTCTGCCAGACCTAAAGCAAGAGCGTGACCTATAATCCCTCCACCGCCGGTTAATACACAAACTTTTCCTTTTAAATCATTAAATGAATTATTTGACATTTATTTCTCCGGAATTAATTATGACCGAATATTTAGAGACTATCGGATTTGAATCTATTAACCCAACTGTTTCTTGATCTGAATACCATTTCCATTTATTGAATTTTCAAGTTTTGTTGAAACGTTATAAGTTTTTATTCCAATTTCAAAATACTCAACACAATATTAACAATTTCTTTAAACATTTCTGATACATGATTGCAAATAATATATAATTCAAAAGCAAGTGAAATCAACAATAAAACAGACTTTACTCGTGTAATAAAATTGAAAATATCTTATTTTAATGTAACTTTTTCTGAACTTATTTATAAGTCATTTATATCGAATTCATGTATAAGGAGGTTATATGGAGTCTGCAAGGAAAGGTATGCACATCACAACAGGCGAGGGATTGACTCCGATGGAAAATGCGGACGGGCATTTAAACCGCGTCCGCGGGATTAAAATCTATTTTTCTGCATAAACCGTTATGCTGAATATACCAACTTTATTTTTCTCTAATGAATTAATGTTTTCTTTACTAAGATATTTTTTCAGAAGGTCATCAGGAAAAGATAGGGTTTTAGTTTTTTTGATTTCTATGTTACTAAATCCGCTCTGTTTTATTATCCCTAAATATTCATCATGGCCAACTGCTCCGGAAATACAACCTGCATACAGTTCAGCCGACTTTCGTAATTCTTCAGGTAAATTTCCTTTTATAACAATATCCGATACGCAAAAATGTCCTCCCGGTTTTAATATTCTATAAATCTCGCTGAAAGCTTTTTGTTTATCAGGCACCAAATTTAACACACAATTACTAACGACTACATTAGCCGTATTTTCAGTCAAAGGCATATCTTCAATTTCTCCCAGTTTGAATTCAATATTTGAATACTGAAGTTTTTGATTATTACGATTTGCTTTTTCAATCATTTCAGGGGTAAAATCTATTCCTATAACTTTTCCTTTATCACCTGTAATCGCGCGGGCAATAAATACATCATTACCAGCTCCAGAACCAAGATCAACAACCGTATCACCTTCTTTAATGGCGGCAAATTCAGTCGGGATACCGCAACCCAAATTAAGATCGGCATCAGCAACGTATCCTTTGACATTTTTATATTCATCATTCATGATACTATAGTCGTCAATCTTGTTATTTTTACCACCGCATCCGCAACCACAACCGCTTGAACTTTTTGAAGCAATCTCCCCATATTTTTCTTTTACAATTTCTTTAACATCAGTGTTATTCATTTTAAACTCCGTTTAATTATTAATATGACTTTTTTTTATTTGGAATATTCCAGGTAATATTTTTTCTGAAAATATAATGCGACATTTACCAGAATTATCAATACCGGGACTTCAACGAGAGGACCGATTACCGCAGCAAAAGCTTCTCCTGAATTTATTCCAAAGACAGCAATCGCTACAGCAATCGCAAGTTCGAAATTATTACTTGCAGCTGTTAATGATAATGTTGCGGTTTTTGAATAATCAGCCCCAACTTTTTTCCCGAGATAAAATGAAACTAAGAACATTACAACAAAATAGATAACTAATGGTATTGCTATTCTGACCACATCAAGAGGAATTTTAACTATGTATTCTCCTTTAAGAGAGAACATAACTATTATTGTAAAAAGCAGCGCAATTAAGGTAATCGGTGAAATTTTAGGAATGAACTTTTGTTCATACCATTTTTTGTCTTTAATTTTAATGAGAACAAACCGTGTAATAATACCGGCGATGAATGGAATACCGAGATAAATGAATACGCTTTTTGCGATCTCTCCGATTGTTATATCAACAGCGAATGTTTTAATACCTAACAATGAAGGAAATACAGTAAGAAAAAGATATGCATAAACGGAAAAGAACAAAACCTGGAAGATTGAATTGAATGCGACTAGTCCCGCAGCATACTCAGTATCTCCTTTTGCAAGTTCATTCCAAACAATCACCATTGCGATGCATCTGGCAAGACCAATCATTATAAGACCGGCCATATAATCCGGATAATTTCTTAGGAAGATAACTGCAAGTACGAACATTAAAACAGGTCCGACAACCCAATTCTGAAAAAGTGACAGTGAGAGAATTTTTACATTTCTGAAAACATCACCTAATTCTTCATATTTCACTTTCGCAAGCGGAGGATACATCATTAATATTAATCCGATTGCTATCGGAATATTGGTTGAATTTCCCTGCTTGCCGGCAGAAGAAATTTGAAATGAATTCCAAAAATCAACAATGCCGGGGAATAGATAACCGGAAAAAACACCAATGAACATGGCGAGAAAAATCCATAGTGTCAGGTAACGGTCAAGAAAGCTTAATTTTTTAGTGAGTATATCCATAGTTACTCCAAATTTCAATTATTACATCCAATTGATTGGTTTTACATTTTAATGTTTTCTTATTTTATTAGTGTAGAACTCTAAAAAATCATGTTTTATCTCATCACGGACTTTTCTGAATACTGATAGTATTTCATCCTCTGTCCCCCCTGCATCGGTGGGGTCTTCAAATCCAATGTGCAAATGATGCTTTACTTTGCCGATAAATAAGGGGCAGGTTTCTTTTGCGTTATCACATACGGTTATTACATAATCAAAGGAATCTTTAAGGAATTGGTCAACACTTTTAGGATAATTATTTGAGATATCGATTTCAGATTCATTCATAACCTTTATAGCAAATGGGTTAACACTATTAGAAGGAATTGTACCAGCAGAATAGACTGTTAAATTCTTGTCAAATGATTTTAAGAATCCTTCAGCCATTTGACTGCGGCATGAATTACCTGTACAGAGTATCAGTATTTTTTCCATTTTTATAGTTTCTCTTCAATAATTATTAATTTTATTTATGATCCTCATCGCAATTACAGGTCTCAATCCCTTTCGCTTTTTCGAATGCTTCCCTTCCTTCTTTGAAAGAGAAATAAATAATTCCAAGAGCACCGAGAATATCCACATATTTAATACCGAAAAATTCATATAAAGAACTCGCGATCAGAACTATAACCGACATATAAACGCATACTCTCGTACAGTTTGCATCTGAAATAATAGGAGCACATTTAAGTTTATTCCCGACAAATAGTTTCCTTTTAATCAGAATCAACATTAGAACAATAGAAATCAAAGAGATAATAACACCTGCAAATGTTGTTTTGGGTTGATAACCGTTATATAGATTGACAATAATTCCGACTGTTAATCCAGCTATTAAAATGTAGAAACCGAACCCAGTAATTTTAAGTGAAGTAATTTCATATTTGCTTCTTTCGTTTGTTGGACTACTTATTATTCTTTTAATCATAAAATAAACACCTAAACCGGAAACCATTTCAATTAAGCTGTCGATCCCGAATCCAAAAAGTGTAAGCGTTTCATCTTTATAACCAAAATAAACCGATGCAATTCCTTCGAGCAAGCTTATTAGAATTGTAGCCATACTCAGGATTAATGCATTTTTAAATAACTGCTTTTGTGATTCATCTATCATTATTTCTTTCAGTATTAAATTATTCATTTCGTCTTTTACCGAATTATTCAATAAAATTTTTTAAGAACAACAGATTTTTATTCTATCAAGACATGATACTTTTTTCTTATCAATAATGATTGAAGCTTCATCGTTAATCCAAAAATCAAGTGTGGAAAGTATTGAATTTATTCTTAGATCAGAGGGTCTTGGATTGATCATATAATTCACCCATTTCCCATCTTTCTCCTCAATTATGAATCCAGAATCCTTCAAAATGCTCAAATGCTGTGAAACCGTAGAATTTGCCAAGCCCAGTAATTCTCTGATTTCACAAACGCAGAGTGTTCTTGTTTGAAGAGCTTTTAATATACGCAGTCTGTTTGAATCGGATAATGCTTTGAATATTTTGGTTTTATCTTCCATAGCTTCATTTCGTTAACAGACGAAATATATATTAGAGTTATTAAATAGTCAAGTGAAAAATTAAATAATTAGGAATACAGGGTTATTAACATATTTGCATGAATGGATTGTCAGTTAGCTGTTAAATAAAGAACCTGCCTGAATGTAAATAAAACAGGAATTCTTTTTTAATATTCATATAACATTATTTGATTAAATAGTACAATTCAGGAATGAACTTTAAAAGTCGGAATTCCTGTTTAGTAATACAATTATTGACAACAGAGAAAAAGAAATGTGTGGAAGGTTTGAAAATAAAAGAATCAGTAAGGATGTGTTTGATCTATTCAATCAAGCAAATTTAGATATTGAACTTGACAAAGAAATTGGTGAAAATGTTCATGAGGATATACGCCCTACACAGAAAATATTAAGCATACTTATAAAGAAGGATAATTATTTATTAACGAAAGTTAAATGGGGCATTAAATTTTCCGAAGAATCCCCTCTTATGTTTAATTCAAGAATTGAAACAATAAAAGAAAAGAAATTTTGGAATTCCTTATTTGAAAAGAACAGATGCATAATTCCCATGACCGGTTTTTATGAATGGAAGGTCCAAGGAACAAATAAAATCAAATATAGAGTCTATCTTCCCGATCAGGATATTTTTTTTGTGCCCGCACTATATCAATTTGATAAAGAAATGAATATTTGCGCGTCTTTAATTACAACAGTCCCTAATAAGTTTATCTCTCAGATTCATCACCGGATGCCCGTGATATTTGATTTCTCTGAAGCTATAAAATTTATGACTGAAGATGCTAAGGAAAATTTGCAAAGATGCCAGCCATATGATAATAAAAAAAATATGGCTTTGGAAATTGTTGATTAGGGGTTATTAAAAAAACAATAATTACTACCTTTGTTCGTTGACCTAATGATTTTTATACCGTAAATTTAAATAAGATGTGAGTATCCATACTCAAGAATTAATTGAGATTAATATGAAAAAACTACTAATATTGATTTAGTACTAGTTAGAGAATTATTCTAATAATATCATTCATTGAGTTGAAAAGAGAAGGAGTTAGTGAAGTGAAAAAGAATAATATGATTCTGAAACCACTATTTATTTTGTTATTGATAACGTATAAAATAATTTTAGCAGACGATCCTGTAGCAAATCCTCTTGCGATTGTACAAGCAGGAGAAGCGCGCTTTACAATTCTAACTCCTAATCTGATTAGAATGGAATGGAGCCCGGATAAAACTTTTGAGAATAAAGCTTCACTTGTATTTATAAATCGAAATCTGCCTGTACCTAAATTCACTAAAGATGACAGAACTGATTGGTTGATAATTTCAACAGATTACTTGACTCTCCGTTATAAAAAGAATACCGGTAAGTTCACACCTGAGAATTTATCAATAAGTCTAAATATGAACGGTAATAATATTGTGTGGAAACCCGGATTAAAAGATTCTCTAAATCTGAAAGGAACAACACGGACTCTTGATGGGACAAACGGAGAGAAAGACGTAAAACTTGAAGACGGTTTGATTTCAAGAAGCGGTTGGTCACTTATTGACGATTCCGATCGTTTACTTTTCGATGGCTCTGCAGATTGGAATTGGATAACAAATAGAATTAAAAGCAATAACCAGGATTGGTATTTCTTTGGTTACGGTCATGATTATAAAAAAGCGCTTTATGATTATACTCTAGTTGCCGGGAAAATTCCTATGCCACCAAAATTTGCTTTTGGCTATTGGTGGAGCCGCTATTGGACTTATTCCGATAATGAACTTCGAACTTTAGTACAGGATATTAAGAATTATGATATTCCAATTGATGTTTTAATAATTGATATGGATTGGCATGAGACATGGGGACTTTCAAATTTTGAGACAAAAATTGATCCGTTTAATCAACCAATAGGATGGACGGGTTATACATGGAATAAAAATTTATTTCCGGATCCGGCAAAGTTTTTAAAATGGACAGACGAACAAAAGTTGAAAACTGCTCTCAATATTCATCCGGCTTCCGGTATAGCTCCAATGGAAGAAAAGTATGATGAATTCGCAAAAGTCATTGGTTTCGATACGGTCGGACATAAATACATACCTTTCTTAATAGAAGATAAAAAATGGACAAGAACTTATTTCGATGTAATTCTTCATCCATTTGAAAAAATGGGGATTGATTTTTTCTGGCTCGACTGGCAGCAATGGATTGAAAACAAAAATGTGAAAGGACTCAGCAATACTTGGTGGCTTAATTATGTTTTTTTTACTGAGATGGAACGTGAAGGAAAAAACCGGCCTCTTTTATTTCATCGATGGGGAGGATTAGGGAATCACCGTTATCAAATCGGTTTCTCGGGAGATACACATATAACCTGGCAATCACTTTCATTTCAGCCTTATTTTACTTCAACAGCAGGTAATGTTGGATATGGTTATTGGAGCCACGATATCGGCGGCCATTACGGAGGTGAACCAACATCGGAGATGTATTTACGATGGATTCAATTTGGAGTATTCAGCCCGATATTGCGTACTCATTATACAAAAGATGCAACACTTGAAAGAAGAATTTGGAAATATGCAGACAATTTTGAATTAATGAGGGATGCTATTCAGCTACGTTATTCACTAGTACCTTATATTTATACAGCTTCGAGAAATGCATATGATTCCGGAGTGTCTATTTGCAGACCAATGTATTATGGTTTTCCCGAAAAACAGGAAGCATATGATTTCAAAAATCAGTATATGTTTGGTAATGAAATGATAGTCGCCCCAATTACAGAAAAAGCTAATGAGCAAACCGGACTTTCAGAAAAAAAAATTTGGCTACCTGAAGGAGATTGGTACGAACTGTTCACAGGTTCTCTCCTGAAAGGGAATAATATTATTAACAGACAATTTACTTTGAATGAAATACCATTATATATTAAAGCCGGTTCAATAATTCCTATGTATCCTAAGATTTCAAATCTCCAAAGCACGATTGATACTTTATTACTTACAATTATTCCCGGTAAAAACAGCGAAACAAATATTTATGAAGATGATGGAACAACTTCCGGATATAAATCTGACCAATTTGCCTGGACTAAGGTAACAAAAAAAGTCTTAAATGATGGGTCAATGGAAATTGTTATTTATCCTCGCGAAGGAAAATTCAACAATATGTCTAAAGAACGTGCTTATGAAATCTGTTTGCCCTCATCATTTCCACCTTCACAAGTATCAGTGAATGATAAAACAGTTTTATTTTCAGAAGAAATGAAATCAAATTCCTGGATTTATAGAGCATTAAAAGTAACCACATCAATTTTAACAGAAAAGCTTTCATCCAATAAGAAAATTGAAATAATAATAAAGTGGGATGATAAAGTTAAGGGAAAAGAAAATTTATTAGAAGGGAAAGCTGGATTATTCGGACGCATTCAAAAAATAATAAAATTAACAAAAGATGAAATTAACAAGCATGACAGTATTTCAAATGCACCTGAGCTTATATTAAAATTTGCTGAATTACCCACAAGAATTCAATATAATCACAAAAAAATAATTCAATTACTTCAGGAATTTGAGAACGAAAAAGATAATATGTATAAACAAATAATTAATTATCCACATAGTGACTCAAAAGTCCTTGGAAATATTATTTCTCTTTTTTCTTTTAATAGTACGGGCTCTGAGAAACCAGCTAATTAATTTTACAACAACAAAATAAAGCACGAGAAATAATTAATCCATAAATTTAATACAAACCGGAGAAGGTACTGCGACAGCATCACCAACCTGATTTAATTTACCGGATTTCTGATCGATACTAAAAATAATGATGTCATTAGAATTCTGGTTCCCTACTAGAAGAAATCTACCTGACGGGTCGATTGCAAAATTCCGTGGAGTTTTGCCGCCTGAAGGAATTTTTTCAATTAGCGTAAGGCTTCCGTTTTGTTCATTAATTGAAAATATGGCAATTATATTTTCCGGGTCACGAACCGATGCGTATAAATAGCTGCCTGAAGGTGTAATATGTATGTCAGCAGCAAGTGCCCCGTCGCCGTTATCATTAACTATCGGAAAGGTATTCAAATAGGTCAGTTCTCCTGAATCAGAATCAATCAAAAAACATTCGACTGTCCGGCTAAGTTCGTTTAACTCATAGACCCAATTTTTAATTGGATGAAAGGCTATATGTCTTGGTCCTGAACCCGCAGTTATGCTGGTTTTAGAAATTGAAGATAATTTACCGGAAGTAGTATCTATTTTGTAACAATAAATCAGATCAGCTCCTAAATCAGCCGAATAAATTAAATTATTAGAAAAATAAGGGATGATCGAGTGGGCATGAGGAGCTGACTGACGTTCTTTATTAATACTAGTTGCTGAATTACTGATTATAGAAACAGCTTTTCCAAGAGAACCATCCGGATTAATTGGGACTGATGTTACCGAACCGCTATTATAATGAGAAGTAAGTAAATATTTCCCTGAATTGTCGATACTTAAGTAACACGGACCTTGTCCTGTTGATGGAATTGTATTTATAAATTCAAGCGTCAAAGAATCTTTTATTTTGAAAGAACTGAGAGTTCCATCGTTATTCTCGCCGACCGTAAACAACCATTTTTTGTTTGGATGAATTGCTATAAAAGATGGATTTGATACGTTGGGTGAAATACCAAGGTATTTTAACAAGCCTGTTTTCGTATTCATAGAATAAATTGAAATTCCAGTCCCGTTAGGTGTGTATGTGCCGACATAAAGCAAATAATCCATTACTCCCACACTTAATAAATTTTCAGATCCATTAAGACCATCATTACCTATGCTTATTATTGTTTCAGAATATATTTGAACCTGATTGAAAAATAAAAAACCAATAATGAATATTATAATTGAAAAGAATTTACGTGTCATATCTGCCTTCTAATTTTTAAGAGATTACAAATGATTTATCTTAAACAAGGAATTGGAACGATCCTTAAATTATATAAAATAATTTATTATTAAACATTAGCAAATAATTTGTCTCTTACAGATCTAATTTTAATGAAGTAATATTAGATCATCTTTTAACGCTTAGCAGCTTGATTTGAGATAAGTTCCAGTTGATTTTATATCACTTTAAAAGAATTATTTTCTTTGTTTGAACAAAATCTCCAGCCTGCATTCTATAGAAATATACACCGCTTACAAATTTACCTGCGTTAAAATGCACACGATAATTCCCGACCGGCTTATTTTCATTTACTAAGGTTACTGCTTCTTTTCCTAAAACGTCATAAATTTTAATTGTTACAAAACTTGATTTGGGGATTGAGTAGTTTATCGTGGTCGTCGGATTAAATGGATTTGGATAGTTTTGGTTTAATTCGTAATGTGTTGGAATATCAACTAATTCATTTATACCAACAATGGCTTCTGTTACTATATCTTCACTAGTGCCTGTCAATAAGGTATTATCAGTCGCGGTTACTGTATGAATCGTCGATGCTGTTTGACTTACCGTAAATGTTACTGTCGCAATACCATTTACATTTGTTGTTGAAGTTGGTGAACTGAAACTTCCTCCTGTTCCTGTTTTAGTCCATGTAACAGTCTTTTCACTTGTACCAATTGAATTCCCATATTGATCTGTCAATTGTGCTGTGATTGTTACATTAGTCCCAACAGTTGGATTATCACTGCTGCTCGTCACTAAGTATTTACTTGCATCTCCGGCTTTAGCAGTTATATTGCCACTAGTACCTGTTAGGTTTGCAGGAGTAGTATTATCAGTTGCAGTTACTGTATATACTATTCCGGCAGTCTGGCTAACTGTAAATACAACATTAGCTACACCACTTGCATTTGTTGTTGAAGTCGGTGAACTAAAATTTCCTCCAATTCCTGTTTTCTTCCAAGTTATTGTCTTTCCACTTGTACCAATTGAATTTCCATTTTGATCTGTTAATTGTGCTGTTATTTTTACCGTATCCCCGGCAACTGGATTATACCTGCTTGATAAGACTATATACTTTGATGCTATTCCTGATTGTGTTGTTATGTTCCCTGTAGTACCATTTAATAAATTGTTATCAGTTCCGGTTATTGTATGAACTGTTCCTGCTGTCTGGCTAACTGTAAATATCACATTCGCAACACCGTTTGCATTTGTTGTTGAAGTTGGAGAACTAAAACTTCCTCCTGTTCCTGTTTTACTCCAGGTTAGCGTTTTGCCACTTGTGCCAATTGCATTTCCATTTTGATCTGTTAATTGTGCTGTTATTTTTACTGTATCTCCTGCTATAGGGTTATATCTGCTTGATGTAGCTATATACTTTGATGCTGTTCCTAATTGTGTTGTAATGATCCCGGTAGTTCCGCTTAATAGATTGTTATCAATTCCGGTTACGGTATATACTATTCCTGCTGTTTGGTCCAATGTAAATATTACACTTGCAGCGCCACTAGCATTGGTTGTTGAAGTTTGCGAGTTAAAATTTCCTCCTGCACCTGTTTTACTCCAAGATACCCTATTTCCACGTTGTCCTACAACATTACCATACTGATCAACCAATTGTGCCGTTATTTTTACTGTATCTCCTGCTATTGGGTTATATCTGCTTGAAGTGACTAAATACCTTGCCGGTGGACCGGTTTGTGATGTTATGTTTCCGGTAGTGCCGCTTAATAAATTGTTATCAGTTCCAGTAACAGTTTGTACTGTTCCGGCAATCTGGCTTACAGTAAATGTTACATTCGCAACGCCACTTGAATTTGTCAATGAAGTTGGTGAACTAAAACTTCCTCCTGTTCCTGTTTTGCTCCAGGATACTGTTTTACTGCTTGTTCCAATTGTATTCCCATATTGATCTGTAAGTTGTGCTGTAATTGTGACATTAGTCCCAACTGTTGGAAAAGCATTGCTGCTTGTCACTAAATATTTATTTGCAGCTCCGGATATAACAATTATATTTCCACTGGTACCTGTAAGGTTAGTAGGTGCAGAATTATCTGTCCCGGTTACTGTATATACTGTTCCGGCTGCTTGGCTTACTGTAAATGTTACACTCGCAATTCCAATTGTATTAGTTGTTGAAGTTGGTGAACTAAAACTTCCTCCTGTTCCAGTTTTACTCCATGTTACTGTTTTTCCTGCAATATCAATTGGGGAACCTGCTACATCTGCCAGTTGGGCGTTAATCGTAATATTTGTTCCAGCGGCAGGATTTGAATTACTTGGTGAAATAATATAAAGTGCTGGGGAATCAAGAGCATAATTAATAGTCATTTTTAAAGTTGTAATGTTTTTACTTATTGAAAGACTATCTTTTCCAGTCATAGTTTTGTTTATCAAAGCACCCGTTACAATATCATTAAGGATACCCGTAACACCAGTCTGCAAATTCCAATTTATTTGGTAAGTAGTTCCTGATCCAACCTGACAATTAATAAAATATACCTTTGTTCCAATATACTTAGCTGTACCCTTAAAATAACAGTTTAGTACTCCTTGTCCTAAGATTGGGTTTGCCGAGTTTGGGTCGTCGATAAATCTAGCATCGAAAGTTCCGGTAGGAGGTAAAGGGGGTAGTTCGTTCTCACCTAATGCAGGATCTAATCCGTTTGTAGCACTTGGGTCTAAACCAAATCTAAGTTCTTGAGAACTTGTTCCGTCTTTAACTGTTATTGGTATGTCAACTGCCGGAGTAGATCCATTATTTTTTGCCGAATTGTTAAATTGCGCTTTCACAACTGATAAACAGAATAATAGTAAAACAAACAACAAACAAAATCTTCGCATCAGAACCTCCATTTATTTCACTAAGAGCATTTTCTTAACTGAATGATTACTTCCCGCGATTATATTGTAGAAATATACTCCGCTGCCGTAATTTGTTGCTTTCCAATTAACTTCATATTTACCCGCGTCCTGATTTTGATCGACTAGTGTCTCAACTTCTCTTCCTAATATATCATATATTTTTAGGGATACCTTCCCTGAAGCTGGCAGCCAATACTCTATCTTCGTTTCGGGATTAAACGGATTCGGATAGTTCTGTAATAACCTGAACTCTGTAGGAATCTCAATATCCTCAATTGATAATCTGTTTATGCTTCTATTGGTTATACTTACAGATCCGCTTTTCTTCACTATCTGATTTACGATTTGTCCGTTAACAATATCCTTAATCTTAACATCTCCTCCAGTTACTGTTATTGTTACCGGATAATTCGCGGAATTTATTTCCAATTCTTTAATTCCTGTACCTCTCGTTTCAACATTTCTGTCGCTATTCCACCTAACATCAAATATTCCATTTGGCGGGGTTGGAGGTAAATTATATTTTGCTAATGTTCCTGTTTCTTTTATTAAGCTCAGGATTCCATTATTTCCTTTTGCATCCGAAACATTAATTATTATTCCATCTTGTTGAACAATGTTTGTGCTTTTATTAATTCCTGCTAAACTTTCTGAAGAAGCACTGGCAGCAGGGAAATTTAATGTCCCGTCGGATGTTACTTTAATCCAATATCCATTTCCAGGTGACAATGATGAGGGAATTATATAACCGTTATCATACTCATAGAACTGAGAATTAAGTATGCCATTTGGTGTTGTTGTTATACCGCTGACCGGAACTGGCCAGTCATAAGGACCTATTATGTTCCAGCCGTTTTTCACCGGAATAGTTGTTATATTTACTTTATTTCCGCTTAATACTAAAGTTGTATCTTTTGAATACTTAAGCCAATATCCCATTCCTGTTTGCAACGTCGTTACTGTATTATATCCATCTGCATAAGAGTAAGTTAATGAATTGAAATCCGGGAATAATGTTGAAGTTGTCATATCGGTGGCCAAGAAAGGGGCACTGATAATATTCCAATTACTTTTCAGAATTAAATTTATACTTGATAGAGACAGATTTGACTGGCCCGATATAACCAGTGGCCTGATCCTGAAATCGGAACTGTAACTTGTCCAGCTTGAACCTAAATTTATAAATGAGCGGTTAGCTAAGGCACCATTGTTAATAGAAAACCCTACTGTAGTTCCCGAAGAAAAATAAGCGACTATATGATAATTAGTTCCGCTTGTTACATTGACTCCGGCACTGCTCAGGTCGATATAATTCCAACTAAATAATAAGAAACTATTTTGATCAACCGGTACAGTTGAACCAAGTTTTGAACCAGGCAACCCTGATATATCAGACCATATTTCAAAATAAAGAGGACTTGTCGTTCCATTACTTGTGTAAAGATGAACGAATGCACCGGAAACCAGACCTGTAAACGTTGGTGTAAATTTCACCGCGATTTTTTGATTTGGACTAATATTCACTCCTAAAGTTGATGTCCATTGATCGTATGCAAGAATCGAATAATTATTTGGCGCGCTGCCATTAACAAGATTTACCATTGCTTTAAAGACATTCAACTTGCCATATCCCCATTGATTATTTGGGGCAGTCCCGACATAATTGTCGACATAAGCATTATTTGTTAAATATGTTTTAACCTGACTATAAGTTAAACCCGGATTTTGCTGAAGCAATAAAGCAACAGCACCTACAGTGATTGGAGTAGCCATACTTGTTCCTTGATCAACCATGTGAAGACCATCGGGTGTTATCCAGGTAGATGTCTGTGATAAAAAACTAGATTTAACAGAAACTACTCCTTCACCTGGAGCTGTGATTTCAGGTTTTAGTACTCCATCGCGTCTTGGACCAATACTGCTAAAAGATGCAATATTGTCCGACGTTTCTGTTCCTACATACGAATAAAAATTCTTGTTAATACTTTGCCATCTCCAACGGGATGTAAATGCTCCGACTGTAATTGCATTTGTAGAAGTACCTGGTGATCCAACAGTGTATTGACTATTACCCCCGTTTAAAATCGCACCCATAGAAGAACCGAATAACCAGCCGTGATAAGTTACAGCACTACCTGAATTATTCGTAACATATAAATTCCACGCACCGATAGCAGGTGTAAATGCTGCTATTGAATCATATACTTCTAATAATTCTTCACGATTATTGTTGTTGCTGTCGACATAATTATATAGAAAAACTGTTCCATCATTCGTTTGAGTTATTCCTTGTGTGTCCATCTGTTGAGTGACAGAATAATTGTTTGGAGAGGTTACAGTTGCGGATAAGTTTCCGCTTGAGTTTGACCAAAAATCAAAACCGAAAAAGTCATTATTGACTCCTCCGCTTTTATAAGATGGAATAAGAAATGAAATGTTTGCAGTGGCACCATTCGCGATAGATCCGGAAATATGGATATTATTATCCCCATCGTTACCAGCAGCGACTACAGCAACTCTTCCCGGCCCACCGGATGTAAATTGGTCAATTGCTTTTTCCTCGTCACTTGTACCATCGTGAGGGCCGCTTAGTCCACCTAAACTCATATTAACAACGACAGGTCTACCAAATTGATCAGCTATTTTAGCAGCATATGAAAGACCGTCAATTAAATTTGTATTTGTGAAAGATCCGTTACCCGCTTTAACCATAACAATGTCAGCCTGAGGAGCAATACCTGCATATTTTTTATTTGTCATTGAGGCGCCATTTCCGGCAGCGCTGCCGGTAACGTGAGAACCGTGGCCAACACTATCGGTTTCTCTTACAAAATGAGGAGATGAAACTAATTCATTATTTATATCCGATTGAGAATATTCTACTCCGTAATTAAGTCCGCTATAATTAACAGCATCTCTTCCCTGCGGAGTTTTTTCAGAACCCTTAGCGTTTAAAGTCTGGTCCCAGATATACAAAATTCTGCTTTTTGTAAAGTTAGTCGTATTACGAAAATCAAAATGTGACCAATCAATTCCTGAATCAATAATAAGTATGATTACATTCTGGCCATTATATTGTGTATTGTTCACCAATCCGGCATTAAGAAGTTTAGAACCGATTAAACCTCCGGATACATCATTTTTTGGGTAAAATTCCTGGCCAAGACGAATCGATCGAACGCTTTGAAGATTTGAAAGTTTAATGATATCATCAACTGTTACACGCGCAGTTACAAAACCGTTGTACTTCGAATTATAAGCTATGCCGTTGTTAACTATTTCTGTAGGGTCATCTGTTCTGATAATAACGCCGATAACATTTTGATCGCCTGATCCGGAAGTTATCATAGGTAATTTAACCACTTTGGGGTTTGTTTGTTTTTCATGAATGTAGAGGCTTAATCTTGAATCGAGTCTACTATAATTCACTCTGTCAAACTGCTGTGGAAAAAGAGAATTAAAGGACAAGAGGCATAAAAGAATTAATAATAGCTTTTTCATAATTTTCTCCCTTAATCAGGAACGATTTATCGATAGTCCAACCCTCATACCAATACAAACTAATTATTTTAATCTTCAAATGCTATTTTTATTACTTAATAAACTAATTAGTCGCGACTCATTATTTTCAATACTTTGCAATTATTTATTACATTGAAATGTCCCCAGTTGGCTCTAGACTTAAAAGTGTTTTCAATTTTCTAATAATAAATCGCAAATAGTGATTTATGTAAAAACATCCTTTGGAAATCCAATGTCCATAATAAAATAGAGAGAAGAAGTAAATCTTGTTCTCCCTTTTCAGCACACTTAAATCTGTTTTATGTTAAACAAAATGATATAAATATTTGTTAATTTGAGTAAGATAAAATTGATTATATAAATTGAAAAAAACATTGGAAGTAATTGACAGTCTGATCGATCTTGGTCTAATTAGAAATTATGCAATTGGCGGTGCTATGGGACAACTCTATTATATAGAGGCGAGTTCAACATACGATTTAGATATTATGGCACATCTTAAAGCAGAGACGAATAGTTTAGTTCCTTTAGATGGAATTTATCAATGGGCAAGAGCAAATAATTATCCCGAAGATAAAGAACACATAATAATTGAAGGAATTCCTGTTCAGTTTTTGCCGGCATTTAATGAGCTTATTTCCGATGCTATTGAGAATTCAAATAAAGTGACAATGTTTGGTGTAGAAACTTATGTTATGAAACCAGAGTATCTGATGGCAATAATGCTTAAAACTGGAAGAGGTAAAGATAAAACCAGACTTGTCACATTTTTTGAAGAATGTGATTTTGATAAAAATCTGTTGGAAGTAATACTTAAAAAGTTTAGTTTAATTGAAGAATATAATTCATTTAAAGAAAAATTTCTATGAGTTTTTATAACGTTAAATTACAATTTGCTTCGAATAGAGAATTTCATAAAGAAAATGCTCAATTACCATATGAAGAGAAAGTGAGGCAGGTTATAGAACTCCAAAAAATTGATCTTGAATTCAGTAAAAATAGAAGAGAAAAAAAACCTACATATAAACGTGTTTGGGTTTTAGATGAGCTATAATCATTACTCTTTTAACAACACCATTTTTTTTAATTACTAATATTACAGAATGATATTTGCATTGAAATTAAGTTTAACAATTAATCAATTAGTATATTTTTAAACTTAGAATCAGTATTCTTTTCAACATCTGAAATGATGGGATTCTCCACGTAAACGCAATTTTAAGAATTGTTGTGATCAAAAATGACCGATTCATTTCCAAATACATTATTTAAACCATCTACAAAGAACTCTTTTTAACTTCCTTGATAATAGGCATTATAAAACTTTGCAGCTCCCTTTTTGCCCAATGCTGTCAGGTTAAGTACCCAAAAAAGGCAATTGCCTTCATGCATTAAATCAGTGACATTAACTATCATCATCTATCAAATTAAAAAAAATGCTCCCCTTTTTTTCAAAGGGGA
>Ga0182027_10002454_pt1 | contig 30083 bp, 21 predicted proteins | sample 712E1DmetaG_FD_121300 | JGI IMG/M metagenome (GOLD analysis project Ga0182027, IMG submission 121300) | Permafrost microbial communities from Stordalen Mire, Sweden - 712E1D metaG (Illumina Assembly) | ecosystem: Environmental > Terrestrial > Soil > Wetlands > Permafrost | place: Sweden...
CCGCCCGTACTTCTCGAACCCCGTCTGCGCCGCCAGAGTTTGTTGTCGCACTCGCCTTTTCACCTCGACTTACACCTTATACGCACACCCTGTGGATCGGAGAGTTCTTCAGAGGTTCCTTAGCCTTTCGAGAGATTGAGGCCGCCGTCGATGCACGATTCAACATCGGCTCTCCCACAAGAAGACAGGAGCGTCATCAGAATGAAATATCTTAAAGGCGTGTTCGATACCCGAAGGCGGGCGTTGTGCGGGGTATTGGTCGCTAGTTGCCTTGTTCTCATCGCCACGCATTTTTACGCCTATGGGCAAAACAAATCGGATTTTCCCGACGGCTTCGATGCTGTCCAAGCTGCGCCCAGGAGTCACAGAGTAGTTTTTGAAAATGCATTTGTGCGCGTGCTCGAAGTTAGTGTTTTGCCCGGCCACCTGGAAGTAATCGAAACGAAATTCCACGGATTAGTAACGAGAAGTCGGCTAGTGTTTACCAATGGGTCGGTGCGGCGGCAGCCGGTTCAGCCTGAGTCACGCTAACCGGATGTTACGAAAATGGCGTAGCACATAAATCGAGCGGGCCGCCATCGATTTACGTACTGTATTAGCTGGGCGAATAACGTGGTTCGTCTTGCGCACCTGTCGACCGGAACGCGCACGCACTACGCATTTCCTCTCTGATTGGTTTCAGCATTCGCCAGGCCGCCAGACAACACGCGAAGCCGATGGTGGAAGAGGTTGCGACGAATGCACCGCTGACCAACGCCCGCACGCCAACCACTCTGGCGATCACGCGCCATGCACAGGCCTTGCGGACCACCCTCTCGCGTTCCACTGCATCGGCGTTTCTCCAGTGGTAGCCACGTACTTCATTGACGGCGCCGACAACTTCGTTGAGTGGACGCTCGAATAGCAACTGAGCTGCCTTGATGACGACCAGAATGGGCAGCACGATGAGCGCCGCGAAGAGCGCCAATAAGAATAGAACTACCGCGAGTATCTCGAGCATAGTTTCTCCTTAGATTTATGTTGTTGGAACGTGGAAGTCTTGGAGGAAGGGATCAGCCCACTAAGGTCGGTCTAGCGGGGAGTGAATTGAGCTTTGGCAGCGCTAATCGGCAGCTATCTTCAAGCGCTACGCGATCGTAGACAAGGCTGACGTTCGCGCAGCCTTACAACAACTGGAACGGGCTCGGCTGAAGCCGTTGAATCCTACCGACGGGCGTAGTTCAACCGAGCCAGAATCCCGACCGTTTTCCCAGCTATCGAGTCGTTAATACCTTGCAACTCGGACGTGCTTCCCCCTGGATAGACGCCAAGATCCCAAATTCTAGACTTATCGGGCGTAATGGCGGGAGCCAGATGACTTCCAGGTTGAGCCATCCTCTTCCCTTTCGAGAGAGGGTTGGCCATTCGATGCTGCGGAGTAAGGTGTCTACCAGGACGCGTCATTTCTTCTTGATTTTGCGCCCAGACTAAGGAAATGAAACCAAAACACAAAAGCACCCAGAAACAACGCTTTAAGGCTTTCATGATTCCTCCTTTGTTGGGTCCTCTCGCCACAGGGGGGTGTGCGTCTCAACTGGCGGGGACTGCTCTTCGGAGGGGCGAGAGAATGTACGGCCGAAATTGTACTCCTGTTCGACTGGGACGGCGAGGAAAATGACGGCTAACTGGCTTGGCCAATGTGCATAAACTTGCACACGGCCAGGCATAGTTGACGCTATATCCCGATAACGCTCATTGACCCGCTCGTGAGTGAGGCTGGGGCTCCCAGTGGACTTCGCCGCGGGTCGTCGTATCCTTTCAGCCATGCTCACATTTTCCCCCACCGATCGCATCTTCATTCTCACCGGGGCAGGAGTGAGCGCCGAAAGCGGCATCCCAACTTTCCGTGGCGTGGGTGGACTTTGGCGGAACTACCGGATCGAAAAGGTCGCTTCGCCCGAAGCTTGGCACCGCGATCCCCGGCTGGTGTGGGAGTTCTATTCCATGCGGCGGCGTGTGGCTTCGGCCGTCAAACCGAATCCGGCACACTTCGCCCTCGCCAAGCTTGAAGACCTGCTGCAAGACCGCCTTTTCGTCTGCACCCAGAATGTTGACGACCTGCACGAGCAGGCAGGATCGAAGCGCGTCGTCCACATGCACGGCGAGCTTTTCAAGAGCCGCTGCGACACCTGCAACCGACCGCCGTTCCGCGACACAGACTCCTATGCTCTCCCAGCCGAGCTTCCTCGTTGCGACTGCGGCGGACGGATTCGCCCGCACATTTGCTGGTTCGGCGAAGTCCCGTTTGAGTTGGATCGAATCTACGAAGCACTGGACGAATGCACGATCTTGATGGCTGTGGGCACGTCGGGAGTTGTGGAGCCAGCGGCGAGCTTTGTCGCTCAAGTTGCAGACCATGCGCGGACAATCTACGTGGGACCAGAGGAGCCTGCGAACGCATCCGCCTTCACGGAATGCTATTTGGGGAAAGCTGGGAAAGTATTACCAAACTTGTTCGGTTCCTTGTGATGGGTCGAAAGGCGCTATTGCAACTTGGCGTATTCGACTTTGGCTTGCTTCAGGATGGGGATGTCGGGGTCGGCGTCTTTCCAGAGAGTGAGGAAATCTTTGTAGGCGGCGAGTGCGCGGACCCGGGCGGCATCGGCGTCCGCTCCCTGTGAGGTTCTTGACTGCAAGGCGTTCGCACGCGCCACTCCCAAATGCGCCAACGCTCCCGTCCAGCAGTTCCACACAATACCGCTGTGGTCGAGAATCTTCTGAAACTCGGCGGCGGCAGCGTTGCCCTGTCCGGCTGCCAAGTATGCCTCTCCGCGTACATACGTCGGATAGAGGCAGGAAACATTGTTGATGAACGCAATTGCACCGAATTCGAGCGGGGGGAAAGCAACTTGCAGGGCAGTCAGGGCAGCGGCCGGATTCTTCTTGTCCAGCGCCAATTGCCCCTGAATCGCGGGCAGCCAGAGCGATTGGATCTGCGTGTCCAGCGGGAAACGTTTCCCCAAGTCTTGTGCCAAGGATTCGGCTCGTGCCGTGTCGGCCGCCATGGCAAACGCAAGCGCGGCTTCGACCTCGACACCCTGACTTGTGGGAACCAGTTTCAACGCCGCTGCCGCAGACTGCCGCGCTTCCGTAACATTTCCATACGCTGCTTGTTGCAACGCGGCGCTTCCGAGATAAATTGCTCCCCCTTCTTTGCTGTCAGCACGCACGGCGGAATCGGCAGCCCGTTTGTTGAGTTCTCGCGCCCTGCCCACACGGCCAGCGTACGCCTCGGTATCCGAGGCCAGCGCAAGTCCACAGTTTTCCACCTCGGGCTGGCCAGCAAACCACTGTAGCTGTGCCATCATAGCCGCGGAGTCCGCCCCAAGAAAGGCCAGAGCATACAGGTCATTGTGCATAGGATACTCATCCAGTTTTCGGGCCTGCGCCTCGTGGATGATCCGCTGGGCTTCATCGAAGCGCTGCAAGGCCAAGGAGTAGCCCGCCAGATTGCTGTAGGAGGCTGAGTCATTGGGTGCACGTCGTATAGTTTCCTTGATGATCTCGGCTCCTTTCTCGTACTGCCCCTGAGCCGCAAGCACCAAGCCCAAATAACCATAGGGTGCTCCGTCCCGCGGATAGCTCCTGATCCACTCCCGATACGTCTTGGCCGCTTTATCTAGCTCCCCGGTCACATTGCGATAGTAATCGGCGGTAATCACCAGCTTTTCCCATTCGCTGCCGTGTTCTCGCAACGCAAATGCCTTGGTGTACTGTTCGGCGGCCCTCTCTACTTCACCAAGACCGTTATAATCGTTGCCTACTGCCCTGTAACCCATGGCAAAATTCTTGTCAAGCTCGATGGCGCGTTGGTGGTACGGAAGGGCCGCGGTCAGGCTCTCCGCTCCCCAGCCCAGGCTGTACGCTTTCAGGGCTTCAAGCGAGGACGTAGTGGCCTGCTGGAGCGGTACATCAAACTTCTGTACCGTGGCCAGCGATTCGCCCAACTCAGTGCGCAACTTGGATGCCGCCTCGCCCAGCGCGTCCAGCACCTTCTCCTTGGACGCTGCCGTCACCTGCTCCTCGGCCAGCGTATCTCCGCTCTGGCAATTCACCGCCTTCAGGCCCAACACATATTCGCTGCCCAGGCCGCCAATTGATCCGGCAAGGTAAGACTTGCTGCCTGCCCGTAGGCAAAGCTCGCGGGCTACCTCGGGCGTCAGTTTCGTGCCCGTTGGACGGGTCATCAGTTGCAAGGTCTTCGCAACCTCGCTGTCAGACAGAACATTTAAGAAAGGCGATTGCCGCAGTGAAACGCTGAGCGCCGTCTTCAACGTATCGTCGAAAATTGCGTCGCCCGTACTGTTGGCAAAATCGGCAAGAACGATGGTGTCCTTCTCGGTCAGGCGCTTGCCTTGCTGACGCGACCGATAGTACAGTCCGCCCCCGACGAGGAAGGCGACCAGCAGAACGGGAACCGCACTCTTCCAGAGCTTCGTAACCCGAGCCGCTTGCACGGCCACTGTGCCCGAGACTGCCGCAGAACTGCGTCCGCTCTCCGTGTCCCGCTTCAGCCGTTGCAGATCCGTTCGCATGTCGGCTGCGTGCTGGTAGCGCAGGTTGCGGTCTTTCTCCAGAGCCTTGTTGATGATTCGTTCCAGTTCGGCTGGCACGTCGGGATTCAGCCGCACGGCAGGAACGGGTGCGCGGTTCAAGATCGAATCGAACATCGCGCCCGAAGTGTCGCCTCGAAACGGCAAGGTGCCCGTAGACATCTCGTACAGTACCGCACCAAACGAGAACAAGTCGGTGCGGGCATCGAGTTCCTTCCCCCGCACCTGCTCCGGCGACATATAGGCGATTGTCCCGACCGCCGTGCCGGGGCTGGTCAGAACTTCCTCGGACTCGATGGTCGGGGCGCTCATGGCAACGCTCTGCGGCTTGAGGGAAACTTTCGCCAGCCCGAAATCGAGAACCTTCGCCTGCCCTCCATTCGTGACGAAGATGTTCGCAGGCTTAATGTCGCGGTGGACTATGCCTTTGGCGTGTGCAGCGTCCAACGCATTGGCAATCTCGATGCCCAGATCGAGCACCGCCTCGATCTCCAGCGGCTTGCCATTGATCCGGTGCCTGAGCGTCTGCCCTTCGAGCAACTCCATGGCGATGAAGGTTCGCCCATCGGCCTCATCGATTTCGTGGATCGTGCAGATGTTCGGATGGTTCAAAGAGGACGCAGCCTTAGCCTCCCGCTGGAAACGGCTGAGGGCTTGCGGATCGTTGGCGAGTTCTTCGGGGAGGAACTTCAGGGCGACGTGACGACCGAGCTTCAGGTCTTCCGCCTCATATACCACGCCCATGCCCCCACCGCCGATCTTGCTGAGGATGCGGTAATGGGAAACCGTTTGACCCACGGGTTGGGAATGCGTGGACACTGGTTAGACATGTTAGGTGTGGGCGAGGGGAAGGTCAAACGAAGGACGGCACACCGATGGAGACGCAGGAAACGGCAAATCCAGCGATTTCGGGCTTCTCCAAGCCCTCGCCAATGAGGTGGTTCGAAAGGGTGTCTGCGGCGACTTCATTTTATGCGGCCTTTCGCCCCCTGTTTAGCCGATTCGCCCGCTAGTCCACGGGTATACCTTCTGAGGCGCGTTTTGCTTGTACCTCCAACGTTGCTCAGCATTCTCGGATGAAGGTCGCAGTAACCTCGGTAACTAGCCCGCCATCTGATTAGGTGTTGGAATTCACACTTGGGGGCAAGGGCTTATGAAGCGGACTGACCTTATCCTTGCTGTTATTCTTGCCGTGATCGTTGGAATGTCTTTTCCCTGCGTTGCACGTCCCCTGCGCCGATGACCCCACTATTGCCAATGCTGTCCCCATGCGCCACGGTTCCAGCCAGCACGTAAGTGATCGTCTCGATTCCCCGGTGCGGATGCCATGGGAATCCGGCTAGATAATCCTCCGGAACATCGTTCCGGAAATCGTCGAGAAGGAGGAACGGATCGAAGTCTTTTGTGTTTCCGAAACCGAATGCGCGCCGAAGATGCACGCCCGCGCCCTCGAGAGTTGGCTTCGATTTGATCAGCCTCTTCACAGGTCGGATCGACATGGTGAACCTCCGTCCGCTGTCCAGCATAGGATAGCTTGTTTTTTTGCACAGCGGTCAACTGCCCCGCCAAAACGCAGACAATGGTCGCGGGCTTTTATGAATAGCGGTGCATCCTGATCCTAAGAACTCCATCTCAACCAAGCTCAAGCCCGAGTCGACTCCAGCCGATGCGCCTTAGAGATGCACTTCTAGCGAAGAGGTTGCTTGGACTCGACGATGTGTCGAAACGTGGTTCCGAAAGGGCTCTTTGGGCGTGGCGCACAATTTGCTCGCGATATATTAAGGATAGAAAGAGCGGTCGAGTTGGACTCGCGTAAAGATCCGCATCTCAATCATGGCTATGCCATGGCCAGCCACTCCAGCCAGGGACAGACCGCCGACCGTGTTCTGATTCACGTGGACAGTTTTGCTGATCAAGGGCCACGCCGGCTCGGGTCCCCATTGTGACGTCTGCTCGTCGTTCTTTCGAAGAACCAACTAATTTGCAGAGTTTTCTTTTTTGCCATCGTTGCGGGCCGACAATGCTCTGCCAGCGATAAGGCCGAACCCCTTGTCGCGCGCAAGTTTCTCCAATGCGAAGAGATCGGCTTGGGCTTTGACTCTCTGTCCTAGCTTCTCTTTCAGTTCCGCAAGGGCGAATTGAGTTTCGAGTTCGACTCCCAGCAGATGATGAGCGCGGGCACGTTCGAGCGTGCGCTGCAGTTGGGGGCGCGCCGCCGCGATATGGCCAACTGCCAGTTCGAGACGAGCAGAGACAAGATCGAACTGGAGCCGGTTGAGTTGATTTGTACTCTTCGCGGTCAGCGCCCGACTCCCTTGCTCTTCCTTGGCTGCTTCCACGGACTTGTCCTGGCCCAGCAACCCCTCTATCAAGGTGACGTTGGCGGCGAGCTCATCGTCGGCTTGACCTTCCTGATGAAACTGCTCTTTGCACTTTCGGATCACGGTTTCGGCATCGGCGGCATGCCCTTCCGCAAGCGACAGCCGTGCCAAGGCGAGCTCCGTTTCCGCAACGCTTTGCTTATCCCCAATCTCTTTGCGGAGAGCTAACGATTCCTGCTGAGAGTTACGCGCCGCCTGCAAATCCCCTTGATCCGCAAGCACGTCTCCGGCTCCAGCTAGCGCATAGGCCAAGGCACGTTTGTCAGCAATTTCCTGCGCAATGGCTCCGGCCTCCTTGTAGCCGGTAAGCGCTGCTTTCAGGTCACCACGCAGTCTCGCAATCTCGGCCAGATCAGCGAGGGTCAGCGCGACGGCGTCTTTGTCTCCCATTTCCTTGTACCCCGGAATCGCGTCCGACAGAGCGCGTTCCGCATCGGTCAGATTCCCGCGAGCCAGAGAAATATCGCCCAGGTTGGCGGAGGCGGTTGTGACGCCCTCGAGATCGCCGATCTGACGAAAGACCCTGATCGCTTCCCGGTACATTGTTTCTGCACGATCCAAGTTGCCCTGTTCATAGTAGAGGATGGCGAAATCGCTCGTGGCGCGAGCTGCGTTGTCGCGATCGCCAACCGCTGTGTAGCTCTTTCGAGCATTGTCACAGGCTTGGGCGGTGGATTCGCCATTGCCGATCTGACAGAGAATTCCGTAGGCTCGTGCGACGAACAGTTGCAAACCCTGAGCGGTTCCCTTTTCGACCGCACGCCACGCGGCAGCCTGCGCCTTGGCGACGTCGTTATTGACCCAGGAGCGTGCCTCCAAATAGTCGATCCGTGGGTCGCCGCTGGAAGGAAGCGGAAGATGCCGGAGCGCTTCCAGCGTGTGCAACGCATCGTCGGGATTCACCCATCGCTGTTCATCGGCAAGTCGAAGACCGTAGTCCAAATTATCCGGGAACTGGGTGAACAGCTGCCGATAGGCATCGACGGCTCGCGTACGATCTTGGATCGTGGCATAGTACTGACCGTCAATCAGCAGCCGATCTTCCGGCCCCAAATGCCCGGAAAGAGATCGTGCCTGCTCGATTTCAGCGCGAGCTTTCGGCGCGTAGCCCAGATGACTCCAGGCATCGGCCAAAGCGGCGTGCGCGAGCGGATAGGTAGGGTCGGCAACCACGGCTTTCGCCAGCAGCGCGCGGGCGTGTATATAGTCGAAGGCCCATAGACGTCCCTGGCCCTCTGTATAAAACCGCACTGCTTCTTGATTGGATGGAAGAGCGGCGCGAGCCTGAAGGCTGGCTGGGGTGGAGGCCGAGCCTATTCCTAGGCTCTGCCGAAGCGCCTGGCCGGCTTGGGTGGCCAGTTCAAAAAGATCTCCTTCACTACCGGTGAATGATTGCTCCGAAATGGTCTCGCCGCGGACCGTATCCTGCACGCGTACATCCAGCCGGATGCGTTTGTCTCCGCTGCCCGAAAGGGGAGTATACGAACCAAGCACCACCACATCGGCGCCGGGGTTGATTCTCAGGCGTTCCAAGGTTGCCTTGGCAAGGCTGTCTTCGTCGGGAAGGGGCAGCTCGCGTTTGACTCGGGCAATGTCCTCGCCCGGCACCATTCGAAGAGCGCCATTGGCGGCCAACTCGGTGTTCAGCATTTCGGCAAAGGCTGGAGACAACCAATTGTCTTCCGGGTGGCCCGGCAGGTTGCGGAAGCCAAGGACAGCCACGGAGCGACGGATCCGCAGCGGAGTTCCTGTACCGGCGGCCTCCGCTTTGTTGGCTGGGTGACGAGGTCGCGCCCGGAATGCGTAGATCGCGCCGCCCACGAGAAGCAGTACCAGAGCTGCCATTAGCCAGTACTCTCTTCTGTGTTGAGCGTGCGCGGCTTCCATCGTACCGATCGCACTTGGGACTGACGATTCTTTCATTACCAAGGTTGGCGGGGGCGGGTCTGGCATGACGGGTTCTAAAACTGTGACCGGGGCTACGAAGCGAAATCCACGCCGCGGAACGGTCTCCACATAGCGCGGCGCCTCGGCGTCATCGTTAAGTGCCTCCCGCACTTTTCGGATGGCCACGCCCAGACTGTTATCGAACTCGACGAAAGTATTTTCCGTCCACAGGCGCTGCCGGACTTCTTCCCGGGTGAGGATCTCTCCGGGCCGCTCCAAAAGCATTACGAGCAGTCGATAAGGAAGGTCCTGGACTTTCACGCGGGTGCCATTCCGCGCAAGCGACTCCTCTCCGGTGTCCAGTTCGAACGGACCGAAGCGGTAACGCGGCCCGTTTGGAGCCACTCCTGGCATGCCCTTCCCCCAAGTTGGGAAGATGGTAGCACAGCCAGCAGTCCCATGCTCCAGTTAAGACGGGCCTCTAAGTCGATGTCTGGCGGGCACTTTCGGGTTAAGACAAGCTTAAAGCGCAGTTTCATTGACCCCGCATGGAACTTGGTACACAGTCTCGCTCGCTGGCCCGCAGCTCAGGTCCGCAAGTACCAGAAGTCTTAACGCGCCCCCAGGGGCCATAGGAGAAAACAAATGCAAATTCAGAATTGTCCAACGCTGAGCCGAGTGAGCAGAGCGACAGCGATCATGACCTTCTTTGTGGTGGGTTTCTCAATGTTGGCGGTGGCGCAGCGTGAAGACGCCAACACCATTTTCGCGACCGCACCCAAAGTAGCCACGAGTCTCAACGGAGTCAGTGTCTTTGCAGCTCCGCCGAAGGGCTTCAATCCCTTGACCGCGACCAACGTTGAACTACTTACCTACGGCTTGCCGCAGCGCCCGGATAAGGCCGCCGACGAGAGGGGTTACGGCGTTTGGGAAAGAGCCATGCTGTCAACGAGGATGCACGTCACCGATGTCCGAGCCACCCCCTACTCGAGCCGGACGATGATGACTTCCGGTACGTCCGAGAAAATGGACGCCAGCGGCTCAACCGCAGTTGGTAGCTCAAACTGGAGTGGTATCGCAAACACCAACAAGAACACCAAATGGAACAACAATACATCCTTCACCCAGGTTGCTTCCGTCTGGAATGTACCGGTTGCAAAAGCTCCCTTTGGAGATTGCAGCTTCAGTCCATTGATGGAGGTGTCTTGGAACGGCATTGACGGCTGGAGCAGCGGCGACGTGGTTCAGGGCGGGAGCGGCTCCTACTTTACGCCCAGTCTATCCCTTCCGTGCCTTGGAAATGCTAACTACTTCGGCTGGGTCGAATGGTACCCAAGTTATCCGATTATTGAACTCCTGTGCGGGAACAATCCCTGCCCCGTGAGCCCGGGCGATGATTTCTTCGTAGTCACTTTTGCTTCTCCCGGATTCGCCAGCCAGAACGTGTATGTAAACGATCTCACGGAAGGGTGGTATGGAACGACCAGTCTTTCCTGGAAAAGCGGGCCCGGCGTAGTAGGAAACAGCGCGGAGTACATAGTCGAACGTCCCTGCTGTGACTCCAACGTAAACGAGCCACTCGTCAACTACATCTACGAGTTTTTCGACTTCGCCCACGCCTCTAACGGTAAAGGCACGGAGTTCTATCCGGGCAGTAGCTCCCCCTCGACGTTGATCATCACCATGAATGCCGACGACGGCAGCACCCCCATTTCGCACCCTCGCTATTACGGCTCATCGGGAAATGAGGGCAAATATGCCATCTGGATGGAGGACTTGAACTGTACTTACATTGGTGGGTGCACGCCCTAGCCGAGCTTCTAGTTTCACTCATGAACCAGCTCTTTCTTCCACTCCCGACACCAAGTGGCAGAACGGGGACCTGACGGTTCTGAACAATGGCGGAACCGCCAATGGTATCTCCGGGATCGCCGGCCTCTCGGTGCAAAACCTGCAGTACGTGTCTTACGTGGCGAGCTGAAGTCTGACTTGCACTCTGGGGAGTCCGCGTATTCGTGCGGCGCGGGCTCACCCGGGTGATTCGGTCCATGTTGATCCGAGCCAGCCCGACGCTCACATCAGGTTCGGGAAATCGGGACGCAAGATGACCAGTAGTTAGAGGGATTCAGAATCCAAAGGATGGTTCCATGTCCAGCGGACGGCCGAATCCAAAGGCCCCAGCGCCAACGGTATCTCGGGGATGGCCGGCTACGCGTCTCAAAACAACCAGTACGTCTATTACGTCGCGAAATGAAGTTGCGCTTCACGGGGAGGCCGCCGTCCAGTCTTGGGTGGCGCTCCCCGGAGGCATTGAGCCGAAGTGAAATCGATTCGCAATTCTCTTAACCCAGGAGGATGTCATGCGCAGCAGAAAAGAAATGTATTTCCGAAATCTCCTCACCCTGACCCTGGCGTTGCTTTTCCCCGCGATCATAGCGGCGCAAAGCGAGGGTGTGGCTCCTTCTGCGAAAACCTCGCCCAATCTTTCGGTCAAGCAACGCCTGGAAAGTCTGCCGTACTTCAGACCAACTCCGACGGCGACGCCGGATACGCAAACATCGTCTAAGCCTTCCGATCGGCGCCCGCGCGCCAGTGGTCACGAAGCATCCGGATTGCAGCCGGTCCGATCGCTGGGAGCGCCCGTTGCCGCGGAGCGGTATGTTTTCGGCCGGATGGATCTGGCGACAGGAGACTATCCCACAGCGGTCGCAGTCGGCGCATTTCAGACCGGCGGTCCGCAGAGCATCGCGGTTGCAAACTACAGCTATCCGGGCACGGTCTCGATACTGCTGGCGAACCCGGACAGAACCTTTCAACCCCACGTCGATTACCCGGTCGGCGTGGAACCTTCGTCCATTTTCGTCGTGGATCTCAACGGCGATCACAATCTGGATTTGATCGTTTCGAATTGGACTGGCACGGTTTCGATCCTGCTGGGCAACGGCGACGGAACGTTTCAGCCGCAGGTTGTCTACCCGGTCAATGGCGGCTTTGTCGCCCAAGTGGTCGTGGGCGATTTCAACCACGACAACAAACTCGATCTCGCCGTCGCCGTGGGTACTTCGTACTCCGTAGCGATCTTGCTCGGCAATGGCGATGGCACGTTTCAGCCGGAAGTAACGTACCCGGTGGGCAATGGTGCCGAGTCGCTGGTGGCCGGAGATTTCAATGGCGACAATCAACTCGATCTGGCAGTAGCAGGGACTTCCAATCAAGTTGCGATCCTGCTGGGCAATGGCGATGGTTCATTCAAATCTCCAGTGCAGTATGCCGCGGGTGCGGTGCCGATTGCGGTGGTGGCGGGCGACTTCAATGGCGACCACAAGCTCGATCTGGCGGTTGCCAATGCTACCAGCAACGATGTTTCAATCCTGCTCGGCAATGGCGACGGCACCTTTCAGCCGCACGTCGATTACGCCGCCGGCAACAGTCCTTATGGGCTGGCGGTAGCCGACATTAATGGCGACGGCAAGCAGGACTTGGCGGTCTCGGCCTTCAACGACAATGCCGTCTCCGTTTTGTTCGGCAAGGGGAATGGGACGTTCGAGCCTCGAAAGATTTATGGCGTGGGATTGTACCCGTGGGCGGTGCTCGCTTCCGACTTGAACGGGGACGGAAAGGTTGACTTACTGGTCGCCAATTCCGGTTCCAATAACGTGACCGTCCTGGCCGCTGAAAAAGGAGGAGCCTTTCAAACTCAAAAAGCCATCGCCCTTGGATCGGGGACCGTTCCTTACACCCTTACCGCGGCGGACCTCAATGGTAACCACTTCTCCGATTTAGCCGTGGCTGATTTTGGCACGAATGCCGTCTCAGTTCTTAACGGAATCGGTGCGGGAAAATTTGCGAAGCCAGTGGCATATCCCTCCGGGTTCGGAGCCGTGGATGTCAAGGCAGGCGACTTCAACGGAGACGGAGTTCCGGATCTGGTATTACCGGCTGCGGGATCGAATGCGATTTCCCTCTTACTGGGCAAGGGTGACGGAACCTTTGCAACGGCAGTCAACATGCCTACAGGCAATTACCCGGTGGGAGTCGCGGTCGGCGACTTTAACGGTGACGGCAACCTGGATGTAGCCACCGCCGCCGACAACTCGTATACGGTTTCCGTTTTGTTGGGCAACGGCAAGGGATCCTTCGCTCCCCATGTCGACTATCCGGTGGGAGCAGACCCGGCGTGGATGCTTACCGCGGACCTCAACCTTGACGGCAAACTCGACTTGGTAACTGCCAACGCCGGCGACGATAACATCAGCGTCTTGTTAGGCAAGGGTGATGGCACGTTCCAGTCTGCCACGAACTATGTCTTGACGGGAGGTGCCAACCCCTATCAGGTCGCGGTGGGAGACTTTAACCACGATGGCAAGCCCGATCTGGCCGTCGCCGACTTCAATACCAACACGATTTCGATTCTGATGGGCAATGGCGATGGCACTTTCCAGCCCCACGTGGAATATCCTACCACCTCTTTCCCGTTCGGCATCGTGGTTGGCGACTTCAATGGCGACGGGGCGCTGGATCTGGCGGTGACCGACCTGCCCGCGACGAACGCTAATTGTTTTGTTTCCGGCTCGGAGTGTCCAGGCACGCTTTCTCTTTTGTTCGGCAATGGAGATGGCACGTTCCAGCCGCACGTCGACTATCCGGTCGGCCTGTCTCCGGTCGGCCTTGCCGAAGCAGACCTCAATGGCGATGGCGGAGCCGACTTGGCGGTAGCGAACAGCGAATCCGGAACGGTCTCGCTCCTTCTCAATCTTCCCGTCATCGGGATCTTTCCTAATGCGTTGAACTTTGGCGCGGAGAAAGTTAGCGTCAAGAGCAATCCGCAGACCATCACCATCGGCAACCCGAGCGGCACGCCCATCACCGTCAAGAAACCTACTCTCAGCGGAGCGGACGCCGCGGACTTCGCTCAGACCACAACCTGTCCGTTATCACCCGCTACGCTGGCTCCGGGATTGAGTTGCTCGGTCGTCGTGACTTTCACTCCAAAAGCTGCGGGCGCTCGAAGCGCGACGCTCAAGATTGCCGATAGCGTTCCCGGAAGCCCGCAACTCGTGAGTTTGGGAGGAACTGGGCAATGAATGCAGTCGGGGATCGCGGCAAACTGAAATTGAGGCAATGGACGCCCAGGCAAAATTGAAGGCGTTGAGAGATGGCCGTCACGGACCGGGGAAGGACGGGACGGTGCGGGGAGTCTGCGGAACACGCAGACTCCCAGACTTTAGAGAGTCACCGCGGCACCGTAGGAACTTGAATAAAAACATATCAAAAGGACCATGACCATGAGAATGATTCCAGCTTTCCGCGCGAGTCTAGTGCTCGCCCTGTTGATTTGCATGTCGGCCACCATCGCCTTGGCGCAGATCACTCCGAGCGACGATTCCTACACGCTCACCAGTTCTCCCACGGTCAACTTCGGTGCGAAGAATACTTTGGAAGTGGAGAGTGCGGGAGCAACCACCTTCGTCCGCTTTGATCTCTCCGGAATTCCTTCGACCGTAACTGGTTCGATGGTGGCCAAAGCCACGCTGAAGGTCTACGTCAGCAGCGTCGCTACCGCCGGATCGTTCAACGTGGATCTGGTGACCAGTTCGTGGACGGAGAGCACGATAACAGCGAACAACACGCCCACGCTGGGAAGCGCGATCGCCTCCGCCGTGCCGGTGACCACGACTGACAAGAATAAGTATGTCCTGGTGGATGTGACGGCAGCGGCGGTGGACTGGCTGAACGGCACCGCGAACGACGGCATCGCGCTTGTTCCGGACGGCGCCGTCTCGTTCGCTCTAAATAGCAAGGAGACGACGACCACGAGCCATCCGGCGGAATTGGACATCGTGTTGAGCGGGCCGGCCGGGCCTGCGGGGCCGATCAGCGGAGTGACGGCGGGAGCGGGCTTGGCGGGCGGCGGCACCAAGGGCAACGTCACGCTGAGTTTGCTGACGACGTGCTCTAGCGGGCAAGTGCTGCAATGGAATGGGAGCACGTGGGTATGCACCACTTCGAAGGGCACGGGGACGATCACGGGGGTGACTGCGGGCGCCGATCTGACCGGTGGTGGCACCAGCGGCACGGTCACGCTGAATCTTGACACCACTAAGGTTCCGCAACTGACGTCGAATAACGTCTTCAGTGGGAACCAGACCTTTTCAGGCAACGCCGGCATCGGAGCCGCCGCCAGCACCAACAGTTACACGCCGTTAACGGTTGGCACCGCAAACAGTTTCGGCACCTGGCTGGCCATTGCGAACAGCAGCAGTGGCGGCCACACCTGGAATGTCATTTCCGCGGGTGCAGGCAATGCTGAAGGTGCGGGTAATTTCGGCATCACGGACCTCACCGGCAAGAGCACGATCTGGCTGGAAGGAAACACGAATACAAGCAATCTGACCGCTAGCGCTTCTGCGGGCGGCGCGATTATCGATGCCGATGTCTTCGGGAAAAACAACGGTGCCTTCACCCCAGGACTTCGCTTCGGGGGCGCCGCGAGCGGCGAAGGCATCATTTCCAATCGGGTGGGTGGCGGCAACGCTTTCGGCCTGCAGTTGTTCACGGAATTTACCCCTCGCCTCTCTATTCTCCAAAATGGTCAAGTGGGCATCGGGATCAATAATCCCTCTTATCAACTCGAGGTACTTTCCAGCTCCAGTGGATACGACGCTATTTTCGGTCAAGGCGGTGCGGCCTCAAACGGCTCGGGCGGAAATGGAAGCATTGGAGTTCATGGCTTTGGCGGGAATGGCGATCTGACTTCAGGTTCGAACTATGGCGGCCCCGGAATTTTCGGCGAAGGCGGAATCGGCGACAACACAGACGGTGATGGTGGCGTTTTCTTTGGCGGAAATCACTCTAGTTATGGCGACGGTATCTTCGCAGCCTCGGGTAGTGCCAACAGCTGGGCCGGCTTTTTCCAGGGGAACGTCGGTATCACGGGGATTGTCTCCGGTGGGGTCGTGTCATTCACGATTGACCACCCACTCGACCCCGCCAACAAGTATCTCTCGCACTCTTCCGTAGAATCGCCCGACATGATGAACATCTATAACGGTAATGTCGTTACCGACGCCAACGGTGATGCGGTTGTTCCGTTGCCGGAATGGTTCGAAACTCTCAACCGCGATTTTCGCTATCAACTCACAGTGATTGGGCAATTTGCTCAGGCGATTGTGACGGGCGAGGTCGCGAACCATCAATTCAGCCTAAAAACGGATAAGCCGGAGGTGAAGGTCTCGTGGCAGGTGACGGGCATTCGGCAGGACGCGTGGGCCAACGCGCACCGCATTCCAGTAGAAGAAGAAAAAAGTGCGCGCGAGCGGGGCCATTACATTCATCCAGAACTCTATGGCGCATCGGAAGAAGCGGGCATCCAGTGGGCCCGCCATCCCGAAATGATGAAGCGCATGAAAGAAATGCGCCAGCAAGGAAGCTTGCCGCATGCGCCGAAGGCCATGAAATCGGGTCTCACCGTGCCGAAAACGCGATAGGCCGCGAACGGGAGAACCGCGCTGCGGCGCGGTTCTTCTGCCCGCAAACAGCGATCGTGCACGTACGCAATCAAAGTTGAAGCCAAAGGAAAAGGCGGAATTCCAACATGCTCAGATTCTTGGCCGCTACGTTGCTAGTTGTTGTCGCGATGTTCCCCGCTGAAGGCATAGCCCAGCCATTGCGGACGGGGTCGGAGTCAAGAATTCGCAACTACTACGTGGCCGCCGACGAAGTCGAGTGGGACTACGCTCCCGGCGGCGTCAACAAAATGATGGGCATGAAGTTCGAGGGAAATTCCAAAGTCTTCACCGAACGAGGGCCGCATCGCATCGGCACCGTATACCGCAAAGCTCTCTACCGCGAATACACCGATGCGACGTTCACCAAGCTCAAGCCCCGCGCTCCCGAGTGGGAACACGCCGGTATTCTCGGTCCCATTTTGCGCGCCGAAGTCGGCGACACGATCCGTGTCGTCTTCAAGAACAACGCCACGCATTCCTACAGTATGCATCCCCATGGGGTCTTCTACGACAAGAGTTCCGAGGGCGCTTTATATGAAGACGGCACCTCCGGCGCGGCCAAGGCTGACGACGCAGTCCCGCCCGGCGGTACTTACACCTATACGTGGAAGGTTCCGGAACGAGCCGGTCCGGGGCCGAATGATCCGAGCTCGATCGTATGGCTCTACCATTCGCATACCAACGAGACCAAAGACGTACAGAGCGGACTAGTCGGAGCGATCGTGATTACGCGCCGAGGAATGGCCGATGCCGACGGCAAACCGAAAGATGTGGACCGGGAAATTGTCTGCTTGTACATGTTCTTTGATGAGAACACGAGCTGGTATCTCGAACACAATCTTCAGACTTATACGAGCGATCCCAAAGGAGTAAACAAGGCTGAATTCCTGCCTGTCGATGGAGAGGGCAACCCCTCATTTCTTGGGTCCGGATTTACCGTTGCCAATACCAAGTTCTCGATCAATGGCTACATCTACGGCACCGGGCCGCTGATGACCATGAAACAGGGAGAGCACGTCCGCTGGTATCTGCTGGGACTCGGTGAATTCTTCAGTCTCCACACCCCGCACTGGCACGGCAACACGGTGCTGCAAGACGGAAAACGCACAGACGTTGTCGCGCTCCTGCCGGCCCAGATGGTGACGGTGGATATGGTTCCCGATAATCCGGGCATTTGGATGTTCCACTGCCACATCGACGATCACATGGAAGCGGGTATGGCCACCTTTTATGAGGTTAAGCCGCAGTACATACCAAGACAAGAATAAGAAGAGGAGATTTCACGATGGCTTCCTTTGCAGATGACCTGGTCAGAGAGTTGTTGGACGCCCGACATATCGCGGCGCTTGCAACTGAGAATCTGGACGGTTCCATCCACATGGTTGCGGTGTGGTATTGGTTCGACGGTACGCATGTCTTTGTGGCCACGTCCTCGCGCAGCCGAAAGGCACGGAACCTGTACTCCAACCCAAAGGTCTCCTTAATGGTCGACGCTCGCGACCCTGCGGCATCCTGCGGCATCACCGTAACGGGGACCGCACAAATCCTGACCGCCGACTTGTCGCAGAAGAGTAATGCGCAGATTCATCGCAAGTATCTAAGCGAAACCGCACTTGCGGACGCGAGTGTAGGTCCGGTGTTCGCCGCATGGGACGACGTCACAATCCAGATCACACCGGCCTCGGTTATCACTTGGGATATGCGCCAGGCGGATCGCCAGTTTTTCGGCGGCGCTCTGGAGAGAAACCCCGCATATCTGTTACCGCTGCGGCGCTGAACGGTGCAAATAGTGAAGGTAAGCAGGACCAGCGCTTTCGAGAAAGTTGCAGCAGCCATGGATGCGCTACAAAGAGGACAGGAGCGTAATCAGAATGAAGAATCAGAAAGGATTATTCGATACCCGAAGGCGAGCGTTGTGCGTGGTATTGGTCGCTAGTTGCTTTGTTCTCTTCGCCAAGCATTTTTGCGCCTATGGGCAAGACAAATCCGATTTCCCCGACGGCTACGACGCCGTGCAAGCTGCGCCCAAAAGTCACACGGTAATTTTTGAAAACGCATTCGTACGCGTGCTTGAAGTCAAGGTTTCGCCCGGCACGACGGTGCCGATGCATCACCACCGTTGGCCCAGTCTCCTTCTCAGTTGGGATGCTGGCGGCAAGACGCCACATATTCACTACCGTCGCCAGGATGGGAGCGTTCAGGACATTCCGAGTACAGACGAGGCAATTCATCCCGGGGCATGGAGCGTGGAGTGGATGAAGCCCGAACCCATGCACGCCGTTGAAATCCTGGAGGCACCGGATTCCAATGGGCCCCCCGACCTCCGCATTGAAATCAAATGTCGCCCCTAAGAACCAGGTAATCACGGAGGCACTGATGCAATCCATTGTAAGGGATCAAAGCTGTTTCCCGTGGCTGATGCCGAGGAGAAACATGAAGCCTTCGATAATTCTCGCGATCACGCTCGTCTTTTGTCTTGTGGCGATCGCGGGTGGCAACACGAGACTCCTGACGGCGGACCCACTGACAAATCTTCCTCTCTATCCAGCCACGGATTCTCGGCTCCATTTAGGTAACGAACCCACCCGTTTGCCCGAATCGAACGTCTGCGGGAGCAAAATGCAAACCGATTTCTATACCATTTATGACTCCAAGGTGGACGCGACCCTCGCATGGTATGGCGCTCACCTTCCAGGCTTCAAGAAAACGCACGCTTACGCCGCCCACCGCTCCCAAGATACGTTCTACAACCCCGGAGGGACCTTGACTGTTTCTGTGACAGGAAGCTCGGGCAAAGCAGACGAGAACACTGAGACCTATTCGGTGGTCTACACTCGCTTTCAGCCCGCCCTTCCGGAGAAGGCGATCATCGGCCTTAATCAGCAAAAAGTGATCTGCCAGTGACCACCCGCGTGGAAGGACGTGGTTCCGGAGTGCGGTCTGGGAAGCTATCGCCGGCAACAAGTAGAAGTGAATGTGACAAACACTAGCGAGGATTTCGTTGTGTCTCCGTTTGTCTCTTGTGGTCGCCGCAGGGAGCCCTCGCGATGAGAGCATCCGCCCATGCGAGTTCCGTGTGTTCCGCGCGGTTGTCGATGTGATTGACACCTGTCTCGGCTACAGCAAGGGAGTCGGTACTGCCAGCCGATGGTGTTGCCAGGTTTGCGACCCGAAATCGGAGCTGTGCGCTCTCCTGTGGGGAGAATGCCTCGATGTTCCAGTTCGGCAAATTGTATCTCCACCGTCTGGAATTCCTTTTCGTGGGAAGGGCGGCATGCTGAATCAGGCGTAGCATGACTGCCCCGATGTCCTCCTTGGTAAGACGAACTCTTATCTAAATTCCAGCCGTTTGGGATCTCTTACCTCGCGTAACTAGGCGGCGGCTCCTGCCGCGCCGTCTGCTTCCTCGGGAATCTCGAACGAGACCAACTCTGACTTGAGCCCGTGGGTTTTGATTGCTCCGTAGCCGATTCCGAGCGCCATCCAAGCCACGCCCGCGATTTTGGCGGGACGGCTAAGGTTCAGCCAAAGCAGGAAGCAGATCGTGAATCAGGTCCCAAAGGCCAACGGAGCGGCGGAGGCGGGGCCCATTTGCTGCGGAGACGGCTTGAGAGTCTGCCATGCTGTTCCGTTGTTTCAGGCCGGAGGACGAGTTCGAACTCGCCCCCGCGCCGTCGAGGCGCACTACCTCCAAGCTGCGTGAGCCAATACGAATGGCCGTTATTGACAAAATTTGCGCCATTCTAATACATTTATGCACGTTATGTATATTATTATGTTCGTTCTGGTTAGAAACATAGGCCTTTTTGCGCTCAAGCGGGGAGGTATCATTTGATTAAGAAAGAAGCGGGCAAGAAGACACGCAACATCGCCGGTGGTCGGCCTAACCCGACAAATCAGACTGCTTTTTGGTTTTTTTCTTGGCCGACTATCGTGCTTCGAGTGCTTGCCATTTTCCTGTTCGTGCGTTTCGCTTGTGCCGCCGACGCCACGCTCAAGAATGACAGCCTGCTGGTAACCGTCGCTGCTCGTGACGGTTCCTACTCGATTGCGACAAAAGCAAACTCGGCTCCGATCCTTCGGGCGAGAGTGGCTGCGCAGGCTAACCATCGCTGGATCGAGTCAACCGACTATCCCCAGCATCAAGTTTCCGAGTCCACCTTCGAAGACACGCTCGGTCGTGGTCACCAGGTCACCGTGGTTTCGAGCGGCCTCCCCGATCGCCCGGTTCTGAGCTATACGATCCGCACCTATGACCACCGGCCGTTCGGTGACATTCAGGTTGCGGTCCAGAATCACACGGGAAGGACTTTGTCCGTTGAAGCTATCCGCTGTGCCGAGGCCACCGGCGAGCCCATCCTGAATCTCCAGGGCAAAGAGAGCTCAGATCGTGTGTTGTCCGACAGCTTTAGTGAAGATTGGCCGCCGATGCGCATTTACGACTTAGGCCGGGCGCCGAATAACATGCATCGGGCTGTGGGCAGTCAACTCGTGTACAACCAACAGAGCACAGAAAGTTTGTTCTTCGGCGCTCTTTCTTCGGATCGTTTCCTTACGATCATGCACTTGCAAACGCGAGCAGGATCCGAGGGCCCGACGATCAGTGGCTTCACGGTTGACTCGACTGGTACGACCGAGATTCAGGCTACCGATGAGGAGTCGGGACTGCACGGAGCAGTTGCCGAGAATCTCATCGAACTAAGCCTGCCTCTCGTCGACGGCGAGAACATGACTTCCGATCGGTTGATGTTTGCAGCAGGGACCGACTACCTCGCGCAATTGGAAAACTATGGAGCCGCCATTCGCGAACTGCACCACAGCCGCATCGCTGAAGACAATATGCTCGGATGGTGGAGCTGGACTGCCTTCTACATGAAGATCACTGAGGGCAACGCTCTCACCAATGCGCTCTGGCTCGCGCAGCACTTGAAACCCCTGGGTTATGACTATTTTCACTTCGACTTGGGATACGGTTACGCACGTAACGAATACACCACCCCGAATGCTTCCGCGTTTCCTCACGGAATGTGGTCTCTCACCCACCGCATTTCCAGGCTGGGACTGAACGTTGGTGTTTGGACCGCCCCTTTCGAGGTAGGCGGACGCAGTTGGGTCTATGAGCACCACAAAGACTGGCTCGTCGAAAACAAGGGGGGCAAGCCCATCCAGATCACGACTGCGGAAGAGATGCCCACAGAACCCGTGTTTGTGTTGGACGCAACCAACCCTGGCGCACAGGAATATCTGGGTCAGACCTACCGCACCATAGCCAGAGATTGGGGGGCTAAGTACATCAAGCTCGACTTCATGGACAACACCGCCATTGAGGGCCGTTATTTTCGGCCGAACACCACTGCGCTCGAGGCGCAGCGGATTGGGCTGGAAGTTATCCGCAAAGCGGTTGGCGAGAACGTGTTATTAGACAAAGATGGCAGTCCGATGCTGAACCCGGTTGGCTTGGTCGACGACGGTCGCGTGTCCCAGGACACAGGCCACTTGTTTGCGCGCAGTAAGGAAGCCGCCCCTGGTATAGCCGCCCGTTTTTACATGCATCGAAACTTTTTCATCAACGACCCTGACGCCTTTACGGTTTCGCGTCAACTGATGGAAGAACGCGAGATTCAGGCTCCCCTCACGTTAAGCGAGGCCGAGGTTTCGATCGCTCTATCCGCTGTCTCTGGAGGAATGTACGAAATCGGGGATGACCTGCCTACCGTGGGAGAAGACGCCGATCGGGCAGCTCTACTAAAGAATCCTGATCTGCTGGAAATGGCGAAGCTGGGCCGCGCGTCGATCCCCATCGACCTTCTGACCTATCGTGCAGAGGATGAGCAGCCGAGCGTCTTTCTGCTGCGGGAAGATCAGCGGCAATCCATCCTGGCGGTATTCAACTGGACTGATCAGATCCGATCTCGTGTATTCCCACTGGGCCAGCTGAATCTGCACGCAGGGCGTGGTTATGAATTCCATGATGTCTTCGAACCTGAGAATCGCTTGTCGGTCGATGGTGATTACATTTGGCTGGAACAAGCCTCCCACTCCGTCAAGCTAATCAAGATCATTGATACCTCGGTCCCCGCGGCGGCCCCTTCTGTGAAGTTGCAGGCGCCCGATCGCGCCAAGGTCGGTGAAGAGATCGAATTTGTCAGTACGGCGGCTTCCGACGGAGTGCCGGCGCTCGCATATCATTGGGATTTCGGCGACGGCACCACAGATGAAGGCAGACACGTGACCCACGCCTATACCACCGCCGGAACACATACGGTTCGGCTGGTAGTTGACGGAGTCGACGCAATTCCTATGGAAAAAGTTGCAACCGTTGCGGTGAGTGGAGCAGTCGTGCTTTTGCCTCCCACCCGCTACCAGGGAAACGACTAGAAATCGCCTTGCCCCGTCGCGGCGGGCGGCGAACTCGACGCACGGCGACCGGCTTCTCTTTATCTTTGATCTCTGCGATCTTTGCGAAAGGAGCGAACGCACACTGGGTGCAACCGCCCCACAATAGACCAAAGCGGTGGCAAGTCGAGGTCGCCAAAAATATGGCAGTTGACAAAAGCTATGAAACGAAAGTAAAAGTAATAGTTCGTAATTTTGCACCGGAAGCTTAAACTTCACACCCGAACTTTCGCCCCAGACCACTTGCGAACATTCGGGCTTAGCATCGAGGAGCCTCACCATGTCTACCCGTTTCTCTCGTTTGCAGATTCTGTCGGCCTTCGTCGTTCTTATGTTCCTGGCGCTGGCCACACCGCTATGGGCGCAAAAAGATGCCGGAGCCATTGTAGGTCTGGTGCGCGACGCCAGCGGCGCGGTGGTGACGGGTGCCAAGGTCACGGTGACCGACGTTGATCGCGGCATTGAGCTGACCCTGTCGACCAATGATGCGGGAGAGTATGTCGCCAGCCCGCTCAGGATCGGGCGCTACAGTGTCAGTGTCGAGAAGGAGGGATTCAAGAAGGCCGTTGCGGGCCCGATTCAGGTGAACATCCAGGATCGCGTCAACGTGGACCTGAAGCTTGAGCCCGGCATGGCAACAGAAATCGTCATGGTCACCGGCCAACGTCCGCAACTCGAAACCGAGACCTCCGAACTGGGCGAGGTGGTAGACAGCAAGCGGATCAACGCACTTCCCTTAAACGGACGCAACTACGCCCAACTCGCTCTCCTCGGCGTCGGCATCGCCGCCGCCGAGCCCGGGTCGCGTGTCGAAACCACTTACGGGTTCAGCGCCAACGGCGCCCGTTCTCTGCAAAACAACTTCCTGCTCGACGGCATCGACAACAATGCGAACCTGGGCGACGTCCTCAACGGCTCCGCTTATGTGGTTCAGCCTGCGGTGGACGCCATCGCCGAGTTCAAGGTCGAGACCAATGCCTACAGCGCTGAATTCGGCCGTGGCAACGGCGCCATCATGAACGCGGTCATCAAGTCTGGCACCAACCAGATTCACGGCGACGTGTGGGAGTTTCTGCGCAACGAAAAATTTGACGCTACCAACGACTTTGACCAGTTCGGTCAACAGCCTTACAAGCAGAACCAGTTCGGCGTTACGCTGGGCGGGCCCATCGTCAAGAACAAGATGTTTTTATTCGGCGACTACGAAGGCTTGCGCATTCGCCAGGGACTGCCGCAACTGTCGGCGGTTCCCACGCAATCCGAGATTGGCGGAGATTTCTCCGCGTTTCTTTCCAACACTCCAGCCATGGCTGTCGATATGAATGGGAATCCTACCACTCAGGTCGCGCTCGACTGCAACGGCAACCCAACCTATCAGGGCGAAATCTTCAATTCACAGATGGCAGGATACAACCCAAACAATCCCAATGGGTACTGCGGCGTCCCCATCGGCGGTTATTCCTCGGGTGTAACGCCAGCCAACAAATTCAATGGCACCAACGGCACCATCGATCCGCTCGGCGCGGAATTGGCCGGGCTGTTTCCCGTTTCCAACACCACCGAGGGGGGCGGCAACAATTTTCTCAGCGATCCCAAGAAAACTGAAACGGAAAACAAGTTCGACATTCGCTACGACCACATCATCAGCAACAAAGATAATTTTTTTACGCGCTTCAGTTACGGCAACGACAGTACTTTCCTTCCCTCACCCTTCAACAACGTGCTCGACGGTGGCAGTTTTCAAGACGGCTACAGCCAAAACCTTGCCGAGGGATTGGCGGCCAGCGAGGTCCACTCTTTCAGCAACAACCTGATCAACGAAGTTCGCTTTGGCTTCAATCACCTCACTTCGCACCGTTATAATCTGAACTACAACATCAACGTCGCGCAGAAACTTAACCCGCCATTTCCCGGAGTTCCTTTCGGACCGAACCTAGGTGGGCTGCCTTCGATCAGCTTCAGCGATGGCACCACGGGCATTGGCAGTTCCGGATACCAGCCCGCGCTCGAACACCAGCACAGTTACGTTTTTAACGAAAATCTGAGCTGGGTTCGCGGACGCCATGCCATGAAGTTCGGTACCGAACTTCGCTTCGAACAGTTCACGATATTAGAGCCGGCCGCCGCTCGCGGCGGCATGTCGTTCGGCAACGACTTCACCGACAATCCCGCCGCGCCCGGCTCCGGAGGCGAGGCCATCGCCACTTTCCTGCTCGGCATTCCTGACGGCGGATCGATTACCAGCCTGAACAACATCATCTATAACCGGCAGATCTACGCGGTCTACGCTCTCGACGACTTCAAAGTGACTCCACGGCTCACCCTGAACCTGGGTCTCCGCTATGAACTCTTCAGCACCATCAAGGAGGCGGACAACCTGGCGTCCACGTTCGATTTCAACTCGCTCTCGCTGATCGTTCCCAGTGGAACCAACACGGCACTGACGCCCACCCTCGCCTCCGAGCTTGCCATTCAGCGCAACGGTACGTCCGGACTCATCAATCCCGACAAAAACAATTTCGCGCCTCGCATCGGCCTCTCCTACCTATTGTCCGGCAAGCTGGTCCTCCGCAGCGGTTACGGCATCTTCTATGGCGGGCAGGAAAACGGCCCATTCTCCAACCCGAGCCCCGGTTTCAATCCTCCATTCGCCGCCTCGCAGGTGTGGGCCCCGCCCTGCACGGCCGCAGTCGCAAATACGACAGCAACTGCAACTAGTGTAGGACCCATCGATTGCTCGCTCTCGCCCGCGAACTCCCCCGGCTTGCCGTTGAACGTCTTATCGCAGGGCTTTGCCACTAACTCGTTGAGTAACCCAAATACGCCGAGCCTATACTCCATTGACCCGCACTTGGTCACGCCCTACACGCAACAGTGGCACCTGGGTCTGCAGTATCAATTGCCGGCCGACACCGTTCTCGAAGTTTCCTATGCCGGCTCTCGCGGATTGAAGCTCTACGCTTTCTACAACGGCAACCAGGCTGTTCCGAGCGCGGTGGCAAGCGATCCCACCGCTCCGCGGCGCCCGGCCCACGAGGTAACGCCTGGAGACACCACCGGTTCTTGTACGGTGGACGCATACTACAACAACCTATCGGCGTACGACTGCAATATCGCGCTTGACACTGGTATCGCCACCTTCCGCTCGAATACCCAATCGAATTACAACTCGCTGCAGGTTCGCCTGGAGAAGCGCTACTCTCACGGCCTCCAGTACGAAGCGGCATACACCTTCGCGCACGCCCTGGACAACGCCTCCAGCGCCAGCCTGGGATCGGTGAACAATGGAGATTTCCAGGACCAGCGCTACCCCAACCAGAACTACGGCAATGCCGACTTCGACGTGCGTCATCGCTTCGTTTTCAGCTATGTCTATGACCTGCCCTTCGGTCGCGGAAAAATGTTTGCTAAGGATGCTTCGGGCGTCGTAGACCAGATTCTTGGCAACTGGCAAATGTCCGGCGTCTTTTCCGCCGCCACCGGCAATTACTACACCGCTACTGACGTGGTTTCGGTATCGAATTCCGATTGCGGTGGTTATGTCGGCTACTATTGCTCACGTCCCGCTATAGTTGGCAATCCCAACGGCAGGCCGTGCGTCGCGGGAACGCTATTCAACACCTGTGCTTTTTCAGACAACCTTATCACCCCTGGAATTATCCCCCAGGGAACATTCGGCAGCCCCTCACGCAACATCATCACGGGCCCCGGATACACCGAGTGGGATACCTCACTGGTCAAACAGTTTCCGATTTCCGAGCAAAAGCATTTCGAATTCCGCGCGGAATTCTTCAATGTGCTCAACCATGTGAACTATTTGTTTGGAAATTTTGGCGCGATTAGCGCTGAACCAACGCCCCTGGAACTTAATGTGGCTAGCCCTTCGAGCGGCTTCGGCTTCCCCCAGGCAGCGCGCGCGCCGCGACAGATCCAGTTCGCGTTGAAGTTTTACTTCTGATTCCTGAATGAGAATTGAACGCATGGAAGATTGCAAAACCAGGAGGGTTGGAAGAACTGAAGGATACATCAAGTTCGTGCTGAAGCCATTTCCCTGCAGATAGCACGGTCAGACGAACCGAGTGCAAGTTTGTGCCGTATGTCAGGAGGCGGCGTGAAAATCATCACTCGAACGGCTTTCCTCTCCACATTGATCTTGAGCGCAGTCCTGGGTGCTTGGGATAGATCGCACTACTCCGGCCCCGCTTCATCTTCCCCGGCGCCGGCCAGCGACGAACAAGTTCTAAAATCATTCGCCGCATTGCAGCCGATCGACGCGCACGTCCACGTATTCAAGACGGATCCGGCGTTTCAGGCGATGCTGGAGCGGCTGCACCTGACAGTCCTTAACATTCTCGTAGTCGATGACACACTTCCGCACCGCAAGCAGTTGAAGCCGCAGATCGACGATGCATTCGCCTTGATGCGTTCCAGCCACGGGCATAGCGCTCTGTGTACGACATTTGATCCCTACAAGTTCAACAACGCCTCGTTCAGTGCTGAGGCGATCAAGCAACTCGATGAGAACTTTGCAGCGGGTGCAGTGGCGGTGAAGATCTGGAAAAATATCGGGATGGAAATCAAGAATGGAGACGGCAAGTTCTTCCTGCCTGACGATCCGAAACTTGAACCCATCTACCGGGAGATCGCAAAGCACGGTAAGACGCTCCTGACCCACGTTGCCGAGCCGGATGTGGCCTGGGGACCACCCGATCCTTCCGATCCGTCGTGGTCCTACTATCAGGAGAATCCTCAATGGTCCCTGTACAACAAGCCCGGCTTTCCGTCCAAGCAGACGATTCTCCAGGCGCGCGATCACTTACTCGCGGCGAATCCTGAGCTTCGTGTGGTGGGAGTTCACTTGGGCAGCATGGAAAAGGACATTGGCAATATTGCCAGGCACCTGGATCAGTACCCGAATTTTGCGGTAGATATGGCAGCCCGGATGGAATACCTCACGATGGCGCCCACAGACAACGTACGGGCCTTCCTGATCAAGTATCAAGACCGCGTCCTCTATGGCACGGACCTCGATCTGCTTGCTACCGCCGATGTCCCGGCGTCGCTGAAAGACTGGGAATCCACATACATACGCGACTGGAAATTCCTGGCAACCGATGAAACCTTTGACTATGAGGGCAGGAAAGTGCGGGGCCTGAAACTGCCGGAAACGGTCCTGCGGAAGATTTTTCGGGAAAATGCCTTGCACTGGATTCACGGCTTGTGATGCGCGCGCTATTTGCCCGGCTCCATATTCACACGAAAGCTGACTTTACTCCTGCCTCCTTCAGCGCGCCGAAATCGTTTTTCGGTACGCGGATCGCGATCTGCGAAAGAAAATGAAAACCCCGGGCCAAGTCTTTGACGAGCACGCGTCCACCCGACTGCAGGACGCCAAGGAATTTACGCCGGCGTTCCCCGTCGAGCAGACGGTCAGATTGTTGGTCATCTGCCGCCCGCTCAGGGCAGCACAGGCTTGATACCGGTAAGTTCGCAAAAATCGACTAACGCCGGATACAAATCGCTGCCATATCCCAAACACGCGTATTCGTTCGTCCAACTGTCGAGCATCTTATCGACATCACAGTGAACAGTTATAAACCCATGAGGCCAGAAGGGAATACCGCACTCATTTAGACGCTGCTCGATTTGTTCCTTCGGCGGCTCGAAAATGCTGGCGCGGGTAATGACCATCTGAAATTCGCCATTCACGCGGCCGACACGTCCTAGCACTCCTTCGCCCACTTTGCAGATGAGTTTGACGGACATCCCGCCAGCCTCTCCTTCTGTGGGGATGCCATGTTCCGAGAAACCTGCTGGGCCTAACTTGCCAGCCAGTGAGGGCGGGCAAGCTCCGTCTCCAATAATCTTGATTTCCTTCTTCTTCTTATCAACGTGCTGCAGATCGCCGTAGTACACGCGCTCTTTGCTTAGCCTGGTCAGCAACCACACTGTGAGCGCTGTATTGAAGTCTCCGAGAGTGGAAGTTCCATAGCCATCCTCCAACATCATGCTTTGAGCGAAACAAGTTGCGGAATAGTCGTTGGCCAGACCGGGGAAAGACTGGATCGTATAGAAGTCAAATTTCTCCTTTTCGACAGTCTTCTTGAGAGCAAGATACAGGCGTATCGAACGCTCGTTGACAACGCTTTTGCCGGGTGCGGCGCCGAAGTGCTTTTCTAAACGAGGCTGAAGGTCGGCGATTTCCTTCGCAGAAACCTTCTCCGCAGCGTGGATGAGCTCGGTGGTATCGCGCGTATCGATATCCACGCCAAACATACGCATCCACTGGGACGGGTCGGCAACTCCGCAGGTTTGACCCATCCCGCGACCACCGAAGGTCCCCAGAGTAGACATGTTCAGGGAATTCTTCAGCTGAGCAGCACGCGCGTAGCTGACAATCTTAAGGATCGTTTCCGAGTCGCCGGCTTCCCCATAGACGAACCTGTGGGGAACCCCGATTTCCAGCAGTCCGCCATGCATAACCAGTCCGCCCACAGGTCGCCAGCCCTGCGATCCCGGGTGCGTCCACAGGAGCACAGCTTTGCCGCCTCCCGCATAATCGCGGATTGCTCCGACCAGATGCGCAGCCCAGACCCAAGTCCCCGAGAAGAGCACAATCATGTCAATTTTCTCGTCGGACTTCATTTTCCTCATGGCGGCGCGGGCTTCTTCTTTCGTGGCCACCACGACTTCGTGCTCCACTACCCCAAGTCCAGCTTGCACGAGAGCTCGCTTTGAACGTTTCACGATGGCGTCATCAATGAATGGCACACCCATGGGGTCCTTGAGCCCATCCTTGTGAACACCGTAGACGATGAATCCGACATTAGGTTTAGTCAACTCTCCTCCTTGTGGGTAAGAAAATCCGCCCGTGCCATCATGGCCGCGCGAAATATCCGGTACTGGTTCATTTGTGCCGCGTAGCTCGCGGCGATTGACTGGTTCGGCTCCAGCACAGCAATCTCATGGACAACCTGATCCACCGCCTGGCTTGCATCCCGGTATTCGCCGACGGCGACACCGGCCAGGATCGCGGTGCCCAGGCACACAGCCTCCGGGGACGCCATGACATGGAGGCGGCTGCCAGTGAGAGCCGCACGCAACTGGAGTCCGAGCGCCGAGCGCGAGCCACCGCCGGTCACGTAAATGTCTCCGAAGTCTCCGGCAGCTTCCGCCAACATTTCTGTGATCAGAGACAGCTCACAGGCCAATCCTTCCAGGATGCCCTTATACAGTTGACTGCGAGTGGTTGCTGGATTGAGCCCGGCGATCCCTCCTCGCGCGAACGGGTTGAACTCCGGATTGCAAGTGCCAATCAG
>Ga0182027_10002455_pt1 | contig 30079 bp, 25 predicted proteins | sample 712E1DmetaG_FD_121300 | JGI IMG/M metagenome (GOLD analysis project Ga0182027, IMG submission 121300) | Permafrost microbial communities from Stordalen Mire, Sweden - 712E1D metaG (Illumina Assembly) | ecosystem: Environmental > Terrestrial > Soil > Wetlands > Permafrost | place: Sweden...
AACGGGGGTTGATTCTTAAGAACGGCATCGCCAACGAACACCACCTTATCATCCGGAATAATCACCCAGATGGCGCCCGATGAAGGGCCCGGATGTTGTTCGAGAACAATCGGCTTCTCACCCCAATGCAAAGTCATTTGATTCGTAAAGGAAATCTCGGGCGGCGCCCAACGCACGGTACCCAGTCCGGGAATGGTCTCCCAATCGGAACCGGTCTCGTTTCCATGCGCCTTGAAGGTGGTTGGGCGTAGGCGAAAGACCGCGGCAGTCTTTTCATGAGCGATCACGGTACAGTCCATAGTGCGCGCACCGAGCGTGCGGTCAGGATGGGCATCGAGGTTGATGAGCACGCGTTCCGGCCCGGAACCCAACCCCATCAAGGCAGCGCGCCAGGCGCGTCCATCTTCCGGGGCAGGCGGTGCATCCACCTGGACCAAACCGCGCGGCTGTTGAATCACGCCCAGGGTGGCACCGAGGAAATGATCTTCTATATAAACACTATCAGAGATGGGTTGCATGAAGACTCCTAACCCCTCGAGCCTCCCGCGAAGCGGGATGAAGGGGTACCGATATTTTACCCTCAAATCTTTTCAAGATTTTCCTGCACCGCAGGCAAAGTGAAGATAAACTTCGAGCCCTGGCCGTCCTCACTTTCGACCCATATCCGCCCGCCATGGGCCTGCACCGCAAGGCGGCAAAACGCCAAGCCGATACCGAGACCGCTGGGAACATCCTTGCCTTTGAGGCGGGCAAATTTTTCAAAGATACGTTCGCGCGCATTGGCGGGGATACCGGGACCGCTATCCTTCACCCAAAATTGCACGTATGGGCCATTCAGCGCGGCGCCTACCTCAATTGCGGTTTCGGTACGCGAAAATTTGACGGCATTTTCGAGCAGGTTGATGATCACCCGGCGGACCATCTCGGCATCCACAAAAACACTGGGGAGGTCCCCGGCAAGCTCGATCTTTATCTGCTGACGGCGGCCATCCGCCGAAGGCAGAACATCTTTAATCGCACTTTCAATAAGTTTCCCCGGCTTCATGCTCTGCAGAGTCTCAACTGCCTGCCCGGACTCAAGGCGGTTAATATCCAGCAATGAATTGACCAGCCGCTGGATGCGTTCGGTGGAATTCACAGCAATCCCCAAAATGGAGCGGCTTGATTCATCATCCCCGATCATGCCGCCTAATATCTCAAGGCTGGAGACAATATTGCCGAGCGGCGAGCGCAGGTCGTGATAGATCATGGCCGTCAAATCATCGCGTAATGAATCCAACTCCTTCCGTTCCGTAATATTGCGCAACGTCCATTGGATCGAGTCGGCATCTTCAAACTGCACGCGCCGAACGTGTACTTCCACCGGCACCGTACCCGAATCGGCCTTGTACAATACCGATTCGTAAATACCCTCGCCGTCTGCCCGCAGGTTTTCGAACCCGATGCCGGTCACATTCCATTTGACATCGTGCAACTGTTCCATGCTCATCTGCCGCAAATCCGGCATCTGAATATTGCTCAACCGGATGGCTTCCCGATTGGCTTCGATAATCCTGCCGTTCCAATCGGTGATGAAAATCGGGTCAATGCTTTCTTCAAACAATTCGCGGTAGCGCTGGTGCGCGTTCTGCAACTGCTCGAATAGCTGAGCGTTGCGAATGGTGGCGCCCGCCAAGCTGCCAATGCCGGTCATCACAGTCAGGGCATCCGCATCGAAGCCGCCGCCGGAGATGGGGTTAATGGCCTCCAGCACACCGATGGTTTTGCCCTGGGATTGGATGGGCGCGACCGCAATGGCCTTGGTCTTGATCCCGCTAAAGCGATCCACTTCGGTATAACGATTGTCTTCCGCGACCCTGGAAATCACAATACCATGGCCGTCGCGAACTACCTGACCGGCAATCCCCCGCCCACAGGGAATATGCCGGTCGAGAAGATTGCCGGCATTTTGTCCGGTGGCAGCGCGAAAGACAATGTTTTGCTCAGGACCTTCGATCAGGCCGATTGCAACGGTCTCCACTTGCAAAGCCTGCATGGTCTGATTCAACACACGCTGCCACACTTCACGCACATCCAGCGAGGCGCTGAAGGCAGCCGCGCCATCGGCCAAGGCGGTCATGACGCGCGCCTGGCGCAGGGTTTCGGTATATAAGCGGGCGTTCAATACCGCGATGCTAGCCTGATCGGCAATCGCCTGCATCAGGTCAAGATGATCGGTGTTAAATGCATTCGGCAAGGAATGGACAAGGGTCAACACGCCGACCAAATGTTCGCGCGCCAACAGCGGTACACAGATGGCCGACTTGGCCCCACTTTGATCCAAGGCATCATCAGCAAGGTGAACCCAGCGCTCATCGCGGCTGGTATCGGAAACCAACGCCGCCTTGCGATGTTGAATCACCCAGCCCGCCAACCCGTGATCCACCGTTTCCTTCAATTGCTGGGTCGTATGCTCGCGCAGGCTTTTCCCATAAATGATGGTCGCATCAATGGGTTTCCCGCTGTCGTCGAGCACCACGATGCTGCCGCGTTCACCGCCCACATTATGCGTCACGGCAAAAAGCAGGCGTTGCAGAACGGTGCGCAGATCGAGGGCGGCGGCGACCTCACGATTAATTTGGATGAGAAGTTCTAGCAATGCTTTGGTGCGATCTTCGGCCATGGTCAATACTTACAGTTTTTAAACAAGTTTTCTTGAATTCAACGGAAGGAGGGACACAACTTTGTCCATCAAGAAAAGTATAACACGCGTCGTTCTATTAAAGGTTGCGAAATCGTATACAATTGGGTCATGCTGGATATCCATAGAATTCATGTTCTGTGTTTTGACGTGGACGGCACACTGAGCGATACGGACGATTATTACGCCAATCGATTCACCGGATGGTTTCAGCGCCTGCCCCGCTTCCTGGTGCGCGACCCGGAACGGGCCGCGAGGCGACTCGTGATGCGGATCGAATCACCGGGCAACGTCCTGCTGGGTCTGAGCGACACGATCGGCATGGATGGACCGACCATCACCCTGATCGATTTCATCTATCGCCATCGCAAAAGGAAATGGCGCCAATTTTTGATCGTCCCCGGCGTGCAGGAAATGCTGACGCGGCTCAAGGGTCATTATCCGATGGTGATCGTCAGCGCACGGGATGAAGAAAGCACCGTGGCATTTCTACAGGAATTCGACCTGGTGAAATATTTCGACCTGGTCATCAGCGCCTTGAGCGCCAAACACACAAAGCCTTATCCCGATCCGATCCTGCTGGCAGCGCAAAAGATGGGAGTCGCGCCCGAGGCGTGTTTAATGATCGGCGATACCACGGTGGATACACGCGCCGGCAAGGCCGCCGGAGCGCAGACCGTAAGCGTGTTATGCGGTTTCGGTGAGGAAGATGAACTGCGCCGCAAAAATCCGGATTTGATCCTGCCCAGCACAGCCAATCTGGCGGACGCATTGCTCGGAAAATAATAATGAAGAAGGCCACGAAAATCTAGAGGCATTGGCCTGTGGCTCATTAAAGGTAAAACTGCACTTTATCCAAATACGAAAAGTTTATGCCAGGCAAATCCACAAGAAAGGCATTGCGGTTCATGCATACAGAGCATCGCACCGCAGCGGGGACATGTCCATTTCTTATTTTCATTTTTGATAAATTTCTTTATGCCAATTTTCCTTAAATTCAGGAGGTTATCTATTACACTCGTGCCATACTTGGTTCGATAGCGCTTATCCAAGTGCATCAGGCGCGCGCAGGGAAAGTCACCGCAATCGAAGCAATACTCGATTTTGCCTTGGAGCATGTTTTCGCAAGTCTTAATCCGGCACATTAGGCGGGTTTTGGGCTTGGAGGCATCTTCAACCCGACAACCGGGGCATGGGTTTCTTTCCCTACCATATGCCCTACAGAGACGGCAATTTATTCCACAGGGGGCAATCCATACAGGGCTGGTTGAATTGGAGTTTATCTTTAGCATGTCAATTTGACTTCGCATGAACCAAACAAAACAAGGGTGGAACCTCGCCAAGCTCCAAATGGCCCCTGACGGATAGATATTTCCCGGTCATTTCAGCGGCAGTGAGATGCTGAACAAGAGCAAAGCCTCGGGTTGCCAGGAAAGATTCGATCTCACCTACGCGTATGCCAAACCTGGCCGGTTCATTGGAATATTGGGAGCGTAATAGCTTCCTCATTTCTCCGGCCCCCTTTTCATTCAGGGCTTCAGCGGATAAGGCCGCATAGTCGAAACAAATCGAACTTCCCGGAGGAGTATTGGATCTTACAAAGGCGAGCATGGAATTCACGACATCCGCACTCAGGTAATATGTTACGCCCTCCCAAACAAACAGGGTACTTTTTCCCCGGCTAAAGCCAGCCTTGATCAATCCCTCCGCCAGATCCTCCGTGGCGAAGTTGAGAGGCACAAATTTTATTTGCCCGGATATTGAAACCTGCGCGGCTCGTAAACAATCCTTTTTACGAGCCTGTGTCGGTCCGGTATCCACTTCGAATAGGAGCGTGTCTTGAATCAGCCTTCCAAAACGATAGGGACGGCTATCATAGCCCGCGCCAAGAAACACGACCTGCCCCACGTTTTCGATCAATGCATGCTTCACAATTTGGTCGAAAAATGAAGTACGCACCAGCATGAATTCATAAGCACCCGGAGTCATCCTATTTTGCAGGACCCACGCCCGAGCCACAGGATCTTTCAAGGACTTCTTTTGTTCGTCGGTCAAAAATATCCCAGCAAGATCATCGCTGCCCCTGATCTCTTGTCTGGGGTCACTGGCGGACAAGGCCCGCATATAGGCCGTTGCCATGGCGGTGCCCGATGTCTGTCTGTCCAACGAATGTTCGTCAGCCATTTTGTCCTCCCATCATCCTTTAACGTAGGATAACTTTTCGCAGATGAGGCCGTCCTTCATTTTGAACAAGTCAACCCCGCGGACGTGTCCCTTCTTGCCGGCAGCATCCACCCAGTCGTATCGCCAGCGCGCCACACAGCGGAGGCCCAGGCCAAAAATCTCCTCAATTTCGATGTGGGCCTGGGGCGAGGCGAGAAAGAAGTCGTGCCAAAACCGAGCGACCGCTTCCTTCCCGGCGTATATCGAGCCATCGGGGGATGGCTCCGTGTTCTCAAAAACACAATCGTCGCTCATCAACTGCATCATCCAGGCGACATCATGACGATTGAAGGCCTCATTAAACTCAAGGACCATGCGGACGCCGGACTCTATCTTTGACATACGGATTGGACTCATATCACAAACATATCCTTTCCATAAGATTATGGTTTCCTATAATTTCTTTTATGCGCTTCACGTTATAGTTGATTCCGTTCGCCAACATTTTGTTATCTTTCGCCCTGCCGACTGCGTTCCAGCACATATCTAATAAAACCAAGCGTTTGGTTTGCTTCTTCCGTGCCGGGCATTAGTTGTGGGTTATTATGTCGTGATATCCAGGCCCGATCAATCAACAATCTCCAATTCTCATCCACAGTTTCTTTTATCCATCTTGCCGCTTTGAGCTTTGAAACCACATCACCAAATTGAAGCGTATAGATTATTCGACAAAGAGAGAGCACGATATAGGACTGATATCCTCGACTCATAATCTCATTTGGATGATTGAGAATTTGGGTTGCCCAGCCGTTCAATATTGGTAGCATTGCCATCCGAAGCTCATTGGGCGCGATGGGGTCGATCAGCGTTTTGAGATCAGGACCAATCAATGCTATGCCGCATTTACGCAAAATATAACGATGAACGATCCAGCCCTCATCATGGTAAACCATCTTTAGACGTTCGCCATTTCCGCGTTCAATGTTAGGGTGAAGCGCATGTTCGTGATCGTGGCGTCGAAGTGCATGTTGCGAAATATACGAGCCTTCCAATTGAATAGCGCACCAGGAGTTGATTGTCGCAATCCGCTCGTGCATGGTCTGCAATTCTAAAAAGAGATTTTCTGTAACTTCCTCGTTCGTCACAACCACAAAATCGATGTCGCTATCCCGATCGAAATCCCCATTTGCCAATGAGCCTTCCAAATACATGCCGATAAAATGAATCCCCAAAACACCACGAATGCTCTTAAGTAATTCCTGGAGTATGTCGTTAACTTCGGGAAATGATGTAGGAGTACTACTTTTAGACAACATTTATTGACTTGTTTTCCAAAATCATTATACTGCGCGTCAAATCTCTTTCTGAATCGTTCTTGTCGATATTATCCACAAGACCGCTAAAATCAATCCGCCAATAAAGAAGGGCACGGGGGCGCCGAACCACTGGAACAGCGAGCCATAAAACAGAGGCGCAAGCGCATTGGCCCCACTGTAAAAGGCGGCGGAGATGCCCAACATGCCGCCCACTTCGTTTTTATCCGATGACTTGGTGATGAGGCTATTCACTGCTGGATGCAAAACGCCTCCGCCCAGTGCCGCCGGGAAGCTCGCAACCAACAGCCAGACGATCCCTAACCATCCTTTACCGGCTTCATCAGGCAAGGTCACTTTGATGATTTGCGTGGTGATCTGCATAGCGCTTTGTCCCGCAAGGCTCTTTAGCACATTCGCCTTGTTGTACCAAGGGATGGGCACGCGGGGCGTGAGCGAGGTGCCGATCAAGCCGATGGCCAAGGTGGAGACTCCAAGAATCACGAGCCAGCGGTCGCCTCTTTGCCGGGACCAACGACCAATCAGTCCACCCTGAACGATCACGATAAAGATACCTGCCAGCGCGAACAAGCCGGCGGTATCGGTGGCGTCCATGCCGAGGCGAGTGAGGGTGAACAAGGAAAAGAGTTGTTCATAACCCCCGAAGGCGACCTGATAAAAGAACATCACCAGCAAGAGATAACCCACCGTGGGACGGGTCAGCGCCTGCAGCATTGCCGAAAACGTGAAAGGCGATTTGAGCGAAACTGCAGAAGGAGAATCAGCATGATGAGTTTCATGGAAAAGAAACGTGGTCATGAGAATGGAGACCAGCGAGAAAAATGCGGCGGTCAACGCCACGGCTCGATAGTCCCCACCCGAAGCGGCCAGTACCAGATAGGCAATGATCGGCCCCAGAATGAAACCGACACCGAAGGCGGCACCGATGAGGCCCAAGCCTTGCGTACGATTCTTTTCGTTGGTGCTATCGGCAACCGCAGCTTGCGCGGTGGACATATTGGCACCGGAGAGTCCATCAATGATGCGCGAAAGGAACAAAACCCATAAGGCGTTCGCAAAGCCAAGCATAATGAAGCCGACCAAGGTTCCGAACTGGCTGAAGAGCAGAACGGGTTTGCGCCCAAAACGATCCGACAAGCGTCCGAGGATGGGTGTGCCGATGAATTGCATGGCCGGGTAGGCGGCTTGCAGGATGCCGATGAGGAGCGGGTTCGCGCCGAAGCGGGCGGCGAACAGGGGCATCAAGGGAATGATGATGGAGAGTCCCATCAAATCCACCAGCACGATGGCGATGATGGGCAGGATGCGCTTGAAATCCAATTTATCGGAAGAGGTCATGTAGTTAGATGGTCAAGTGGTCGGGTGGTCGAATAGTCAGGTGGTTTGATAGTCAGGTAGTCAGGAGGAGATTGCTTCGGGCTTCGCCCTCGCAATGACATTTGCAAAGTCTGCAATGAAACTTACCAGCCGTTCGGCAGGAACGAGATGCCAATGAAGACCAGTATCAGGGAAGCGACTATGGCGAGAAAAGAATACTGAAAGCGAAATCTATCGTTCAAAGCTTTGAAGCGAGTCGGCAAATGTGCCACCGCAGCGGCGACCAACATCGTAACCATGTGCAAAATACGATAGGCCGGAAAGCCGGTGATCGTGAGGCCATTCCAAATGAAATAGATCAGGCCGAGCAAGACCTGCAAATCCATCAGGCCGCTAAAACCGGAAGCAAGGCCGCGATCCATGCCCTTGAAGAGGTGATTGGCAGCCCAACCGACGGCGAATTTGACAATTGCAACCAAAGCGACAGCCATGATGATCCAGCGAACGAAAGAATGAATGGCGAGAAGAATGTCCATGTGTACTCCTTTAAAAGTTTCGGCGCAATCATAGCACAGAAGAAATTCTCGTGTAGAATCGTAAAAGACTTAATCACAACCCTCAGAGAACGGGGGCAGGCGGACACAAAGCAAAGAAAATAGGTTGTGACCCAGCGCCCCTGGCAATTTGGAAACCATCGGAGGAAGACATGCCTTACGAATTTATTTTGACAGAAACACGAGGACGAGTGGGACTAATCACGCTCAACCGTCCGCAGGCGCTCAACGCGCTCAACCACCAACTGGTGAGCGAGGTGATGGAAGCGCTCGAAGCGTTCGATCAGGACGAGACCATCGGCGCGATGGTGATCGCCGGAAACGAAAGAGCCTTTGCCGCAGGCGCAGATATCAAAGAGATGGCGGATCAGAGCGTGCAACAGATCAAGGAGAGCGATCATGTGGCGGTATTCAGCCGCATCATGAATATTCGCAAACCCATCGTTGCGGCTGTATCGGGATACGCGCTGGGCGGCGGGTGCGAACTCGCCATGTCGTGCGATATGATCGTCGCAGCCGAGACTGCAAAGTTCGGACAGCCGGAGATCACGATCGGAGTCATCCCCGGCGCAGGGGGAACCCAGCGGCTGGTGCGTGCGGTGGGCAAAGCGCTGGCGATGGAAATGATCCTCAATAATCGAACACTATCGGCGCAGGAAGCGTGCCAATTCGGATTGGTCAATCGTGTAGTGCCCGTTGACCAGTTTCTGAATGAAGCGTTGAAGCTGGCCGAGGAGATCGCGGCGCGTGCACCGGTAGCGGTACGTGTGGCAAAGAAACTGATCCAGCAAGCTTACGAACTTCCATTGAAAGAAGGATTAGGCGAGGAGAAACGGGAGTTCTATGATCTATTTACAACCGAAGACCAGAAGGAAGGCATGAAAGCCTTCGTTGAAAAACGCAAGCCGAATTGGCGGGGGAGATAGTCTTGTAGTCAGATAGTCGTGTAGTCGCGTAGTCTTGTGGTCGAATGGCCAAACAATTCGATGGTATGACTAACGACAGCAGATCCTACCATGCACACTTACTCGGAAATCAAGTCGGCATTGATCAGATTGGGATTAAGCGATAACGCGGTCATCGCTCATGCTTCGCTTAAGGCCTTTGGTCAGGTCAACGGAGGAGCCGATTCTTTGGTGCGCGCGGTGCTCGATTCGGTCGGTGCGCTGATGATGCCGGCGTTTACCTATAAGACGATGATCACACCGAACGTTGGGCCGCCGAACAACGGGATCACATACGGCGCGGAACAGGATTTGAATTCGATGGCGGAAGCATTCACACCGAACATGCCCTGCGATAAATTGATCGGCATTGTCCCTGAAACGTTACGCCACCACCCATTTGCGAAGCGAAGCCTGCACCCGATCCAATCCTTCACGGGTGTGCATGTGGGGAAATATCTCGCAGCGCAGACCATGCAGAATCCATTGGGGCCGATTGCGGCTTTGGCGGAGGCGAATGGATGGGTTTTGCTGCTCGGAGTGGATCATACGGTCAATACCAGCATCCATTATGCGGAAAAACTGGCGGGACGAAAACAATTTAAACGCTGGGCATTATTGCCTGACCGCATCGTGGAATGTCCGGGCTTTCCGGGCGATTCGGCAGGCTTCAACGCCATTGCGCCCTATCTTCTCAACGATACCCGGAAGATAGAAGTGGGAAACACAATCGTCCAAGCTGTTCCGTTGAAAGCATTGTTTTCAAAAGCCATCCAGGTCATAAAAGAAAACCCGCTCGCCTTGCTCTGCGAGCGGGAGGGTTGCGAACGATGTAATGCGGTGAGAGAAGCGGTTTTGGGGTGAATGAATTATTTTCGTTCGACCACGTGCAGGTTATAACGCTTCCCCTTGAAATATTTCATCGCAAACTCGGCTGTATCTTTTGGATCATAAGGTGCACAACTGAACACATCCAGATAAATGGCACAACTGGCTTCGGCGAAATGCGCGGAGATGAGTGAGGTCTCGATCAATTGAGTCATGCTGAACCCGTTGACACGCGGATCAGCCCCAAAGTGGACAACTTGAGTCTCACCGTAACGCTTCATCTTGATGCGGTCACATAATTGCCTGACGAATTCACGGATCGCATCCACGTCCTTCATCAATGCGAGATCACATTCGTAGAGATCAATGCCAGAGGAGAGTCCCCAGTATTGAGGAGCGTTTTCCATATTTTTAAAAATCCTTCTTTGTACTAATAATTTATGAGATATATATCATTGATTCGGGAATTTGATAATGGTTGAACAACTTAATATCCCCGCTATATTTTCTCTGCAGCGCGCTTTAAACGCGACAATGCATCGGCGACGCTATCATGCAGCTGCTTCGATCCGAAGTGTTCCCATATCCAACCCCACCATACAGGTGAGAAGGCAAAGTCTCAGCCAAACGAAACTTGCGTTGTGGAATTGGGAAGCGCGGTGCAGGTGAGATGATTGAACCCCGTGATGCCAAAGGGAAATTTTGTCGTGAAATCAATTTTATGTTTCGATTCATCCACAGCATCGACCGTAAGAAGGATATTGAATCCGCCCGCTTTGGCATGGACTCTTTGTCCCGAGTGTGCGCGGCCTTCGGGGAGAATGGATTGAGTTTTCGCTTCCCACCATACATCATAATTTGCAGGCTCGGCTAAAAATTCCCAGACGCGCTCAATGGGCGCATTGATAACAGCGATTGGACATGTGCTAATGCTCATAATCTACTCCTTGTTTTATTCTGCGCCAAAAACTTTCAGCAGTTCGATTTTAGCATTCGGAGCGATGAGTTCCACGTTGTGTTGGATTTCCTGTAAATGATGTTTGATTGCCTCTTCACCAACACCAGATGGCGCGTACGTTGTAAAAATTACATTCCGCGTTTGAGCCGTGATCTGCGTGCGTTGATCCGGCCCATAGATGATGCTCGAGATGATTCCTTCACCATCTACGACCATCATGTCGCCAGCTTTGGGCGTCTGCGGTTCGCCGCGCAACAAAGTATAAGTTTCGGTTCCTTGTGCGACATCTAGAGTCATGGGTAGGCGAACCGAATCCAGGTCGTGTCCAGCCGTCAAAAGCAGATCGTTCATCTCCGCCATGAACATGGCTTCGACCAATGCCGCGACGCTGGGAATGGATTTTCCTTTGAAGAGGATCGACTCAAGTTGAAGCTGGACGTGATAGGTCTTTTTGAACTGCCGATAATAAGCATCGTAGGCTTGCAAAACCGGATGGCTCAAAAGCGCGGCACGGTTCTGACCTGCAAAGCGGGAACGCAGTTCTTCTTCGAGTTCGGCTTTACGTTTTTCCAACTCGGCATGATGCGGCGGATTGATCACCTCGCGCATGACGAGCACGCCCGCGTGAGCGGTGGGATAAGTTGCTTTCCATAGGTCGGATACTTTAAACATCAATTTCTCCTACTTTGGCGTGCATCCCGTGGCAACCAAGACTCAAAATACCAGCAGGCCTATGATGACTGAAGCCAGCGTCACTGTAATATTATCCACGTCCTTGTGCGGCAGCGATTCGACCAGTGCGCCAACCAAGGCAACAATGCCAGGCGGTACCAGATAACTGCTGAACGACCTGCTGAAAACACCCGCCGAAACGTAAAGGAACAGGATGAAGGCGCCCATCAGCCAGCCGCCTACGAGGACGCTGAACGACCCGGCCAGAGATTTGTCGCCGCTCCATGGCAATTTCGGCGATGCTGCGTCCGACAAGATCGGCCAACCCATCGCCGCCGCAGATCATCAGAGCCGTCATGCCGACAGGGGAATCCTTCCAGAAGACGATGGTCAGGATAATAAAGGCAATCCCATAATACAGCGGACCGCGCAGGATCTCGCGCGGGTTCCCTGTACGGGACATAGCCTGCAAAGGACGAAGATCGGACCCGTCCCAATATGAATCAGTTTGCGGCTCAGGCGCGGCTCCACCCAGCCGCGCTGGGCGAAGAAGTCCATCAGGCGCAGGAAGGCGAGGGCGATGGCGAAGGTAATGATGGTGGCGAGGATGGCGTTCATTGTGACCTCTACGTAGATTTGTATGCAGGATTCGCTGTGCGCGACAGGGCTTTGTCCCAGGTTAAGGGATGCATTATCCAACAAACAGAGTAGTGAAACACCGGAATTGCAATTGGATCATTTTTTTAGTACATGCAATTGTTGCTTTGCATATTGATTTGTTTTTGGCAATTTTGCAAGCTTTAAGATTTTTATGAAGTCTGCTATCGCCTTTTTTTCTTCATTAACCCCAGGTAAGCTAATCCAAGGGTAATATAGCTATTAAGATAAGTGGGGTGGTATTTAATAGCATCCATGCAATCCACGATTGCCTGTTCATATTGTTCCAATTTCAAAAAAACGTTACCTCTTGCAGCAAATGCCCATGCCCAGTCCGGATCCAATTCCAAGCTACGGTTCAAGTCTGTAAGCGCCAGCGAATATTCTTTCATTTCCGTATAGCACAAACCTCGATTGTATAGTGTCCCCTCATCTGTATCCGAGTTCAATTTAATAGCTTCGTTATATGCATCGATTGCTTCATCATATCTTTTGAGCCCTTTGTAGGCAGATCCTATTCTTCTATAATACATCCCGGCATTTTCCCGGTCGAGAAGCAAACCTTTCTTTGCATCCTGCAATGCTCCATCATAATCTCCCCTCCGATCCCTTATCCATCCTCTTCCATAATAAGCAAATCCATATTTTGGATCAATCTTAATGGCAAATTCAAAATCTGCAAGCGCCTTCTCATGATTTCCCATTTCATTAATGAGAAGACCTCGTTGGACATATGCTGGGGCAAATCTTGGAGCGAGTTTAATGATCCGAGTGTAGAGCTTTATCGCTTGAGGCCACTGACCATTCAAACGGCTTTTACTCGCTTGTTCCCACAGTTGCTGAATAAGATTCTCTAAATCTGTTGGCGACATCTTTATCTGCCTCCTAATCTAATAAATCAGCACTAATAATCATCTCCAATGTTTTCTCTCCCGCATAGTAAATCTTCGTTACCTTTCAATTCTGTTCCGCCCGATACGGTGCTTCGATTTCAATATCGCCGACATACTCCGGCAGGTTGGTGTGTCCCAGCATCTGGCGGATGGCCTGGATCTCGCCGATGTGATACCAGTAATGATAAGTGGTGCGCCGCATGGCTGAACCAACGGATTGACCGATGGATTTGCCATCGCGCAGCAAGTCAGCCAGCAAGCCTGCGGTGGTCAGCGAATCCAGGAAGGGATCAATCGCTTTTGTAACCGTGCGCCAAATGTCGAGCATCTCCTTGAAGGAAGGTGTGCTCATCGGCGCGCCGCCCGCGAACAATTCATTCATCTTTGGAAAAAGAACCTTGCCGCCGGCGCGGTCGAGAAAATATCTCTGTTCCTGCCAGGCCAGATGTCCCACCATCCAACTGATGCAGTTCATCGGGCCAAAATGCCGGGCAGCGTCCTGCTCGGATACACCTTCCAAGCCATGCAGCCATTCACTGCGGGTAAAGCGGAGTTGGTCAACTAATGGATGAGCCATGATCTTTTATCCTTTAACAGGAGATTGCCACGTCGCCGCTTGGTTTCGACCCTGAAAGGGCGCAGGGCGTTACGCTTGCTGCGCTCGCTACTCAACCAGCGCGTTCGCAATGACATTTCTGGTGGTAAACATTTCCTTCACTATTGAAACTTTATTTCCTCGATCCGCCAATTTTCCTCGCCCATCAACTTTTTCAGGCGCGATAATAATTCGGCATCTATGCGCGTGGTATCGGAAGGAAAGTCAATCAGATGTCCCTTGCCGTTCTCGAAGACATGGAACGAGAAGCGGTCATGCCCATGGAAGGAAATCAAGGTACCGTAGAGAGTTTTAATGCGGCGCTTATCATGTTCCTTGTCGCCCGTCGAACGCAGGATCAGCGTGATCTGTTTCGGCGGATGTGTTTGATCTTCTTCCTGCGCGAGCGGGACATACAAGGAGGGCGGAAGCTTCGGCTCGACTTTTAGCGGCTCAACGGTTTGCAATGCAACCGTTTCACGCGACACTTCAACCGGCTTCTCATCTTCAACTTCTGCTTCGCTTTGAGCTGATTCGGTAATATCGCGCGCCTCTATATTTTTATCATACACCTTTGGTTCCGCGCGCGCGGCGATCTCGGCGTTATCAAACGATGGCTGCCACTCCTGATCCCAGTCAGCGGGGAAGTTATCCGGTGGAGGAGGAAACTCGCCCTCACCCTGAGTCCCTCTCCCAATATTGGGAGAGGGGGTAATGCGAGGGGCTGCATACACAGCCGGTTTTTCGGCAACTTGAGGCACGAGAACGCTCTTCACGGGCTGAGGGACCGGACGCGGCGCGGCTTTGGAAACAGGAGCCGCCAGCGGTGCAGAAGGACGCGGTTCGTTATTCAACGGTTCGGTCACTGTGATCTCAGTCCGGATCGAATCGACCAGAACCTTCGGCGGTGTGCTGCCAGTATCCGTCTTGCCTTCAACGATAATAATCTGACCCACGCTCAATTGATCATTATATTTTCCCCAGGTGCGCGGGAAGAGCACAAGTTCGATGTTGCCCTGAATATCCTCGATGGTGACGAAGCCCATGGGTTTATTGGTCTTGGTCATGTAAGGGCGGAGGGCAGTGACCAAACCCGCCACGCGAATCTTTTCCTCGTGCTGTGCCTCGCCCAACTGGCCGGAAAAATGCGTGACGATGCGCACGAGCGTGGGTTGATACGGTGTGAGCGGATGATCGGAAATATAGAGACCGATGAGTTCACGTTCCCAGTTGAGCATCTCGCGCTTATCCACGTTATTGACATCGGGCAGTGTGAGGGTCTCATGCACGCCAGTGACCGAACCGAACAGACTGAGCTGTCCCGCTTCCGCGGCGCGGAAATGATTGCTGCTGAGGGCGACGATGCGCTCCAACGAAGCCAATAGCGCGGCGCGGTTCCCAAACGAATCCAATGCACCGACCTTGATCAAACATTCCATAGCGCGCTTCCCAACGGCACGCAGATCCACACGGCGCGCAAAGTCGTTCAGGTCTGCAAAGGGGCCGTTCTGCCTGCGTTCGTCAATGATCAACTCCACAGCGCTTTGGCCAACGTTTTTGACGGCGCCAAAACCGAAGCGGATGGAAGGTTTCGTCTGCTCAGGACTGACAGGGGTATCTTCGATCTCAAAATCCCAACCGGATGAGTTGATCTGAGGGGGAAGCACTGGCACACCCATCGAGCGGGCATCGGCAACATACAAGGCCACCTTCTCGGTTTGTCCCGCCGAGGCAGAAAGCAAAGCCGCCATGTATTCGGCGGTGTAATGCGCCTTGAGATAGGCGGTCTCGACCGCGATCACGCCGTAATCGGCGGCATGGCTCTTGTTGAAGCCATAACGCGCAAACTCCTCCCAGTCCGCATAAATCGCATCGGCGGTCTCACGCGCCATGCCCTGCTTCACTGCACCTTCGACAAACTTTTTGCGATGCTTCTCGATGTCCTCCTTCTTTTTCTTCGAGATGGCTTTGCGTAATTCGTCGGATTCAGAGGGCGTGTAGCCTGCCAATTCCACCGCGGCGCGCATCAACTGTTCCTGATAGACCGGGATGCCGTAGGTGGATCCGAAAATGGGAGCCATTTTCGGATCACGATACTCCACCGGCGCCTCGCCGTGCATACGCGCGATGTAATCGGGAATGAATTGCATAGGGCCGGGACGATACAAGGCAACCATGGCAATGATGTGATCGAGCGTGGAGGGCTTCATCTGAACGAGGTAGCGCGTCATGCCGCCGCCTTCCACCTGGAAGACGCCCGCCGTTTCGCCGCTGCCAAGCAGTTCAAATGCTTTCGGATCATCGAGCGGGATGTTGTTCAAATCGAGGTGAACGCCGTGACGCTTCTCAATCATGTCACAGGCCTTTGCCATTACACTCAATGTGATCAGGCCGAGGAAATCCACCTTCAACATACCCAGCGAATCGAGGATACCCATTTCGAATTGCGTCACGGTTTTGATGGGCGTCTCTTCCGAGCCGGAGGTCGGACGGTGTAATGGAAGGTATTCAAGGATGGGCTTATCGGAGATCACCACGCCGGCCGCATGGGTACCGGCATTGCGCACCGTGCCTTCCATCCTGGCAGCAATATCAATCAGTTCATGCAGGTGCGGAGTCGAATCGTAAACTTCCTTGAAGGCCGGCACAGCCAATGCATCTTCCATGGTGGTCGCCCGGCCTGAAACGAAGGGAACCAGTTTGGCGATGCGGTCCACTTCATTCAATGGAATATCCATCACACGGCCTACATCCCGCAAGGCGGCCTTGGTACCCATCGTGCCAAAGGTGATGATCTGTGCGACCTTGTCACTGCCGTATTTTCTGGTGCAGTATTCCAGCATATCGGCGCGGCGGTCATCACGAAAGTCGAGGTCAATATCCGGCATCGAAATGCGTCCCGGGTTGAGGAAGCGCTCGAAGATCAAATCATGCTGCAGCGGATCCACGAGCGTGATGTTCAACGTGTAAGCAATGATCGAACCATTACCGGAACCGCGCGCGTTATACCAGATTCCATTTTGGCGCGCATAATTGCATAAGTCCCATACGATCAGGAAGTAGGCATCGAAGCCCATCTTGCGGACAATATCCAACTCGTATTCGAGCCGCTCCCGGACTACCTGGCTGGCGGCGCGGCTGCCATAGCGGCTTGAGGCGCCTTCTTCGCACAGATGGCGAAGATAGGTCGCGGCGGTGTAACCTTCGGGGACCGGAAACTCCGGCAGATGATAACCTTTGAAGGACAGGTCAACGTTACAGCGCTCGGCAATGAGCAGGGTATTGCTCAGCGACTCGGGAACTTCCGAAAATAACTGACTCATCTCCTGCGGCGTGCGCAGATAATAAGAATCGTCCGTCATGCGCATGCGTCCAGGATCGGATAACAAGGATTGGGTCTGGATGGCAAGCAAAATATCCTGCAAGCGCGCATCGTCTGGATTGATGTAATGCACATCGTTTGTCGCTACGAATTTCGCGGAATGCTTCGCACCCATCTCCACCAGGCTACGATTGAGGCCGGTGATTTCCTTGATGTTATGCTGCTGGAGTTCAACAAAGAAATGGTCGGGGCCAAAGACGTCGTAATACCAGTTCATGCGGCGGACCGCTTCCTCGGGTTTATCATCCAATAAGGAACGCGGAATTTCGGCAGACATACAGCCGGTGGTGCAGATCAGCCCTGCGGAGTGCGTCGCCAGGAAGTCATGATCTATGCGGGGATAATAATAGAAGCCGTCGAGCTGCGCGGCAGAAGCGATCTTCAGAAGATTCTTATAACCCGTTTCGTTTTCTGCAAGCAAGAGTAAATGAGAAGATGAACGGTCAAGTTTTGAATCGCGGTCGTGCATGGTGCGCGTCGCCATGTAGGTTTCGAGTCCAATGATCGGCTTGACGCCGACCTCTTTAGCCGCCTTATAAAAATCAATCACGCCGAACATCGTGCCGTGGTCAGTGATGGCGACCGCGGGCATATCCATTTCCTTGACGCGCTTGACCAGCTTTTTAATGTTGCTGAAGCCATCGAGCAGGGAGTATTCGGTGTGAACGTGGAGGTGGGCGAAGGACATAAGTCTGAGAGGTCGAATAAGTCGGAAAAGTCGAACAGGTCTAAAAGGTCTTAAAAGTCCAACAAGTCATGAACAAGTCTTGAAGGTCGGGGTGATCGGTTGGGATTATAGCACTGAGGGTCAAAATTAGAACAAATGATTGCCTTAAAGAATTCTGCTGAAATCTTTCCATAACCTACCCGCCGGGAGTTTAGATAGAAAGGACGCCAAATCTGTGCAAGCCAACGATCCACCTTCCAAAAACGCTTTTTGATTCCAGCACTTCTTATATCTGCCGTATTCAAGTAGAGGCTTTATGGTAGAATTCAAGAAATTCGGAATTTCCGTTTTTCTGGAGAAATTATGACAACCCTACAAATCCGCAGTAAGGGCACAATCACACTCCCCGCAAATCTCCGCAAAAAATATGGACTGGACGACGGCGAAACGCTCATGCTAGTCGAGATCGGGGATGGTTCATTTTTTCTGACGCCAAAGTTCAGCAAAGTTATGCGCGATGCCGATAAGGTGGCGAAAAAGGTAAAAGAGGCCAACATCACTTTGGATGAATTGCTTGAAACGCTCGACGAGGAACGCAAGCATTACTACAAAGAGCATTATGTCAAAGGCTAGATTATTTTTTGACAGCAGTGTGCTGATCGCAGGCGTACTCTCCTCCACAGGAGCGGCACGAGTATTGCTGGTTATGTCGGAGATGAGCGATATTGAGCTGATCATCAGCGAACAGGTTATTGTAGAATGCGAGCGATCGCTGGCGAAAAAGGTTCCTCAAGCCCTGCCCGAATTCCGCCAGACCATAAAAGATGCCAACTTGAAGATTCTTAAAGACCCATCTCTGAAGGAAGTACGAGAAAGTCTATATTTGATTTCCGACTCCACCGATGCGCCAATCCTTGCGGCGGCCATCAAGGCAAAGGTGGATTTTTTAGTTACCCATAACCACAAACATATTCTAGACGATCCAAAAGTTGCAGAGAAGTCAGGATTACAAATCGGAACTCCAGGAGATGCATTAGCATGGTTCAGACAGCGCACATGAAGAGAAAAATCGATTTTTCTGCATCCCCGCACCAATGGTGGGTACATTTTCTTGTATGCTATAATCCCACCCCGAAAGGCGATAAATGCTCCAGAAATTTGTCAGTGTCTTCGGGGGCGACCCCAATAAACGTACTGTTGAAAAATTAGCAGGGATTGTGGATGAGATCAATTCGCTCGAGCAGGAATTCGAGAAACTGAGCGATGAAGCTTTGCGCGCCAAGACGGAAGAGTTCAGGGCAAAGCTGCCCAAGCCCCTCTCTTCACTCTCCCGAATTTCGCTGAAAGCGGGGGAAGAAGAAGAGGGGCTTGAAGGGCTTCAAGATATTCTCGAAGAAATTCTTCCGGAAGCCTTTGCGGCGGTGCGCGAGGCGTCCAAGCGCACGATCGGATTACGCCATTACGATGTGCAAATGCTGGGCGGGATCGTTTTGCACCGGGGTCAGATTTCGGAGATGAAAACCGGAGAAGGCAAAACGCTGGTCGCCACACTTCCGCTGTATCTCAACGCCCTGACCGGGCGCGGCGTGCATCTCGTGACGGTCAACGATTACCTGGCGCGGCGGGATGCACGCTGGATGGCCCCCATTTTTCAAATGCTGGGATTATCCACCGGCGTTTTACAGATGGCTGCCTCCACTGAAAACGGAAAGAAAGCGTTCCTGGTTGACTTTGAAAAAGAATCACCGCACGAAGACCAGCATCATCTACGGCTGGTGGACCGCGTCGAAGCATACGCGGCGGATATCACCTATGGAACGAATTCCGAATTCGGTTTTGATTACCTGCGCGACAACATGACCATGCGCCTGGATGAACGCGTCCAACGCGGGCATTATTACTCCATCGTGGACGAAGTGGACAACGTGCTGATTGATGAAGCACGCACGCCGCTCATCATCTCAGGCCCTGCACAAGGCGACCTCGAATGGTACGGCAAGATGGGGCAGGTCGTCAAACAGTTGAAGCCCGAAGATTATGAAGTCAACGAGAAAGACCGAGCCATTAATTTAACGGAAGTCGGCCTGGCACACGCCGAACAATTAATCGGCCAGACGCTGCTGGACCCGGACCGGCCCGAGGATGTCACTCCCGAACAGGCGCGCCTGACGGGTTATCTGGAACAGGCATTACGCGCACAGTACTTATTCCATCGAAACAAAGATTACCTGGTGCAGGCGGGCAAGGTAGTGATCGTGGACGAATTTACGGGGCGGCTCATGCCCGGACGAAGATGGTCAGACGGTTTGCACCAGGCGGTGGAAGCCAAAGAGAACGTGCGCGTCGAGCCGGAGAACGTGACGTACGCGACCATCACACTGCAAAATTATTTCCGCATGTACAAAAAACTGGCAGGCATGACCGGTACGGCGCTTACCGAAGCGGAAGAGTTCAGCAAAATCTATAAGTTGGAAGTGATGCCCGTCCCCACCAATTTGGAATATCAAGCCTTTGGAGACAGGGCGCCGCTGGTGGAGGTCAAGGCCAAAGATGAAGAGAACTATCCGTTCTCATTCTATGCCAGGCGCGACGATGACAACGAACCGATTTATTACCGGCGTAAAGATTTTCCTGATGTCATTTATCGAACCATCGAATCAAAACTACGTTCCATCGTGACGGAGATCGTCCGTTATCACACGCTGGGACGGCCCATGCTGGTTGGCACAACCTCCGTAGAATCATCCGACCGCTTATCAAATCGACTCAAAGGTGAGCCTGTGCGGCGCCTGATGCAAATCCAACTGGTCCGACACGGGTTCATCAAGTCCAATGACCACACGGAAGACGGCCGGCTTATCCCCGAGTTGCAGCCCTTCAATGAACCGCTCGAAAAGATCACGCCGGACGCGCTCCGAAAATTCAGTTCGTCGTTTGGGATGACCAACATCAGCCTCGATGATCCGGCGAACCTTTCCGCCCTCCTTGAGATCCTGAATTTACCTGAAGAATCAACGGAGCGGCTGAAATCCGTACTACAAGCAGGTGTGCCGCATCAAGTCTTGAATGCGCGCAGGCACACGGAGGAATCGCAGATCATCGCGGGCGCTGGTGCATTCGGTGCGGTGACCATCGCCACGAACATGGCGGGCCGCGGCGTGGATATCAAGCTCGGCGGCGAACTGGCTGAAGAAGTCATCGCGGCCGTCAACCGGGTCTTGCGCCGGGCGGGCTATGACGACCCGTTCGACATGCCGCTCGAAGAACGACGCCAGGCTTTGCAAAAAGTGGACCCATCCCAATATGGGCTCCATGAAGCCGAGGTCAAACACTTCCTGCAATACTTTGAAAACATGGAACGCGTCAAACAACTCGGCGGCCTGCATGTGATCGGCTCGGAACGGCACGAAGCCCGGCGTATTGACAACCAACTGCGCGGACGCTCCGCGCGCCAGGGCGATCCCGGCTCGTCACGGTTTTATCTCTCACTCGAAGACGATCTCATGCGGCTGTTCGGCGGCGAGCAGGTCAGCGGCCTGATGCAGAGACTCAAGGTGGATGACTCACTGCCACTCGAAGCGCGCATGGTCAGCGGCATCATCGAGAATTCCCAGCACCGCGTCGAAGGCTCCAACTTCGATGTCCGCAAGCATCTGCTGGAATACGATGATGTGCTCAACAAACAGCGCGAGCAAATCTATTCACAACGCGATCGCATCTTCACCAAGGAGGATTTGACCGAGGATGTGGACGATATGCTGCAGTCTGAGGTGGAGAAGCGCGTCCAGCTTGGGCTGACTGACGAGGAAGGCCCATGGAAACTGATCGCCTGGCTGGAGCAGGTCCAACCGCCATTCGACTCTCAAGGACGACTCATCCCCACTTTTGGGTTGTCCCTCATTCTTGATGAGTTAAATAAATCCCAAGATGTGCGCACATCCATTCCGGAGATCGTTTCGCGTTCGATCGAAGTGGAACAATCCCACACCCTGCGCGCCATCGAAGCCCTGATCGAGCATACCGAGCAAACGCTCGATAACCAGATCTCCGAACGCAGCGACGCGCTGGACGCCTACTTCCAGACCCTGCGCGATTCAGAAGAACCCGTTCGTCCACAGAAGGCGGCCGAGGAACTAAGCGGCTTGATCCATTTCCAATTGCGATTGAACGGCGAGCAATCCCGCTTGCTGACGGATGATCCGGAGGAATTCAAGAAATGGCTGGAAGAGTACGTTGAGGCCAATTTGATCGGCATCAACGCTAACCGCGTTATCGGCGCGATCGAACGCCGATTGAATGAACCGCTTGGACAAAAGATCGAAGCCTCCAACTGGGATGAGGCGGCGAATCAAATCCTCGGCGCGGGACGCGAGTTAATGAAACGCCAGCGGGAGCAATTAACCGCGCAGGTCCAGCGCGATCTGGAAATCGTCCTCCAGCGCGAGCCGGCAAACGATGATTCAAGCAAACTTCGCGTCCTGCTTTCGCTATGCCAGGGCGTGCGAACCCTCTTCGACCAGCGAACGCACCGCCAGCTTCGACAAATCTTCAATCGCTTTACGTATATTTATCTGGCCGCCCATCTCATGGAAAACCGGACTGCCGAGGATGTGACGGAGGCCGTCCTGGAACATCTCGAGCAGGCCGAGTCCGCCCTGCAGACCACCTGGGGACAAAGCGAGTTCGCCAGGCTGAGTCAGAACGCCGCCAAACTCTCAGACTTCGGCCCGGCCGCGAAGGTGTTCGGTGAAGAAAGGCAGAGTGAAGCGACATCCGCTTTGAGCGAGTCCGAGCGGGATCAATTGATCCAAGCCATCGGGTCTTACATACTTAACGAGGTCAAACGCCAACTACTGCTGGGTGCGATCACGGAGTTATGGGTGGAGTACTTAACGAAGGTTGAAGCCCTGCGCGTTTCCATCGGACTCGAAGCCTATGCACAGCGCGACCCGCTGGTACAATATAAGGGCAAGGCTTCAGAGCTGTTCCAGCAATTGCTGGCCGATGTGCGTTCCGCCGTGATCGGACGCGTATTCTCCTACCAGCCGCGGCGGATCGAGATCACACCGACCGAAGTGGCCGAGACACCCGCCGGAACGCAAGAGGCGCAAGCGGAAAGCAACAAGAAGAAACGAAAGAGACATTAGAAAATCAATACCCGGCATGGCTGAGCGAAACACTGCAGTCTTAAAGAATTATCGCGCCCTCCCCAAAGTGGAATTACACCGTCACCTGGAGGGCACTTTGCGGTTGGCCACCATGCTCGACATTGCACAACAGCATGGGATCACAATCCCCGCCGATGTCTTGCGGCTTAGCAATCTCGTGCAAGTGCAAGAAGAAGAAAAATATTCCTTCCAGACCTTTCTTTCCAAGTTCAATACGCTGAGGTTGTTCTATCGTTCGCCCGATGTCATCCACCGCATTACACGTGAAGCAATCGAGGACGCGGCGAAGGATAATGTTAAATACATGGAGTTGCGCTTCACACCCGTGGCACTCAGCCGCGCTGAACGCTTTCCGCTCCACGATGTGATCGACTGGGTGATCACCAGCACACAGAATGCCGCAAAGGAATTCGGCGTGATGGTACGACTGATCGCATCCGTCAACCGGCATGAAAGCCACGAACTGGCCGAACAAGTTGCCTGGCTAGCTGCAGAGCACAAGGAGCACGGCCTGATCGCCATAGACCTGGCAGGCAACGAAGCTGAATTCAAATCCCAGCCGTTTTACGGTGTATTCAAGGAAGCGCGGCAGGCCGGACTGCACATCACCATCCACGCCGGGGAATGGGGACCGGCGGCGAATGTCAAAGAAGGCATCGAGGAACTTGGCGCAGAGCGCATCGGCCACGGCGTACGTGTACTCGAAGACGATACGGTTGTTGCACTGGCAAGGGAGCGCAATACCGCCTTCGAAGTCTGTGTGACCAGCAATCTTCAATCCGGAGTTGTGCCTGACCTGGAATCCCATCCTTTAAGAGCCATGCTCCAGGCGGGACTTAATGCAACGATCAATACCGATGATCCCAGCGTGTCGCGCATCACCTTGAGCCAGGAATATCATGTTGTTTGCAATGAGCTTGGTCTTTCCCTAGATACCCTCAAGGAAAGAATTCTCGCCGCGGCGCAGGCATCGTTTTTGCCAGATAATGAGCGCAATGATCTTGTGGGACGGCTGACGAAAGAATTGAAAATGTAGTAAAATCGCACCATCATCACAGGGTATCAAAGGCGCTCCTTTGTACCTCGCGAGTTTGTTGCGAGTCTCACCTTAGAGGTGACCGATCACTACCAAAGGAGCTGCCATGAAGGATATCTTTAAAGCACGTGACAATTTGAAAGCGGGGAAAAAGGAATACGTAATTTACCGCCTCGACGCATTGGAAAAAGTACATCTCACCGAACTGAAGCGGCTTCCGTTCTCGATCCGCATCCTGCTCGAAGCTGCGCTGCGCCAATGCAATGATAAAGAAATCACACAGGAAGATGTAAAAAATATTGCGGGATGGAAACCCCAAGGCAACCGGCCCGGCATTCCATTCCTGCCGGCGCGGGTTATCATGCAGGACTTCACGGGAGTGCCGGCTGTGGTGGACCTGGCCGCGATGCGCGCGGCTGTAGCCCGCCTGGGCGGCGACCCAAAAAAGATCAACCCGCTTGTGCCGGTGGACCTAGTCATAGATCATTCCGTCCAAGTGGATTTCTTCGCCACCGCCGACGCGCTCAATCGAAATGGCGAAATGGAATTCCAGCGCAACCGCGAGCGCTATGAATTTTTGAAATGGGGACAAAAGGCTTTCCGTAATTTCCGCGTAGTTCCCCCAATGACCGGCATTGTGCATCAGGTCAACCTGGAATATCTGGCCGATGTGGTGATGACTAAGCCTTCCGAAGGTTTGGAACCTTCGGAAGGCTTAATGGCATTCCCCGATACGCTGGTCGGCACCGACTCACACACGACCATGATCAACGGCCTGGGCGTGCTGGGCTGGGGTGTAGGCGGGATCGAAGCCGAAGCAGTAATGCTCGGCCAGCCGATGGATATGCTCCTGCCGGATGTGATCGGCTTCAGGCTTCACGGCAAATTGAAAGACGGCGTGACGGCCACCGACCTGGTCCTCACCGTAACCCAAATGCTGCGCAAAAAAGGTGTGGTGGACAAGTTCGTCGAGTTCTTCGGACCCGGCCTTGACTCGATGTCCCTGCCCGACCGCGCCACCATCGGCAACATGGCTCCCGAATACGGTGCGACGATGGGTTACTTCCCGGTGGATGCGGAAACGCTGAGATACATGAAGTTGACCGGCCGTCCAACGGAAGTCATTGAACGCACCGAAGCTTATATGCGCGCACAAGGATTATTCCGCGACGCCTCCACGCCCGACCCTGAATTCACCGAAACGATCGAACTTGATCTCGGTTCGGTGGTGCCTTCGCTGGCCGGTCCCAAGCGACCACAGGATCGCGTGCCCATGTCGGAATTGAAAGAGACCTTCGAGAAAGCGCTGACCGCCCCAGTCAAGGAACGAGGCTTCGAGTTGAAACCTGAAGCCTTGAAAGCCGAAGCGATTTTCGGAACCAACGGCGCGATAAAGCACGGCGCAGTGGTGATTGCCGCAATCACTTCCTGTACAAACACATCCAATCCATCGGTGTTAATTGCAGCAGGATTGGTGGCGAAGAAAGCGATCGAAAAAGGGCTGACGGTTCAACCGTATGTCAAGACATCCCTTGCACCCGGCTCACGCGTGGTAACGGATTATTTGAAAAAGGCGAATCTGCTCGAACCGCTTGCCAAACTTGGATTCAATGTAGTGGCTTATGGATGCACAACTTGCATTGGCAACAGCGGGCCACTTTCAAACGAAGTCTCACGTGCGGTAACCAGCGGCGATCTGGTTGCGGCGGCAGTGCTTTCGGGCAATCGTAACTTTGAAGGACGCGTCCATCCATTGGTCAAGGCGAATTTCCTCGCTTCGCCGCCGCTTGTGGTCGCGTATGCCCTGGCCGGAACCGTTGATATTGACCTGAACCAGGAACCACTTGGCACCGATCCAAAAGGCCAGCCCGTTTATCTCAAAGACTTGTGGCCGAGCCAGAAAGAAATCAACGAGGCCATCACCTCGAGCGTGGATGTCGCCATGTTCAAGGACTGTTATTCCAGTGTATTCGAAGGTTCGGATATGTGGAAGGCGATCAAGGTTTCCGGCGGCGATATTTACGAATGGGATGAAGCTTCAACCTATATCCATCACCCGCCTTATTTCCAATCCCTGACCCTGGATGTGCCATCCGTAGGCAATATCCAAGGAGCGCGCCTGCTGGGACTCTTCGGCGACTCGATCACAACTGATCATATATCGCCTGCTGGCAACATCGCGGTTGATTCTCCTGCCGGAAAATTCCTGCAAGAGCACAATGTCCAGCCGAAGGATTTCAACCAATACGGCGCACGACGCGGCAATGACCTGGTGATGGCACGCGGCACGTTTGCCAACATCCGCCTAAAGAACCTGCTCGTCGCTCCAAAGGAAGGCAACTGGACAAAGCATTTTCCTGACGGCGCGGAAATGCCAATCTATGACGCGGCGATGCTTTACAAACAAGCCGGAACTACAACCCTCATTATCGCCGGCAAGGAATATGGAACCGGCTCCAGCCGAGACTGGGCTGCGAAAGGGCCTCTGCTGCAAGGCGTGCGTGCGGTAATCGCAGAATCATTCGAACGCATCCATCGTTCCAACCTGGTCGGTATGGGCATCCTACCCTTGAAGTTCATGGATGGACAGAATGCGGAATCGCTCGGGTTGAAAGGCGACGAAGTTTTCGATATTACCGGTTTGAGCGACACCATGAAACCGAAGTCCATTGTGAATGTGAAAGCAAAGAAAGCGGACGGCCAAGTAATGGAGTTCAAAGCCACGGCGTTATTGAACACCGACGTGGAGGTGAACTATTATCGCAACGGCGGCATATTGCATACGGTGTTGAGAAATTTATTGAAATAAAAAAGTGGAGACTGGAAAATCCGGTCTCCACTTTTCATTTCAACGTGTCCGATTAGACAGCCAGGCCCAACATCACCGCCATTAATAAGAATGTGATTGCACAAAAAATGATCCCGATGAACCACCAGCCTATGAATCCGGCAACCATACTCAGAAGAACCAGAATGCCAAGCGCCAGCATGGCACGATGCAGTTCCAAGGCTCTGCCTGTTCGTAAGTTGTTCGTGGTTCTCCAAAGTACAAAGCCAGCAGGAATTCCAATAAGGCTGATAATCAACATAAGCCAAAATATCTGATCACCGGTCAAGCCTGAAATATTCAGGATGATGACCCCACAAGTCGCTTCGCGCGTTGGAACAATGCCATCCGGCAAAGTATCCAATTTGGCAAAGATAAAAAAACCAAAATTGATATCACCCGCGTCCACCGTCCATTGGACGCTTTTTGAGGTATGAGGCGGCAAGGAAAGATGGCCTTCAAAGTTTCGAGGGGTTATCCCGCCGATCTCCATTTGGTAATAAGGCTCGTCATCCTGATTGCTGAGATTGTCGAAGACAGCCTTGATGACGCCCGTTTCAGAACGCGTCATCAGGGCAGGACAATGCAGTCCGTTAAACGAGGCGTAGCTTGTCCCTTCAAAGAAATAGGAACTGGCTTCGTATTGGCCCCATATGACAACCAGGGCCAACGCCAGGCCAATGAAAATTCCAAAGAAGAAAATTACGCCGCCAATAAGACGCTTTGATTTTGTCTGCATATGACCTGTACAGGAAGATACGCTATTGCGTTACTACGATCTTTATTATAACCTTCGGCTAATCTTTCAAACTTTAAGCCACGGGTGAAGCCATAAGTCCGTCGGGGGCACTCATGTTTTTATTTGCTTTAACATTTCCAACAGGCCGGTTGGATACAAAATGGACTTTTCCGCGCCAAATTCGTCGAGACTCTTCCAAACCGCCTGAAAGGATTCGCCTATTTCCGTTTCTTCGCCCTTAATCACCCCCAGATCATACAAGCCGGAATCTTTCAACAGGCCATCATATACCATCACGATCTCGTGGCCGGGAGCGCCGTTGAAAACAAAGATATTCTCCAACGCGCCGAGGTACCAAAGCTCACCCACTTCGGCATTGATCTCTTCCAGCAATTCACGCCGGACGGTATGATCGCTTCTTTCACCAAATTCGATCCCACCACCGAGCGGGCGATAGAAGGTTTGTTTCTTAACCGGATCATGTCCTTCTGCGACAAGAATGCGATCCTTATGACGGAAGACACAGATCGCAATCGGGCGTATTTTGTTCTTCATATTCCTCCAAAAAAATAGAGCGAGAATTATCTCGCTCTATGGTGAAATTAATTGAGGCTGTTTTTGCAAATTGGCCTGCATGGACCAGGGTCCCGTCCATGTGATCGTGACGGGGACGATCCTGCCTTTCAAGTCGTCATCCGATTCGACAAACACCAGTTTATTGGTCGGTGTGCGGCCTTTCCAGCGGTTCTTCACTTTCTCCTCGAACAATACTTCCACGCTCCGACCGAGATAATTCCGGTTGATCCCATCCACGATCTTTTCCTGCAATTCCTCCAACATCCGGAAGCGGCGCATCTTCTCCTCGTCCGGAACATTATCATCCATACGGCGCGTGGCAACCGTGCCTTCACGGGATGAATAACGCGCCAGGTGGGCCACATCCAGCTTGAGGTCCGCCAAGACGCGATAGGTTTCCATGAACTGTTCCTCGGTCTCGCCGGGGAAACCAACGATGATATCGGTGGCGATGGAGCAATCCGGAATCTTTTTGCGGATCTTTTCAACAAGGTCGCGATAGTCTTTTTGAGTGTAGCCGCGCTTCATGTCTACAAGCACTTGATCGTCACCGGCTTGAATGGGGACCTCGATATGCGGCATGAGTTTCGGAAGTTCGGCGACCGTCTCCATCAATTCTTCGGTGAAATAATTCGGGTGCGAGGTGAGGAAACGGATGCGCTCAAGGCCCTCGACCTCGTGCATGATGCGCAGCAGGGCGGCAAGATTGGGGCCATCGGGCACATCCTTGCCATAACGATCCACGATCTGGCCGAGAAGCGTGATCTCCTTGACGCCCTGGGAGGCAAGGGAACGAACCTCCGCGACGATATCGCCAACGGGACGACTGCGTTCAACGCCGCGCCGGAATGGGATGATGCAGAAGGTGCAGGCATGTGAGCAACCGTAGACAACCGGAACATGAGCGCTGATCAACTCGCCGCGCTCGTGTTGAGGCAGGATGAGTTCCTCATCCATCATGGCAAAGCGGCGCGTGGTTTCATCCGATTCAATGGTGCGGATCTCGCCCTGGCTTAAAAATGAAACCAGCGGTCCGGGGTCAGAGGGCGGAGAGAACACATCCACAAAGGGGAGTTTGGCGCGCAGTTTTTCCGCGCCGCGCACGCCGACCAGACAACCCATCAGATTGATAACAAGATCGGGGTTCTTTTCTTTGAGTGGACGCAATGAGGTCACGCGCCCCAGCGCCTTGTCCTCAGCGGACTGGCGTACCACGCAGGTGTTTAAAACAATAACATCCGCTTCTTCGATATTACCGGTAAAGGTGTAGCCCAAATGCTCCAGGGACGAGCCGACACGCTGTGAGTCGGCCACGTTCATCTGGCAGCCTTCGGTCCAGATGTGATATTTCATAGGGTGGAGATTATACCAAGTTTGTCCGTTTTGATTACGGATTAGGAGAAAGGCTCATTGGGAATCGCCGTGATAAGAACCTTTTGAACATGGATTACACAGAAGGACACAGATCACACGGATTTTTTAAAGGTTTTTCCGTGCGCTTCCGCCGAAGGATCCGTCCAATCCGTGTACAGAATCCCGGCAACTCCTGGAGAGCCAGGAGAAAGTCACTTTCCCAATTGCCGATAGTGTCTCCCTATCGGTATCAAAGTTTTTCCGTTGTAGGGATGATTACATTCGACAATTAGTTAAAGTTGCCACAGATTTGTCGAAAGCGGACAATTCTTTTCAGATTATTGAAACAGCAACGATAATCAATTGATACGTGCATCTATAAGAACGTACTTGGAGTTTGGTAAGTATCCCTTAACACCACGTAGCGAATTTCAAAGACTTTTTCTTATCTTATGAGGCCATCTTCGGAGCATGTACCTGTCGAGAAGGGATAATCACCATTGTTTAATTCAATCAACTTTCCACGGCGTGTACCAAAGTGCATTGGGCCCTGTTATTCGGATCAAATCGAACGATCGCCATTTTGCCCACTGCATATTTAGGTGCTGTTCTGTCCACGATTACTGCCTGAGTCTTGGATTGGAAATGTTCTCCGGTGGGTGATGTTACATCCAAGGTGATGTCATATACCCAGGCTATATTGGATGCACGAATGTTCATATTGGTGGAAGTAAGG
>Ga0182027_10002456_pt1 | contig 30078 bp, 17 predicted proteins | sample 712E1DmetaG_FD_121300 | JGI IMG/M metagenome (GOLD analysis project Ga0182027, IMG submission 121300) | Permafrost microbial communities from Stordalen Mire, Sweden - 712E1D metaG (Illumina Assembly) | ecosystem: Environmental > Terrestrial > Soil > Wetlands > Permafrost | place: Sweden...
CACCTTGAGCCAGGGCCGCTTTGCCGGAGCTGCTTTGAGTCTGTCAAGCAGCGCGTAAATGCCGCGCGAAAACGCGGGCGAAACGGCAAACGCGCTCCAGTCGTCGCTCTCCTGCGCCGCCATGAACTTTTCGTAGAAATCGGCCATTGCAGCGGCGTTGGCGTCCTCGTCGGCCGTGTCGAAATACATTCGACCTTTTTCCTCGTCAATCTTAACGCACGGCAATCCTTCCGAATACTGAATTTCCATCTGCTCGCGCAGGCCCAGCCGCGGGAGCTGGGGCCAGATGGGGCAGCCAGGGATTTTGTCAAGAATAATATCCAGCGCCTTTTCGGCGCTTGCATGCGGCAGGCTGCCGATTGCGGTTGCAAGGAATGTTGTTGATGCGGCCATAAAAGCTCCTTTAATTCTAAATGAATCTGGTGGGGACACCGCTTCGCGGTCGCAGTGCGCCCTTCCCCCACTCAAAAACTCTTATTTGCATTGGCAAATTCACTCAATTTCTCCGCTATTTTCTCAAACTCCGCCCGTATCTCCTCTGTCCCCGGCAAATCGAAAATCGAAATCGCTTTACAATCGGCGTCCACGAACTTCTGATCGTAGAAAACGCTGCCCAGCACGCGTGCCGTATCGACCTCTCCGGAAACCAAGGCTCGCTCGTCGTCAGCCGTTCTCATTTTATTGAGCACAAACAGCAGCTTGTCGGCCAAGCCGATGTCTTTTGACAATGCAATGATCCGCCGCGCCGTTTCCCTGCTTCGCGTGCCGGGCTCCAGGACTATTATCATTGCGTCAACGCCCTGCGCCGTGGCGCGTCCCAGGTGCTCGATGCCCGGCTCCATGTCCACCACAACCGTTTCGTCTTCGCGGAGAACGAGGTGGCGGATGAGTTTCTTGAGAAACACGTTTTCGGGACATGCGCAGCCACCGCCGCCGCTTTTTACCGCGCCGAGCACAAGCAGCGAAACGCCGTTGTGGACAAGGCCGTACTTCAGTGCCACATCGGAAACTTCCGGCGACAAAGAAAACATCTGGCCGGCCCGCCCGAACCTGGCGCCTGTTCGCTGTTCGATGAGGCCCGTTTCCCGCGCAAGCGGGCGAATTGCGGCCTTGAGGTCGCCCGGCAGTCCGAGGGCCGACGCAAGATTCGCGTCCGGATCGGCGTCTATGGCGACAACATGCTGACCCTTTGCCGCGAAAATCCTGCACAGTGCCGCTGCAAGAGTGGATTTTCCAACGCCGCCTTTGCCCGAAATGGCGACTTTGAGTCCGCGCACAACCCATCCTTTATGAAAAGATTCAAGCCTGCATGGCTCAAACTGCACGAACAAACAATCATCCTGCTGCGGGAACGATGCCGATCACAGAGAAAGCCGGAACGCATTCCGGATTCCGCTTTTCGGACTGATAATGCGTCTGCCTCATTTACATTCGCGGCAACAAACCCTCTGCCCGCGCGCCAGGCCGGACTGGAACGTGCGCTGGAGCGCAGTGCCGCCTGACCGCGGCCCGCAGGGCCATGGCGGCAGGCGGTACCGAGGCCGACCGGCCGAGCGTGCAAGGAGGCCGCCGCCGCAAGCGGCGGGGCGCCCAAATTCTCTATGTCTTGCGGCACTTGTCCGCCGAAAACTTATTAAAATAATTAACACTACGATGCACCCGGCCCCGTATTTTGCCGTTTTTGCAAAAAACAGCCTCATGCAGGTGACGGCAAAGAACTATTTTTCACTACTTCTTTTTGAAGCTACAGAGGTTTCTTTCACCTCAACCGGAAAATCCACATGTTTAGACCTCAAATCAAGGTTTGCGACTGTACGATCCGCGACGGCGGATTGATGAATAACTCCAAGTTTACTGTCGAAACGGTCCGAAGCATCTACAAGGCCTGCAGTGAGGCTGGCGTGGACATTATCGAACTGGGATACCGCAACAGCAGGGACCATTTTTCGCCGGATAAGTACGGAGCGTGGCGTTTCTGCGACGAGGACATGCTCAAGAAAGCGACCGACGGCATTCCCAAGACCGCAAAAATCGCCGTGATGCAGGATGCGCATAAAGCAAGCGGCGACGACGTGCTCCCGAAATCGGAAAGCATCGTTGATCTCATTCGGGTCGCCACCTACGTCAAGGACGTCGACAAGGCGATCGCCCTTGCCAACAACGCAACGAAAAAGGGGTACGAAGCCACCATCAACATCATGGCTATTTCGCATGTTCTGGAGCGCGACCTCGACGAAGCGCTGCAGCAGATTGAGGCGGAGACATCCATAACCGCATGCTATATCGTGGACAGCTTCGGGTCACTGTACAGCGAAGACATCGACTATCTGGTCCACAAGTTCCAGCGCTACCTCAGGACCAAGGAGATTGGCATCCACTGCCACAACCAGATGCAGCTCGGATTTGCGAACACCATAGAGGCCATCATCAAAAACGTCAATTACCTCGACGGCACCCTGTATGGCCTTGGCCGCGCCGCGGGCAATTGCCCGATGGAGCTGCTCATGGGCTTTCTCAAGAACCCCAAATTCAACATCCTGCCGATTCTGGACGTCATCGAATCCACCATCCTGCCCTTACGCAAGGACATGGAATGGGGCTACAACGTTCCCTATATGATATCAGGCATGCTCAACACCCATCCGATCGACGCGATGAAATACGTAGACGCGCAACGGGACAACGGCAAGGTGGAAGGGTTTGTAAAGTTCTACGAGCGGATGAGGGCCGAAGAGATTTCTACATAAGGTGGCGCATCGCCAGCACCAGGCGTGGAAACCTGCCCAGACTCAAACCGATTATCTTTGAGATGGAGCGTTTGTTCGGCGGAATTTTCGAGAGTGTCGCGAATGCCTTGTCGTAGTCGGCATCGGGAATTTTGACAAGCGCGTCTTTGGTCTTCGACAGCTTGCCGTGCTTTTTCCCCAAGGAATTATACCAGCGTTTCCGGTACTCTTCGCCGTATGCGCTCCCCCGCCCGGCCGTTGGCGCAAGGAGCGTTTTGAGTGCATAAGCGCCTGCCATGGTTCCGCTTTCCATAGCTTCCACAATACCGGCTCGGGTAAACGGGTTGACCGCGCTCGCCGCATCGCCCGCCTTCAAAAGCCGCGGCGCGGCTATCGCAATCGGCCTGCCCTCGCAGGGAATTGTCCCGGCAAAGCGGCCAAGCACGCGGGCATGGGGATAATTCTTTGAAAGAAACGAATCAAGCTTTTCTCGAATGTTAACCTTGGCCCGGTAGGAGTTGCCCAGCACGATGCCGATGTTGGCCGCATTTTTCTCGCGCGGAAACGCCCACGCATACCCTCCGGGCGCGAGGTCCCTGCCCAGGTACACGTGAATCGCGTCGGGCTCAATGCCGGCGTTTTCGGCAATTACAAAACAGGCGGGTTCCAGGTCCGGCGGTTTGCAGACGATCTTGTCCTTTTTGCCAAGTCCCGCGATGGGGCCCGACGCGTCGACAACCACGGCCGCATGCGCGCATGTTCCGTCGGCAAAGCGCACCTCGCGCGTCGATCCGGCAACAGGTTCAATCCCGATTACGCGAACACCGAGCCGCAGTACCGCGCCCAGCGCCGCGCAGCGGCTTGCCATGTCGGACTGCATCCTGGCCCTGTCGATGATGCAACCGGCGTTACGCGCCGTGTGGCTTATTGCGGACCCGTCGGCCGAATGAAGCACCACCGTGCTGATGTTGAACCGCACCCATCCCGGCTTCACGTCCACAGCCTCGCGGAATTGGTCGGTCCACACACCCTCGGCGCAGGCGATTGGTTTTTCCCAGGGGACCACTTTGTCGACAAGCAGCACAGAGGTCGCCGGACGTGCCGCAAGGATCTTGAGGCAGGCGCACAGGCCGGCGGGCCCCGCTCCGATAATTATGATGTCGTAAACGAGGGACATGGTTGCCGTAAATATACTTTCCAAGGTCCGACGCCGGAGTTACTATTTACGGGCCGGGAATCCGTCTTTCGGCGGATGAGGCACGACCTTGTGCGTCCGGCATCCCCGCCGGTCATTTGAGATCAGGGCCGTTACAGGAATTTTTCTCGCTTTGTCAGGTTGCGCACACCCCACACGATTCCGATAAGGCCCGCTGCCGCGAGCATGATGCGGTTGGCCCGTACGGTCGCGTGCCATGTGATTTCCTGAGCGCCGCTCACCGCGTCGAAGGGATCAAGAAAGACATTCCACTGGCTTGCGGCAAAGGATCCGCTGAAGATCCAGAAAAGGAAGCCGGCCAGAACCAGGATCACCGCCGCTCCATAGGCGTTTCGCATAAGCGTGGAACATGCAAACGCGGCCCCGCCCCAGAACACCACGGCAAAGAAGAGATGAAACGCCATGCCGAACACCGGGAATCCGCTGTAGAAAACCGCGCAGAGACAGCACAGGCAGAACAGCACCGCCTCGGTGATCAGATAGCAGAGCAGAAGCCGGAACAGCCACACTTTGTAACGGTAGTCCGGAATGCCGAAAATCACCTCCAGCATCTGTGTGTCCGCGTCGCTCTGGATGCCGAACACGGCAGGATAAAACACCAGCAGAATGCCGGGCAGAAGCAGGAGATCATAAAGGCTCGCGGGGTTCAATTCCTTTCCGGCCGCTCTGTTGACAAACACCACAAGGACGAAAAATCCTACGGCAGCGGCAAGAAAGAAAAGAAAACGCTGCACGAAAATGATCTTCAGATTGTAGCGCACCAGGGCGGTAACCAATGGTGCCGTTTGCAACAGCCTTCTTATCATGACCCCGTCCTTTTCAGTTCACGGGTAAGACACAGATAGGCGTCTTCAAGCGCGGGACGCACGGCTTGCGCGCGAGGGTGCGGAAGCGCATCCGCGATGCAGCGGACCCGTACGCGGTCCCGGTCACCCACATGCCTCACCACGGCGGCCGTCCGCGCAAGCACCTCGTATTCGTGCGCGTCAAGAGTAACCTCCCACACGCGGCCCTCGGCGCGATCGAGCATGCCCTGCGGCGGGCCCTCATACCGGAGCTCGCCGGACATGAGCACGGCCAGCCTGTTGCACGAGGACGAAATATCCTCGATAATATGCGTGGAGAATATGACGATGCGGTCGCGGCTGAGTTCCATGAGCAGGTTGCGAAAACGGATTCTCTCGCTCGGATCGAGCCCGGCCGTCGGCTCGTCCACAATCAGGATTCGAGGCAGGTGCAACAGGATCTGGGCAATGCCGATGCGCTGCCGCATACCGCCAGAAAACGAACCGATGGGCTCGTGCGCATGCTCGATCATGTGCACGGCGCGCAGGACCTCCTCGATGCGGCCGTTGCGCAGCTTCCGGTCGTGCAGGCCCTTCAGGATGGCCTGATAGTCGAGGAATTCCCATGCCGTCAAGTTAGGATACGTGCCGAACTCCTGCGGCAGGTAGCCGATGAGGCCCTGCAGCTCCTCGCGGTGCAGCGCGGTGTCCTTTTCGTTGATGTAAACCTTGCCGTAGGTCTGATCGTAAATACCTGCAACGATGCGCATGAGCGTGCTCTTGCCTGCGCCGTTGGGTCCCAGAAGCCCATACATGCCCGGTTCGATGCGCAGGCTCACGCCTTTGAGCGCATGAAAGGCGGCGCGCTGCCGGCCGGGCAGCGGCAGCAACAGCACAAACGCGCAATAGCCTGCGGCCAGCGGGCCCCAGGGCTTTTTCCATTTCCGAAGGTCAAGGCCGGAATGGGTGGCCAGCCACCGGTCGGTGGCAAGAAAGGCCAGGACCGCATACCACAGCAGGCCCACTGCGGCAACGACGGCGAAGCGATTCCAGGCGATCTGAAAAAACACGAGGTTCGCCGCGGGCATCGCCCACTTCACCACGGCATATGCCCGGCGCCCGGCGGCCGGTCCGATTCGTTCAAATGCCCTGTGGCATAGGCGCGCAAAGCCGGAGTACTTGACAACAAATAGAACCGCGCAGCAGGTGACGGCTGCAAAGAGCGCCTGCCAGAACTCGTTTTGAAGATACCAATACGTAAAGTAGCACAGGAATCCGAGCAGCGGCACCTGCCAGAGCAGGCCGCCCCAATCCGCGGCGCCTTCCCCCCGGCCGATGGCCGAGACCGCGTCGCCCCATTCCCGGGAAAAACGGCCGGGCATGTTGTAGATCTTCTGCACGTTGCGGATGGTGATGGAAACCGTTTCCACGCCGGAGCCGGCCGGGGCGGCCCTGCGCAGGCTGGACCGAACGAACCACACCGCCGCGGGAATCGCCACGGCTGCGATTATCAGGTCGGCAAGGCGCCAGACCAGATCGTCCACCTTCACCATTATCAAGGCCGCGGCCAGCGACAGGCCGCCGAACTGAACCAGGTTGACTTTCCAGGAAAGCCCGCGCAGGTATGCCAGCGCGGATTCCAGGCCTTGGTAGCAGGTTGGAATGAATACCAGGGTCAAAAGCGCCGCGGAAATTATCCCTCCGATAACCGTGAGCGCGAAGGGCGCTCCTATGGAGCCGAGCGTGCCGGCATTTCCCAGAGCCAAAGGCAGCATCCCGGCCGCGGTGGTGATGGCCGTGATGAAGATCGGCCGGATGCGGTCCTGGCCTGCGGTCATGAGCGCGCGCGCCGTTGAAAATCCCCGTTTGCGCAGCACGCGCACGAAATCGATCAGGATGATGCCGTTGCCCACCACAACCCCGAGCAAAATCAGAAAGCCCATGAGGGTGTTCGCATTAAGCAATGAATGCCCGGTGGCCACGAGAAGCCAGAAGGCGCCGATCGCGGCAAGCGGAATCGAAAACATCATCACCAGCGGCGCCGTGAGCGATTCGAACACCGCGGCCAGGATCATGAAAATGAGAACCACTGCGGCGCCGATCAGGTAAAAAAAGTCGTTCAAACCGCTTTGCCCGTGGGTGGGTTCAACAGAAAGTCCAGCGGGAAAGGTCATGGCCCCCAGGATGTCGTCAACCTCCTGCCGGGAGGCTTTGAGGAGTTCGTGCGATCCGGTAATCTCGTCCGTAAAGCGGTACATGACCTGGATTCTGTGTTCCTGGTTGGCCCTGTTGATGCTGGCAGGACCGCTGGCGCGGATGATCCGGCTCACTTCATCGAGAGGATGATCCGTGGTGTCGGAAGCGGAGATGGGCACATTATGCAGTTCGTCAAGGGTCTTGGCGTCGCCGGATGGGCTCTTGCGGCCGCCGGCGGCGCCCGTCTGCTGTACCGAAGCCGCAGCCGAGGTCACCATGATATCGTATTGGTCGGCCCCCTGTTTGAACGTGAGGCCCGAGGCCATCTCCTGCGTAAATCCGGAGAGCTCGGAGGCCACGGCCTGCAGCCCGATGCCGTACTGGCGCATGAGCTGCGTGTCGAACAGCAGGTGCACCTCGCCTTGACGCCCGGGAACATCCAGCTGCACCGACTGCACCGAGAAAAGATTTTGCAGTTCGTACCGGATGTTGTCGGCCACCGCCTCCATCTGCGCGAAATCGTCTCCCCGCACCGTGATGATTTCGTCCTGCCCACCGCCTCCCAAAAGCTGCTGCAGCCGCGCGGCCGAGGCCGCGGTGCTCGGCGTGCCCCGGTACCGCGAACTGGACGCAGGCTGCGAAAAGCCGACGCTCCCCAGCTCAAAGTTGTCGAGCCGCTTCTGGATGTCGCCCTTGATGGCGGCGAGGTCCCGGTGAGCGATTTCGCCGAAGTTATCCTTCAGTTTGAGCGTGAGAACCGCCTCGTCTTCGTACACCATGCTGAGCAGGTCTTCGGTTTCGGCGACGCCCTGCAGGCGCTTTTCGAGCTCCCGCACGGCAAAATCTGTTTTGTCAAGTGTCGCTCCCGTGGGCATGGTAAGGTACAGGGCGAACTGGTTGTCCTGGGCCTGGGTGGCGGCTTCGCTTCCCTGCATCAGGCACAGGGCCAGGGAAACCAGAAAGACGGCAAGCGCGCCGCAGATGCAGGGCACGGGATGGCGCAGCGCCCCTTTGAGCAATACGCGGTACATGCGGACCGCCGGGGTGCGCGAGCCGATTTTCCTGAATCCCAAAGTTTGCGGATTCCCCGAAGCCTGCTTCGGGGTTAGCAAACGACTATTAAATTCTTCTTCCTTAGGGATGGAAGATGCCCCGCAGCTTGCTGCGGGGTTCTTCAACCAAAAGGTTTGCGCACGCGTACGCCGCAACCGCCACAGGATTGCCATGGGAACGAGCAGAAAGGCGGTGAGCAGCGCAATAAAGAGCGTGGCTATCACCGACACGCCCACGTGCTTGCCGATAAGCCGGATGGTGAAATCCGACGCGAACAAGAAAGGTACGAAAACGATTGCCGTGGTGAGCGTGGAGGCAAGAACCGGCCGGAACACCTCCCGCGTCCCCTGTACCACCGCCCGGTCCGGGTCGAGGTTGCGCGATGCGAGACGGTACACATTCTCCATCACAACCACGCTGCTGTCGACAAGCATGCCGATTGCAAGCGCCATGCCTACGAGCGTAAGGCTGTTAAGCGTGATGCCGAAAAGGTAAAACAGATTGAATGCCCCCAGCACCGAAACCGGAATCGCCGCGGCAACGATGAGCGTCAGGCGCAGGTTGCGCAGGAAGATCCACAGCACCCATACCGCCAGAAGCCCGCCGATGGCGACCAGGAGGGCGATTTGCATCAGGCCCTGCTCGATATCATCCGCGGCGTTGGACTGGATCACGATCTGCACATCCTGTGGCGCCAGGGTCAGATTCAGCCTCTTTATGGCCGTTTTCACGGCATGCGACAGGTCGATCATGTTGACCTGCGCGTCGCGCACCAGCTGAACGGTAACCGCCTCCTTGCCGTCCACGCGGCTGAGCGTGGTGGGCTCCTTGACGCCGTAGAAAACCCTGGCGATGTCCTTGAGAAAAACCTTGCCGTTCTTGTTGCTCACCATGATGTTTTCGAGGTCCGACAGGTTCCTGAACTCCGCGTCAAGGTTGACAAAGAATCGTTGCCCGCCGTCGCGCACGGCGCCCACGTACATGCGGGCGTTGTTGTTTCTCGACAGCAGGTTCTGGACCCGGGCGGGCGTGATGCCTGCGGCGCGGCAGGCGTCGTCGTTCATCACGATCTCCACGGTCTTGCTGCGGCCGCCGAACACCTGGGCGGTGGCGATGCCGTCTACATCGGAAAGCGCGGGCGCGATCTGCTGGTCCACAATATTGCGCAGGCGATCCGCGCCGCCGCCGCCCCGCACTTGCAGGCTCATGAACTGATTGACGGCCGATTCGGTGTTCACCTTGTCGACGGTGACCGTGAATTCCGGAGGAATCTGGGAATCTGCCTTAACAAGCGCGACCTGCTGCTGCAGCTTGAGGAAGGCGTACTTGACGTTGACGTCCTTGTCGAAATACACATAGATCGTGCCGCGCTTCGACTCGGAATACGACAGGATGTTCTCTACACGATCCATGAGGGCCGCCGCGCCCTCCAGGGGAACAACGCCGTTATTTTCCATATAGGCGGGGTCCACGTCGATGCGGCTGGCGATGCGGATGAGCAGCATGGGCAAATCGGCATTTGGGTAGAGTTCGAGCGGGAGATTGCGAAGCGATACAATGCCCAGCAGGCAGATGCCGGTAAAGAGCACGCCGATCAGAATTTTGCGGTCGAAGAGTTTGAGCATAGGAAGGTGATACTGTCGGTGGAAGAAAATTAACCAACCGAAGAATGAAGCTTTTGTTTCGTTCGTTTGACCTCATCCCCCAACCCCTTCTCCCACGGGGAGAAGGGGTGAGGCCGACGCTCATTTGTACAATAGAACAGTCTACTTCTTCCTTCCGATCCTTTCGAATAGCTCATCCGCCACGTCGTACACGCACGGAATGACCACCAGCGTAAGCAGCGTGGACGCGGCCAAGCCGCCCATCACCGCCAGCGCCATGGGCGTGCGCAGCGCCGCTCCCTCGCCGAAACCGAATGCCAGCGGCAGGAGAGCCAGAATCGTGGTGAGACTCGTGATCACGATGGGCCGGAACCTGCGCTGACCGGCCGCAAGGATAGCCTCATGCCGGTCCACGCCCTCAAGGCGCAATTGACGGATGGCGTCAAGCAGAACGATGGCGTTGCTCACCACGATGCCCACCAGCATGATGACGCCGATAAGGGCCATAATGTTGAAGGATTTACCCAGAACAAAGAACAGCGGCACCACGCCCACCACCGCAAGCGGCACGGTGCAGATAATCACGAACGGATGAATCAGCGATTCGAGCTGCGCGGCCAGCACCATGTATACGAGCAGAATGGCCAGCGCCAGCGCTGCCGCGAGGCTGCGGAACGATTCGGCGCGCTTCTGTTCGTCGCCGGAAATTTCCAGCCGATAGCCCGGCGGAATGTCCATCTTCTGCAGCCGCTGCCTCACGCGGTCCATCACCCGGCTGAAGGCTGCGCCCCCGGCAAGCTGCGCCGTGATCCTGGCCAGTCTTGTCTGGTCGCGCCGCAGGATTTCCTTGGGAGAGAATCCCTGCTTGATCTGCGCGACATCCTGCAACGGCACGCTCACCCCGGCTTCGGCAAGCATGAACTGCGACAACTGCGCCCTGGTCATTCCCGGAAATTTTACCGTGATGTCCTTGAGCTCGCCGCCGTGGTTCCATTGTCCGGCATTGTGGCCCAGAAGCTCGTCGCTCAACTGGGTCGCGATGTCGGCGGCGCTGGCATTGTAGTCGCCGGCCCGAAGCCTGTCCACAACTACCTCTATGGATGGAGCGCCCTGTTCGAAGTTGGAGCTCACGTTGGTGAGGCCGGGTGTTGCACGCAGCGCTGCGGTGATGGAATCGGCCGTCTTTTCCAGTATGTCAAGATCACCCCCCTTTACCTGCACCACAACCGGGGGCTCGTCGCCTCCCAAAACACTCTGCAGCACATTCTGCGCGGGTTTATACTGGATGGTGAGCCCGCTGCCCGCAATGCCGGCATGGGAAAGCAGGACAGAGGCCTGCGCCGCGTCCAGCGGTTGGCGCGGATCGAGCACCACCCGTATCTCGGCGGTATTCTCATCCTGCGGCTGATTGCTGGACGTGGCGATACTCGTGGTTGTCACCGGACCGCTCTCGCTGTACACGGTTTGCACCGCGCCGTGCAGCGCCGACGCAATGAGCTTTTCGAGACCGTCCACGGTCTGGGCCGTCCGTTCCAGGCTGGTGCCCTCGGGGAGGTGCACGGCCACGGTGAACTCACGGGAGCTTACGGTCGGGAAAAATTCGGTCCCCACCAGCGGAACCATTGCCGCCGCCCCGGCCATGAGCACGGCGGCGCATACCAGCACCATGCCCCGTCTCTTGAGCGCTTTGTCAAGCAGACCGCGGTACCAGCCGAAATGCAGCGACTGATGCAGGTGTTTTCTTCCGAGAAACCGCGAGGCCAGCATCGGAACAAGACTCAGGGCCACCGCGAGCGACGAAAAGAGCGCGAATGCAACGGTCCACGCCTGGTCGCGGAACAGTTCCGCGGACAGGCCATGCAGGTACACGATGGGAAGAAAAACCACCACGGTGGTGAGCGTGGATGCGAGCACCGCGGTTCCCACCTGAGCCGTTCCCTTGACAGCCGCCTCACGTATCGGCAGCCCTTCCTCGAAATTCCTGATGATGTTTTCCACCACCACCACGGCATCGTCCACCAGCCTGCCCGCGGCCAACGCAATGCCGCCGAGGGTCATGAGGTTGAGCGTGAGGCCTTTGAAGTACATCAGATTGAACGTGGCAACGATGGAAAACGGAATCGCAATGCTGATGATGAGCGTGGGGCCGAACTGCCGCAGGAAAAACAGGAGCACGAGTACCGCCAGCAGTATTCCAACGAGCGCCGCCTGCTTCATCTCCCCTATGGATTCGTCGATGAAACGGCCCTGGTTTTGCACAATAGTAAACTCACACCCGGGCAAAGTGGCTCGCAGATGCCTGATCTCGTCGCTGATTTCGTTTACGGCCGTGATGGTGTTGAACTTGTTTTCCTTGTAAACGCGCAATCCAATGCAGCGCACGCCGTTGACACGCACGATATTCTGCGGGTCCTTGTTGCTGAGGGTGATTTTCGCCACGTCCTTGAGGTGGATGGGCGTTTTGTTCCCGGCGGCCGTGTCTTGGCCTGAGGCGGGCATCGAATCCTTGCTGAAGCCCACTACCAGGTCTTCGAAATCGGCGAGCGAATTGAAAACGCCCGCGCCCTTGACAACGTACTTGAGACCCAGTTCGGTAATCGATCCGCCCGACACGTTCCGGTTGAAATTCTGGATCTGGGTTGCGAGCGTTGCAGCCGACAGGCCATAGGCCTGCAGCAGATAATCGTTGGTCTGGATTTCAACCTCGTCCTGATCCTGGCCGCAGATCTCGACGTCCGCGATGCCGGGCTGGCGCACCAGTTCCGTACGCACGCAGGTTTCCGCGGTCTTCCGCATGGAGTTCATGTCGTCATTCTTCTTGTTTGAAAAGGCCAGGATCATCACCGGCTCGTCGTTGGGATCGTATTGCGTGACGTCAACCGCGGCCATGTCGGACGTCTGGGCAAATGCGGTGACCGCCTTCTGCAGATCCAACATCGCTTCGTTCATGTCGGTGTTCCAGGCATATTCCACGGTGATGTGGCCGATGCCCACGGCGCACGTAGAAAAAACGCCGGACGCGCCTCGCTGCCGCACGGCCAGCGCTTCGAGTTTCTGCACGTACTGTTTTTCGATTTCTTCGGGCGGGCGTTCGCCCGCGGTGAGATCTATGTACAAACGAGGATTGTTGAGGCTCGGGAAAAGCTCCATTCCCAGGCGGTTGTACGACAGAATACCGAGCAGGAGCACGGCCAGCGCTGCCATGAGGACTGCTACCGGGTTCTTTACCGAAAATGCAACGAGTTTATGCATGGTGGAAGACGGGTTACTCCATTACTTTCACGCGGCTGCCGTCCTGCAGGGTTTCGAAGCCCTTGACAACCAGTCGATCGCCGATCGAAACACCCTGGAGGATTTCAATCTGCTTGTCGCCTTCTATGCCGGTCTTGATAACGCGAAGCTGGGCGCGACCCCGGTCCACCACGAACAGGCTGTGTCCCTTGAGGTCCGAAAGGATCACGGTCTTGGGCACCACAACGGTGCTGTCCTTGTGCGCAATGACGATGTCGGCCTTTACAAACATCCCGGGAAGAAATTTCTTCTGCGGGTTATTGATGATGCACACGGTTTGGAACGTGCGGGAGGTCGGGTCGATGGCCGGAGAGATCTGCGAAATGGTTCCCTTGATCGTATCGTTTTGCAGCGTGTAGTTGGTAACCAGCACGGTCTGGCCGAGGTGAAGCTGCGCCATGTCCTGTGCGGGAAGCTTGCATTGCAGGTTCAAATGGGAATACTCCATGGCCGTAAGCATCACCGACCCGCTCGCTACGCGCGTGTTCTGCGTGTAGTAGGGCAGCGCCACGAGCACGCCGGAAAAGGGCGTCTGTATACACAGTTTTGATTCCTTGAATGCCGCGTCCGTGTAATTGTACTTGGCATTGGAATAGGCAAGCTGCGCATTCTGCAAGTCGTTGGAGGCCGCTCCCCCCTTGTCGTACATCGCCTGTTCCTGCGAAAGAGTGGTCTGGGCTATGTCCTGGGACAGTTTCTGCGCGTCCACACGGTTGGTGCTTTCGTAGTCGGCGTCCGAAAGCTTGACAATGGTGTCGCTCTTCTCGACCCGGTCGTTGAGGGCGTAGGGCTTCTTCGTGCGCGGATTGGTCTGCAGGCAATAGTATGCCGTCACCTCGCTCGAGATGGTGACTTCCTTTTCCGCGCTCACGGTCCCGGTGGTTTCGAGAAGTTGGGAAATCGACTGCGGTTTCACTTCCTGCACCGAAACCGGGACGGTGACGACGGTGCTGTCCTGCGATTGCCGGCTCCCGCAGCCTGCGACAAGCAGACCCGCAGCGGTGAGGGCGACAAGGGTTCGCAACGGATGCATAGGGATTATTCCTTTACGGGAGAGATTTCCGGGAAAACGGGTTTGTTTTCGTCAAAATCCCACAGGCTCAGCACCTTCATGTTCAACATTTCGATCTTGTGATTGACAATAGCATTTGTCAATGCGCTTTTGGCCTGGGTAAGCTGGATCTCGTACTGGTTGAGGTCGAGCGCGCTCATGGCGCCGCGCTTGTATTTCTCCAGGTAGAGGTCGTAGGTGAACTGAGCGTTCCGCTCCGACTCGCGCGCGATGGAAATCTGCGAGCGAAGGTTGAGGATGGTGCGGTACTCCCTGCGGATCGACAGAACAACGGTGGTCTTTTCGTCCTCAAGCGTAAGCCGGCTCTGGTGGACGCCGATCTCCGATGCTTTCACGCTCGCGCGGTTGGCGCCGAAATCCCACAGCGGCAGCGCCAGGGAAATCGAAACGGCCTGGCTCTTGGCCGGGCTCTGGAACAATGTCTGAAGATCCTTTGAGTTCCCGGCCAGGCCGACCGAGGCGTTGACCGTGCCGCTCACAAAGCCGCTGCTCTTCGTCTGAATCAGGCTGAACTGCGCGTTCTGGAGCGTGATGGCGTCCTGGCGCAGCTCCATTCGCTTTTGCAAACCGTTGGCGACGGCCTTGCCGAGATCGATGGGTGCGGGCTTGGTTGCGGTATCAACCGTGATCACCACCACGCTGTCCAGACCGATGCCCAGCCGCTGCTTGAACGCCTCGGCAGCGTTCTGCCACGTTACCAGACTATTCTGCACGCTCGATTGGCTCTGGGCAAGGTTGATTTCGGCCTGGTAGAGATCGGACTGGGCCGAAAGCCCGATGATTACCTTATTCTTGGTAATGTCGTAACTCTGCTGGTCGTCGCGCAACTGGTCCTTGGCAATCTCGTAATTGACCTGATCCTGGTAGAGGCCGTAAAAATCGCTTGCGATGTCGTGCTCCATGGACAGCACTTTCATCGCATACATGAGCTGGTTGTTCTCCAGGGTGAGCTTCTGCTGGTTAAGCGTCATTCGCAGCTGGTTGTACAGGAGTATCGGCTGCGAGTATCCGATTGTCGAATGATAATCGAACGACCTGTTCTCGCGGTTGAAGAGGCTGGTGTACAGGTCGTTCCAGCCGAGGTTGCCGTCGAGGGACACCGTGCCGCCCGTGAGCCACACGGGCTGGGACAGCTTGAGGTCGGCGCTGGATTGCGTGTTGCGAATTGTGTTCCAGGTGTTGTAGGTATTGTTGAGCTGCAAATCGTTCGAATATCCCAGCGGAGTGAGCGACAGGGCGACGTTGAGCTTCTGGCCCGCAACCACGGCGCGATACGCTTCCTCGCTCTGCTCCAGGGTGAGGCGCGCCTGTACCACCTCCGGACTCTGCCGCAACGCACGGTCAAGCGCCGTCTGGTATGTCAAGGTATCCGCGGCGCGGACAAACCCGGCCCAGGTAAAGGCGACACAAAGGAAAGCTGCCGATGCCGGCTTCATCGTTGTTTCACCCACTTCACCGCGTCGCCCATCACAAACGCCATGCCGTCTCCCTTGTCGGTAAGCTCCACCGTGGAAGTCCCGGCCGAACAGTGATACCTCCCCAGCAGGTTCCATCCATTCTGGATGTCACGTAAGTCAAGTGGAACCTCCGAAACGCCGTCGTCGTGGTGAACCAGGTAGTGAAAGGAGCCTTTTACGGCATCCTGACCGCCCCGGCGGCCAAAGCCCTGACGAAAACCCGCGCTGTTGTAATAGGCGAAAACCTCATACGTGCCTTGCTCTTTGAGCGTGGCGTTCCAGGCTATCCGCTTGCCGCCGACGCCGGCCTTCACATAGTAGGCCGAGCGCACGTACTTTCCGTAGTAAAGCGGACCGGCCACCTGCGTCCAGTCTACGGGAGGATCGAAAAATCGCGCGCCCGCGTAGCGCTCCCGGGCCCCGGCCCGGCCAAAAATCCTGTCCAGCGCCCGGGACGCGGGCCTGGTCTCAACGGCAAACCCGCTGTCCTGGTCGTCAACGATTACCGTGTTCGCTTCCGATGCGCGGAGGCTGTCGATTACGCGTTCCCCTTCGAAAGGTCTGCCATCCTTGTCAAAATCGACACGGTCGAAACCGTAGGTGATCGTGGCGGGAATGTTCCGGGAAATAAAGGTGTTTATCGCAAGCGTGCGCGGCGGGTTGTCCATCATTACGCCGATTTCCTTGCTCTGGCGCGGCGCAAACGCGATCATCCGTTCCTCGGTGCCGCCACCGCGGTTTGAGCCGGGCCCGCCGCCTCCGAACCGGCCGCCGCCGAACGAGCCGGTCCGCACGCTCACCTTTATCAGGCCTTCCGCCGATTCGGGATTCTGTACCTCGAAGCGGACCAGATAGCGGTTGGCCGATTTGTCGAGCACCTCGCTGGCCGCGACATTGTCCACGATGTACCCGGGAAGCGCATGTTTGCGGTAGCACGCCAGGGCGGCCGGTGCGAGGTCGAACCCGAAGCGCTGCTTGACGTCTGCGCACACCGACGCGAAATCCATCGTCTTGAAACGGCTTGCGGCCAGCAGGTCCTGCAGGTAGCCGTCAAACGATTGGGCCGGGATGTTCCTTTGCAAATCGGCCATTAGATAATCGCACAGCGCCTGGACAACGTCGCGCAGAACCGGCCGATTGCCTTCGTCTTTGCAGATGTCGCCGAAGCTTGCGCCCTGGAGCAGCAGGTTCACCTTTTCGTCGGTTGACGCGCCGGAAGAGAACATGCGCGCCATGCCGCCGAAAGCGCCGCCGGCGCGCTTCCTGAAATACGATTCGAGGGCGACGCCGAACAGCGGACACTGCGGCGCGTGCACGGCGCAGGCATAGGAGACATATTCCGGGAAGACAAACAGATTTGCCGCCTGCGCGGCCACGGGCGGCAGCCATTGCAGAGCCCAGGCCGTGGGGCTGTTGCGGTCCTGCGGCCGCAGCAAGATTTGCCGGCCGTCGTTATCGCGCGCAAATGTTGACGCCACGAACCGCTGAAAAAGCGCGCTCTCCCGTTCGAAGGGCGTCTGGGTTTCCTGCGCCTGCTGGCCGCGATTTCCGTAGTCGGGCCGGGCATGACCAAAGTCCGCGTCCGCAAGGGCAAACCCGTTCTCGGGCAGCAGGGCCATTTCCGGTTGAATCGCCTCGTGACCCGCGGTCCAGAGGCGCGGAAAATCGGTGAATTCCAGCGGAACCTCCACGAGCCGGAACCGCTGGAACGGATACGAAATCTTGATCCTGCTTTCGAAGTCGGCCCGGAGGGTTCGGATCAGGGAGGCGACGCTGTCGGCCGGAAGGTCCCTAAAGAACGGTTTGTAATAATCGTGATTCGCAAGTGTGAAGAGACTGTATTCCACGGAATCCACCCGCATCACCGGCTGCCGGTACGGGCCCGCGACAACCGAAACGCCCGGCAGCGGTTCGCCGGGCGCGAATGTGGTGTTGCCCGGCGACGCGCCCTGGCACAGCACGCTGAGCCCGGGGCTGGTCGACACCGAGACGGTAAATTGGCTCAGGTCCGCGTCGTCGCATTCCGGATGCGCAGGGGAAAAGCCCGCGCCGGCGCGGGGGTAAAATCCGGTTTCCGGAGTAAGCAGCAGGAAGCGATCGTTGATAAATGAAAATCGCGGCCGCCGGTGAAGGAAGAAGACGGTCGCGCTCTTTTGCACATCGTCGCGCGCAATGTCGAGATAACAGGCCGCGTCGTTTATGGAGCCCTCGTAGCTCACCCTCACGGTGTCTTGCGAACCAGGCGGCAGGGCCGCACTTGGCTTGACAAAAAGAAGATCCAGCGAGCGGCGGAAGGAGGCCGCCCGACCGCCATCCACCCTGCGCACGACAAGGCCGGGATTGAGCCGCAGCACATATTCTGCGAGCGGTTGTTCGCCCGGATTGCACACGATGAGCTTTGCCGTGGCGCGAATGATTTTGCCCTGGTGAACCAGCGAAAGGTTATCGTGCGTCACCCGGACGTTGGGCACGCCGAAATAGCGGTTGTGCTGCTCGGTGATCTCCGACCTCATGCGCTGGTTCCGCAGGTTGCCGCCGACAAAAAGCGCGCCGATCACTCCGGCCGCACCAATCGCCAGCACCGCAGCGACAAGTGCGGCCCGTTGAACAGTTTCCGATTGCGGCAGGCGCTTGAGCCGCAAGCCCGTTATCAGAACAAAGGCGACGCCGAGCAGGAGATACGCGCAGCGGAGCGCTGCCGCGCCGAGAAGAGAACCGAAGCCGGTAAAGTCCGATACCATGAGCGGCGCGCGCAGCGCGGCAAAATCAAAGATCGAAAAGAGCGTGTCCTGCAGAAAGAAGAATGCCATGCCAAGGGATCCGAGCAGCACAAGAAGCGCAAGCGGCTGGCTGAGAAAAAGAGACATGACCACAAAAGAGTAACCGATGCAGAACGCGAGCGTCGGGATGCCGATGAACAACGGATAATACACGTAGGCGGCCCAGTTTACCGGGACGCCGCCCGAAAAGAAATTGAACAGCCCGGCGACGAGAACCGCAGCGAAATCGAGACACGCAAAAACAAAAAGATTGCCGCATGCCTTCCCGATCACGTAGGCCGTGTTGGAGATCGAGCGCACATACACCACATCGGTAGTATCGAGGGATCGGTCGCGCTTCATGAAGTCGGACGCCAGGATAACAGCCACCACCGACTGGACAAGATTTACAAGGAGCATGGTGAGATAGGGGATATCGGCGGGAATCGCCTTGACGGTCCAGACGTTTATCTGGCCGGCGCCGAACACGAGTGCGTTGACAACAGCAACAAGCGCAAGCAGAACACCTCCGAAAATGCGGAAGAACCAACTGCGCCACAGCGTGAGCGCCTCGTACTGCGCGACGGCCAGGATCTTGAGAAACGAACCTTTCACCGCTTCCGCCTTTCCCATGGGAATACCTAAACATTCAAAAACGCGTTTTGTCATTGCGAGCGAAGCGAAGCAATCTCGCGTTTTTGCAAAGGATTACGGGAGATTGCCGCGTCGCTACGCTCCTCGCAATGACATCGAGGCAGTTTTTAGAGGTTCCCCTATTTCAATACCTGCTGCCCCGAACGAAGCTGCGGCGGTCGTCTAGGCCCCGTCGCGTCCCATCAAGTAAACGTATGCCTGCTCAAGGTTCGGCTGCACAAGCTCTCCCCGCACGTCCTCGCCCTCGCGCGCCACGATCTCCACATCCCAGCCGCTTTCCGAAGGGATCGTTGCAACCACCGCGTATCGCTGTTTGACGGATTCAAGTTCGTCCGGGCCGACCGACACGCGGAATACATGTCCCTGAGCCCGCCGGATCAGTTCGTCGGGGGTCCCGCAATAGGCCAGTTCGCCCTTTGCAAGCAGCGCCACGTTTTTGCAGGTGCTCGAAACATCGCCCACGATATGCGTTGAAAAAATGGTGACGATGTCTCGCTGGCTCATTGTGCCGATGAGGTTGCGAAAGCGAATGCGCTCCTCCGGATCAAGCCCGGTGGTGGGTTCGTCCACGATAACGATCTGCGGATTGCCGATGAGCGCCTGAGCAATGCCCAGGCGCCGCTTCATGCCGCCCGAAAGATGGTTGGCCATCCGGTCGCGAGCCTCAAAAAGTCCCACCTGCGAAAGCATTTCCTCAACGGCCCGGCGGCGATCGGCCCGTTTGCGCATGCCCGCGAGTACCGCGGAATAGTCCAGGAACTCCGCGGTAGTGAGCCGGGAAAAGAACTTGAATTCCTGCGGCAGGTAGCCGAGCATGGAGCGGATGGCGCGCCGATCCTTTTTCACATCCATGCCGTTCACCAGCACCCGGCCGCCGGTCGGCTCAAGAAGGGTTACCAATATACGCATGAGCGTTGTCTTGCCCGCGCCGTTTGGACCGAGCAATCCGAACATGCCGCTCTCGATTTCGAGATTAAGTTTGGAAAGCGCCCTTTTCCCGTTTGGATAGATCTTTTCCAACGACTCTATGGAAATGTGCATTCTTTCCCTTTGCACGACAAAAGAGTTCGGTAGTTACTATTTTATTGGACGCACCTAGATCGCATTTCGTTACGGGGCCACGGGGTCACTACTGGGCATTCGGGACTGGCGGTTCGGCCCACAGGTCAGACGAATCCTGTACTCTGACGCAGGAGAATAGACTGGTCAAAATAGATCGCGCATGCATTACGTATCTATTCGGCCCCACACATAGGATAACCCTAATCAGGATCTAGAGCATATCCGAGAACCTTCTTCTTACAACAGTACCTCCGGCAAGCATCGTGCTCATTCCATCAGCCGCAAACGTGCGGCAACCCTTTCCGGCAGGCAGATCCGCATCACAAACCCGTCAACGAATAGTATTTTGCAGCATCATACATCGTCCGGTAACATTTTCAGGTTTTCCAAGTGTCCAATAGATGAACTTTGGAAGGAGACTCCCGATGGCTAAACAGAGAAAAATGATTTGGCTGTTAGCAGCCGGCGCGGTCATTGCCGCATCTAACTTTTCCTGCATTGTCCCTCCGCCGCCGGGCAGGGTCATAGTGCCGGCTCCCAGAGCGGGTTTCTACTACTACGGACGCCATGGACGTGTTCGTTACTCTGCGTCGGCAAGGCTCGGCGTCGCGGTTGTCGTGCCGCCGGTAGGCGCGTTTGTCGGAACTCTTCCGGACAGGTACGCCACGCTTGTAGTCGGCGGAGTGCCATACTATTATTGCAACGGCGTGTACTTGCGGCCCTATAGAACCGGATACATCGTTGTGACCGCTCCCGTTGAAAATCCGCCTGGCGAATCCCCGGCTGCCGCGGCCCCGCCCGGTGTCGCCCCAAGTGCCGCCGACCAGTTACAAGCCACGCCGCCTGCGAACGGTGAAGCCAAATCCCTTTCCGCCGCACCTTTGGCCGACACGGTTAACGTGAGCGTTCCGAATTCGAAAGGCGGGTTCACGGCGGTGAAGCTTGTCAAACGCGATGGAGGCTACATCGGTCCTCAGGGAGAATTCTATGCGGGTCATCCGACCGTGGACCAATTGAAGGCGCTGTACGGGAATTGAAGAGCCTCGCAGCAGCTGCGAGGCATCTTCCATCCCTAAAAAAAAAGAATTTTGTGGTCGTTGCTCACCCGAAGCATCACGACTACGACTGCCCGCAACACTACAGGAATAGCCGCGACAGCGAACCCTCGAGGACCGCGATTACAACCGGATGTACGCCCCAGTGAGCGGCCTGCAATCCGCAAACTTTTGGATTGACAACCACCAGCCACAGCAAATAAAGAGGAAGACCTGCGCCTCTCCTAAAAGCAAGAAAGCATCCCGCGGCGGGATGCTTTCTTGCTTTTCTTGACTTTTGGATCGCTTGTCAACGCATCACGAAGATTCGTTTCACCGACTGATAATTCCCGTTGATTGAAAAACGCGCGAAATAAACGCCTGCGCCCGCGTTATTGCTGCTGCTTCCCGGCCCAAAAAGCGGTATCGAGTGCCAACCGTCAGCCTGTCTCGATTCGGGAATTTGCCTCAGGATTCTTCCGCTTGCGTCAAGTATCTCCACGGAAACCAGCGACGGAATGCTTATGTGGTACCGCAACACGCCGTTGGCTGTTCGGACGTTGAGCATTGGCATGACCGAAGCCGCCGTCGAACGCGTCGCCGGTCTCACGCTACCTACTATTCCGTTGTTTGGTACCGCAACCGTGGTGAACGATGCCGTGCCGTTGCCGAGGCCGGCCGAGGTTGCCGTTACGGTCACCACACCGGGCGTGAACGTCGAGCGTACAGCCACTTTGCACATGCCGCCTTCCGCCGAAAGCTCGGGATCAAGTGGTGAATGGTATCCCAGAGGCTGACCGGCGGTCACGAATTGGTCCGAGCCGCCGCGATAATTGCCTGGCCCGGTAACGGTGAAATGGACAGTATTTGTCGCGGTGGGGCACCAGTTGCCGTTTGCGTCAACCACCTTGGCCACGATCAAAGCGGCATCGCTGCCATTGGCAAGAATGCTGAATACTTCTCCGTCCGGCTTTACTATAGGCGGATCCTGGATGAGGACGATATGATCTGGAGCGCCGGCCGTCACTTTCTGATCGGAACAGACCACGTTGCCGTTTGCGTCAAGGCCTTGGGCCAGCAGTGTTCCCGCGGCCCAGGTCACGTCCCAATGGCATTGGAACGGCATGGAAGTCGGATAATTGGGAGGTTGGGTCGAAAAGTCGTTTTGACCGGCTACCCCGGAATCCGAGTTGGGCGTCTGGTTTCCCAGATCCGTGCCGTTGAGCTTGAGCTTAACCGTGGGACAATTGCTGAATACATTGACCCGGACAGTGCCCGTGCGGTTCCAATGATGGGCGATAAAGACCACAGGTTTGACCGAAAAGGGCAGCCAAGCCGCCGAATATATCTTGTACAGCATCTTTGGAAGACGGTTGAAATCCATCATCGAAGACCCGAATGACCTTGGGCTGCCTCCCTCAGGGAAAGTCCCTACTTCACCGGGGGTCTCGGCCAGATACCACTGGCAGAGACCGAAGGGGTGAGTGGTGTTTGTTATATCCGCCGACCAGTTTCGCAGGAACTCAGCGGCAAACCATATCTCCCAATCATACGCCGCCCTCGAAGACTGCCTGCCCCATGATTCCGCTCCCCACCAGGGGCATTGCGGATGAAACGGTTTCTGCTGTGCATCGCAGCCGGTCAATGTGCACGCGATAAGATCGCCGGGCACATATCCCGGACCGCCCCGGCAAGATTGGGCCCTCGGAGCAAGAGAGTCCCACGTCGTCGAAACTGCCCTTGTCAAATCGGCAAATGCAGGATCTATGTCCCCGTTGCTCGCTTCCCAGGCAAGAATCGAAGGATTGTTTCTGTCTCGTATGACCATGTCCCTGTGCAATTCCAGCTTGAGACCTTTGGTGTATGCAGTGGCGTTTGCGCCGGCGGAGAATGCGCCCTCGCCTTCGCCGCTGGGCTGGATGAGCATGACTCCATACGCGTCGCAGGCTGCAACAAATCCCGGGCTGCACGATGAATGTCCGGGCCTCCAGAGTCTGCCGCCGGCGTCCGCGAGTACCTTCGCGTCGCGGTATTCGACCTCAGGAGGCAATGCCGTGCCGAGGGCGGGATAGTCGTAACGCGCCGAAGCGCCCCACATCAAATGCTTGTGTCCATTGATATAGGGGAAATCGGCGTCCCATGTAATCCTTCGTATTCCCAGCGGGGTTTGGGCCACGTCGAGCGTCGTGGCGCCGACCTTGACTATGTGGTACACCTTGTACATATATGGACTGCCGTAGATGCTTGCGTTCGGATACCACAGGTGAGGGCTGGTGATGGTGCTGGTCTGGCTAAAAACGTAACTGGAGCCTGCGTTGATGGACTGGGTATTGTCCTGGGTCCACACCACGTTATTGGCTGCGTCCACGATCTTGGTAGTAAGGGTGACGTTTGCCGCGCCGGCGCCGTCGTTTTCAACGTTTGTGAGGATCCGTACCGTTGCCGAAGCGTCTGTCGCCGCCGTGGTGGCCACGTAGGTTCCCCATTTGTTAAGAACGGAATACACGTTCATCGGTATGTGGACATTGTCGGTAATATGCATCCATACGGGACGGAATATTCCGCCGTCGGCTTGACCAAAGCGGAACCCGAGGGAAATACCGGGGTCGGCATAGGTTGCTCCGTTCTTGCTGAGCCGCACGGCGATAACGTTGTCGGCGCCGCCGAATTGCACGTAGGGAGTAGCATCTATGACGAATCCCATAAACCCGATCACGTGCGTGCATTGAGGATTGTACGCGCTGTTCCCCGGAATAAATGTGCCGTTTACATAGACCGAAGCGCCCACATGGGCTCCTTCAAACTCTATGAAGATCTTTCTTCCGGCATACGAATTATCCAGAGTGAAGTGTTTGCGATACCAGTTTGTGCCGCCGTACATGGATCCGTCGCCGCCGCCGCTCACCTGATTGATGAACGTGTCGGTGTCGTTCCAGCAATGCGGAATCCCGACATCTTTCCACGCAGCGTCGTTGTATGCGGGCGCCTGAGCGCCGGTCGCATCTGATTTTGTGAACTTCCAGGGAGTCTGCCCTAAATTGATCTTCACCCTGTTGCTTGTTTCCCCTGTATAGGTATCCGCATTACATGCCCAGCTCGAAATGAGCAAGGCTATTGACACTGATACCAGCATTTTCCTTAACATTTGCCATCCCTCCCAAGAAGGTTTAAATGTTTCTTCTCAAGAAACACACATCCTGCGAATAAAATATAAGGGAATCAATAATATATTGATACGCTTATATTTTATGTTGTTCACCGCAGTGAACGGTTAACCCCGAAGCACGCTTCGGGGACCGCGATTACAACCGGATGTACACCCCGGTGAGCAGACTGTAATACGCAAACTTTGGGTTTCAACGGTTTCCCATGTATTTTATTTTTTTGCGCCCTTAGCTCAATTGGATAGAGCACCTGGCTTCGAACCAGACGGTTGGGAGTTCGAGTCTCTCAGGGCGCACCATTTAGAACCCCAAAAAATCTTCGCTTTCGACGGGTGGCCTGTGTCACCTCTCCCCTTACCAAGAGATCAACTTATCTGTGTGCCACAACCATCCCTGGTGGTGTAATTTGTGAAGGCTGTGATCAGCGGTCAAGAGCGCGATCAAGCCTTGCGCTGAGCCTGGCCGAAGTGATGATCGTGGCACATGTTTGGCGGTTTCAGGCACACAGGGCACCCGTTCGCGGGCAAAAGCAACCGTTTCTTGCCCATCTCCCGAAACTCGTTTCCCCAACGGTCAAACAAATCCGGTTTCCTCACGGCGTCGAGGCTTGGCCGGGAACGGCAGGCGTGCACCCGCTTGCGGCCAGGCGTGTGACAATGTCCGGTATCTTTTCCAACTCCATTTTCGACATCACCGCATCCGCACCGGCTCGCAGCGCCGATTCACCGAAGTAGTCGGTTTGGTGGATGCTCGCCACGAGAATCTTCATACCGGGAAAGGCCTTCCTGATTTCTGAAACAAGCTCCACGCCGTTCATCCCGGGAAGTGACACGTCCGTGATGACAACGTCCGCCCCCGCCTCCGGAAGCTTTTCCAGGGCCTCCTCGCCCGTCTCGGCCTCGCCGCACACAACGATTGCGTCGCCCATACCGGCAATATTCACTTTGTAAAGCACCCGCATTTCACGGTGATCGTCGACAATAAACACTCTTATGGCCATACAAGATCCTGCTGCAAAACCGGTGCCAGGTAACAAAAGCAGGCGCCCCGACCTCATGAGAGCTATGGGAAGCGGGAAATCCATTTCTTGCTTATATTTGCATCAGATACCTTGTAGCGCCGCAGGCCCGTCGACCGCCCTGTGGCCTGCGCACTTTAATCAACCTATTTGGAGGCATTCCCATGGTGTTTTCTAATGATTACCGCTTCGCCTTGCCGCCGATGCCGGTTCTTGTGTGGATACTGCTGTGCGTGTTGTCGGCTTCGTCGCAAACCAAGCCAAAGGTGCTTTGCTTCACAAGAACCCAGGGGTTCGACCACGGGACACGTACAGTTTCCGATTCCCTTATCATGGCCCTTGGCGCAAAGAACGGTTTTGACGTTGATACCACCGACGATACGGCAGGGTACTTCAAGGACGCCAAGCTCAAGGAATACAAAGCAGTCTGTTTTGTCAACGTCACCGGGAACATCTTCAACGATTCCACAAAGGCGGCTTTCCAGCGGTATTTTACGGCCGGGGGCGGGTTTGTGGGAATGCACGCATGCGCCGATTGCGAATATACCTGGCACTGGTACCACCAGATGCTCGGCGCTTACTTTGCCGGACACCCGTTTGGCATCGCGCCCGCCAAACTCGCTGTTCTCGATCACAACAGTCCGTCAACACAGTTCATCAAGACGGACACCATTTCCCGCAGCGACGAATGGTATTTCTTCGACACGCAGACCTACGACACGCTCATCGATCCGGCAAAGGAAAAGGACCTAACGGTACTGATGAACCTTGTCGAATCGTCATTACCAAATAGCAAGCAAAGCAAGTATCACCCCATATGCTGGGCCCACCCGTTCCAGGGCGGAAGAGCCTGGTACTCAGGATTTGGGCACATGCCCGATTATTTCCGCGATACCGTAGTGCAAAAGAACCTCCTCGGCGGAATTCTCTGGGCTGCGGGCATTGGGAACTCGGCCGTCCTGCAGGGGAATAGCGCACATCATCCCGCACTGGCGCCGATTGCGGCATCAGCGGTGTACGACGCGATGGGAAGAAGGGTTCGCACACTGGCCGAGCGAAGCAGCGGCGGGTTCGACGTCTGGAGAATGTGGGACAAGAAAGACGACGCAGGCAGAGCGGTTTGCGCAGGACGTTATTTTCTGGAAGTTAAACGGGAGGGGATGCCGCAACTCGTACCTGTGTCGGTGAGTTCGGCCAGGTAGCCCGCAGCCGTCGGTTGACGGCCCAATCCGGGCGTCTAGTTCCCGTCGAATACCGAAGGCAGCCTGCGCTTGACGTTTCTCCAATCGATATTGAAACGTTTTTCCGTCTTCACGTCAAAGCGTTTGGCGGCGGCATAGGCGCTGTCGATGCGCGCGTGCACGTCCGGGTGCGTACTGAAGTACTCGATTTCGGGCCGATCCTTCTTGCCGGCGGCCGTGTCCGGCGCGAGGTTCTCCATGAATTTTGCGAAATGGGAAGGATTGATGTGACTGTCGGCAAGGAGGCGCAGACCGTACTGGTCGGCCGCGCGTTCCTGCTCGCGGGTATATTGTACGTTCACAAAATCTTTCACCATGGTCTCCAGCATGGGCGCAGCCCTGCCTCCGTTTACCATGGATAGCACCGTGGAAACCCCGAGTTCCTTGACGATCTGCTTGATAGGATCGCGGTGTTCCACGTGCCCGATCTCGTGCGCGAGCACGGCCGCAAGCTCCTCCGGCGACGAAGTGAGACGCAAAAGCGGCGTGAATACCACAATGAGACCGCCCGGAAACGTCACCGCGTTCACCTGGTCGGATTCCACGACGACTACTTCTATTTTGTAAACAGTATCGGCCACGTGCGCGAGCAACCGGTTCCTCACGGAGTCGACGGCCGCGGTGATTACCTTGTCGTCCAGCACTTTTGAATCGTTCTCCAGGTATTTCTTGAGCCCGTCCTTCAGGTGCATCTCCCACGATAGCGGCACGCTGTCCACGCCCTTTGCGGCCTTCGCAAGGGGAACGCGCACAAGCTTGACTATCGCGTATGATGCGCCTGCTATCAGGACCGTAAGCGTTGCCAGGAACAGAAGCTCCCTGGCCATTGCTTTGGGCTGTTTCACATTCCCTCCGGCGGCAGGTTCCGCTCGCTGCTCGGTGCTGTTGCGCGGGTCGGCGCCAGGTAGTATTTCGCAAACGAAAGGCGGCCAAAAACCCAGAAGTAATAGAACTTTCCCTTTCGCGCCTTTACACAGGCGATTATCGAATACACCATGTACAGCGCGTTCCAGATCCCGGCAAACACGCAGAACATCGCATAGATGCGGAGATGGTGAGAGTACTTGCCCAGCACCAGAACGATCCCCCATATAACCGCGGCCGCATTGAGGAGAGATATGGGTATGTGGGTAAGCAGCCCCTGGTACGAGTGAAACGCCGTGAAGGGGGAAGATTTCTTATTCAGATGAAAATAGATAACAGAGGCAATGAGCCCTACCATGGGAAGCGGGAAACCTGCACCCCATGCGGCAAACATCATGAGGTACGCCCCCATGGCGTCCTCCTTTTCCCGCTCGGTAAGCTCCTGCGGCTGCGGGAGCACGATGCCGGTCCCGTTAGTTTCCTGCTGTTCCATTGCCGGGCTCATTCAGGGCCTTCCCGAGAAAGGCGGATACGTATCGGTGAGCAGGCCGTTGTACAGGCCGAACCTGAGTATCCACCGCATGGTGCCCACGTTGAATTCGTGCCATGTTGCAGGATAGGAACCTGTAAAAAGCACCACCCACCATGCAAGAAACACCAGAAACCCTGTGGCAATCATGCGGAAGAACAGGCAGAATCCGTGCGGGATGGTCACGTAAAAGATCCCGAAGAACAGCCTGACGAGCACCAGCCCTCTGCTGAGACGTTCGGGGTATTCCACAACAAGCGTTACTTTATCGCTTGTGCCGTTGAGACCAAAGGCGGGATACCCGTCTATCAGGTTGTGCATCGTGGCGAATACCCTCTGGTGCCAGTTGAGCAATTTCACCTGGAAATCGAACATGCTCTGCGGATAGCGGCCGGTAAAGAGAATTGCCCAGAATGCGACAAACCCGAGGATGGCCGACCATATTCCGACGAATATCCAGAGGAAGAAGTGGGGAACTCCGATGTAAATCGCACCAAAGATCGTGCGGAGCAGCAATTCCCCGCGAGAATACAAGTCCTGCCGGACCACGGTCAATTGCATGGGTTCCTCCTTTGAAAACGGCGGTGGTGTTGAGAAAATCAATCCGGCGGTGACGGGAAGTCAAGAGAATAAGCCGAGAGGAAAATATTGAGGCAGGGCATCAGAATGGCTATGGAGGCGAAACCCCTTGGGTTTCCCCTGGGGTGCAGCTTCGCGGCATGTGAAACAGGACAAGGCACTTGCATAGCGATACCTTAAATTGGAAGGTCGGGAAAAGAGGATTGTTCAAACGAGTTTGCGGTCAAACAGGCACCGTCATGAAGCACAAAAAGACCCGTCCAATTTTTTCCAATTCCCTACCCGCTTCAAGCTATTTTTCCGTATAATCATGCTCCCACGGCTCAACTCCTCCAGACCATTCGACGACAGCGTAAAGGAAGAAATACGCTCGGCCATCAACATCGCAGACGTGGTGGGCCGCCATGTTGCGCTAAAACCCGCGGGCCAGAACCTCAAGGGTTTGTGCCCTTTCCACAAGGAGAAAACGCCGTCGTTTACCGTGTCGCCCGCAAAGGGCATCTTCTACTGTTTCGGCTGCCACAAGGGCGGCGACGTATTCAATTTCCTCATGGAACTGGAAGGCCTCACGTTCCCGGAAGCCCTGAGCCTTCTGGCCGATGAAGCGGGAATTAAGCTCCGGCCGCACACCCGCGAATCCGGATACGTTCCCTCTGCCGAGGAAGAGAGCGCGCCATCGTCCTTGTCAAAGGACGATCTCTTTAAAATCAACGAACTTGCGCTTGATTTCTTCTACCGGCAAACGCGGAATTTTCCCAAAGCCATAGAGTACTTTCTGTCACGAAAATTGTTGAAGGAGATAATCCGGGAGTTCCGGCTCGGGTATGCTCCGCCCGGATGGTCGTCGTTTCTCGACCATGCCAGGAAAAACGGGGTTGCGGATTCACTGGTGGCACAGGCTGGACTTGCCATCGTAAAGCAGGAGACCGGCCGCATGTACGACCGGTTCCGCGACCGTATCATCTTCCCCATATTCGACAGCGCAAAGCGTCCGGTGGGCTTCGCCGGCCGAAGCCTCACGGCCGACGAGATGCCGAAGTATCTCAATTCCCCGGAAACGCCGCTCTACCAGAAGAACAAGATCCTGTACGGGTTCCACGTTACCCAGCAGTTTGTCCGCGAAAAGAAGAGCGTTATCATCGTGGAAGGCTACATGGATTTTCTGGCCCTGTACCAGGCCGGCATTAAGAACGTTATCGCCACCTCGGGCACTGCGTTCACAGACACGCACGCCCGCACGCTTCGCAGGTTTACAGATACGATTTTCCTTGTGTTCGACGGCGATTCGGCGGGCATAGAGGCCGCGCGGCGCGCCATCTTCGTGCTGGCGCCCTACAATTTCAACATCCGGGTGCTTACCATTCCCGACGACGAAGACCCGGATGACTTCGTGAAGGCCCGCGGGCCGCAGGCGTTTACGGAGCTGCTCGAAAAGTCGTCGAAGGATTACATGGAATTCATTCTTGATAGGATCGCAAAAGAATTCAACGTGACGACTCCGTCTGGAAAAATAGCGGTTATTGAGGCCCTTGCTCCGCTGGTCAAAGGATTTTCCGAATCGGTTGTTCGAGAGAAATTCTTGAAGCTCATTGTCGAAAAGCTGTCTCTCAGTCCCGACATTGTCTACAATAAGATCGCATCAGGAGAATACAAGCACGGCATATCTTCAAGTAATGTCGACATCGGTCCAGCCTCGTCATATTTTGGGTCCATCGAAGGCAACTTTGTCCGGCTGCTGCTCGCCAACCCGTCGCTCATTCCCGAGGCGCGGCAG
>Ga0182027_10002457_pt1 | contig 30076 bp, 31 predicted proteins | sample 712E1DmetaG_FD_121300 | JGI IMG/M metagenome (GOLD analysis project Ga0182027, IMG submission 121300) | Permafrost microbial communities from Stordalen Mire, Sweden - 712E1D metaG (Illumina Assembly) | ecosystem: Environmental > Terrestrial > Soil > Wetlands > Permafrost | place: Sweden...
AGCTTCCGTCGAAGACGGGCTGCTACTGCTTCAGGTTCACCAGCTCCTGGAGCATCTGGTCGGAAGTGGTGATCACGCGGGCGTTGGCCTGGAAGCCGCGCTCGGCCGTGATCATCCCGGTGAACTCGGAGGCCAGGTCGACGTTCGACATCTCGAGAGCGCCGGTGGCCACGGTGCCGCGTCCGCCGGATCCGGCAACGCCGACACTGGCAACGCCGGAGGCGGAGGTGGCCGAGAAGTTGTTCTGGCCCGCTCGAAGCAGACCGGCCGGGTTGAGGAAGTTGGCCAGCGCGATCTGGCCGAGGATCTGGGTCTGGCCGTTCGAGTAGACGCCGGAGATCTGTCCGTCATCGCCGACCGAGAAGGTGGTCAGCGTGCCGGAGGTGAAGCCGTCGGTCTGGCTGGCCGGCTGGCTTGTGCCGCTGAACTGAGTCATCTGGCCGAAGCTGATCGCCGGCGTGGTGGCCGTGGCGCCGTCGGGGAAGGTGAAGCTCAGCGATCCGGTCGAGGCCGATTCGATGCCCGAAGTGGTGAACGTGAGCGTGCCGTTGTTGACGGGGGCCACGGCGGGCGGGCCGACCTGAGCGGCGGTCTGGGTGATCGATATGCCGGTGTCGCTGGGGTCTGCGGTGGCAGCCCAGGACCACTGGTTGGCGCCCGTCTGGGTGAACGTCACCTTGACCGAGTGGGCGATGCCGAGGCTGTCGAAGACCGTCATCGTCGTCGGCACCGCCGTGCCGGTCGTTGCGCCCGCGTCCAGGTTGCCGCTGAGGGTCACGTTCGACGTGGCGAGGGCGGTCGTGCGCTGGCCGATCGGGATGACGATGTTGGTGGTCGGCTGGGTGAGGTCGATCTTGCCGGTCGCGTCGGCCTGCCAGCCCTGGACCTTCATGCCGCTGGCCGGGTTGACCAGCGAGCCGTCGAGGGCGATGTTGAAGGAGCCGTCCCGGGTGTAGTAGGTGCTGGAGCCGTCCGACTCGATGAACATGCCGTCACCCTGGATGGCCATGTCGGTCGCATTGCCGGTCGTCTGCAGGTTGCCCTGCGTCTGCAGGACGTCGATGCCCGCGACCGTCATGCCGAGCCCGATCTGGGCGGGGTTGATACTGCCGAGGCCGTTCTGTGGAGCCGTGGCGCCGTGGATGGTCTGGGACATGATGTCCTGGAAGTTGACGCGACCCGACTTGTAGCCAACGGTGTTGACGTTGGCGATGTCGTTGCCGATAACGTCCAGCATGGTCTGGTTGCCGTGCAGGCCCGAGATGGCCGCGAACATTGAACGAAGCACGAGATGCCTCCGGGAAGCTGGCGTCGGCGCCAGTGGCGCGACGCGTTGATGCGTCCACGGCCAGGCCAGCTTCCTCAGAGAGGTCCGGCTATCGACCTGGCACACGCGGCGGACGATTTCGACCTTTGGCCCGAACCATCGGGCCGGCGAGAGACCGTCAGGCGATTACGACGCTGTCTATCTGGGTGAAGACCCGCTCCTTGCTCTCATTCGGCTCCACGGCCGTGACGACGGTATGGCTGGGTACGTGGACGACGTAGGCGTACTGGTCGAGCACCACCAGGGACTGCCGGCTGCCACGCTGGCTGAGGGTGTCCATGGCCTTCTGAAGCCGATCCAGCTGGTCCTCCTGCATGGGGATCTGACGCTGCTCGACGCGCTTCATGGCATGCTCCGAGAGTTGGAGCGAATGGCCATCGGCGGCCGCCGACAACGCCTCCCGGAAGGACTGGCCCCCGACTGACGGCGGCGCCTCCGAGGTTGGCTGGCCGAGCGGAACGGAGCCCGACGTCTGGCTCGGGTCCCTGACGAGACCCTCGCCCTGGACTGCCAGCTCGGTTCCGATTGGATCGATCGTGGCGATCACCTCCTGTCGAATGTGCGGCTCGGGCCGCCTGGGCTATGAGCCCGTGGTGGTCGGGTTCGTCACCGTCGTGACACTGGAAGGCGAGATGTACTGGCTGCCGACCTGCAGAACCAGGCCGGCGTCGCTCGACTGGGTTACCGACGTGACGACGCCGTTAACGGCGGCGCCGTTGACGTCAACGCCGGTCACGCTCTTGCCGATGAAGGCCGCGCTCTGGGCGAGCTGCGAACCCTGAAGCGCCGACTGGACACCCTGGAGCGTCGAGATCTCAGACATCTGCGAGAGCTGGCTGAGCATCTGCGAGTCGTCGACCGGCTGAGTGGGATCCTGGTTCTGGAGCTGGGCCAGGAACAGCTGCATGAAGTCGTTGGTGGAGAGGCCGTCCAGGCTGCTGGAGCTGCTGTTGCTGGTCTGATCGACACCGCCCGTGGCAGTGGTTCCGGCGGCCGAGGCCGTGGCGGACGGGGACGCCGAGCTGGCCGTGCCGGTCGCGGTAGAGGACACGTCCGAGCTCATACCTGCTCCAAAGGTGGAGAAGGGCGAGAAGCTTGTCGGGTTGATCGCCATCGATGACTCCTGTCAGGCCCTGACGTCGAGGGACTGTCCGCCTGCGCGCGGTGTCCGGGGCGCCGGCTGAATGGGTTTGACTGCGAGCGATTGAGCCTCGGGTGCCGCTGCCGGAGTCGGATCGCCTCGCGAGCCGCCGGCTCCTGGTTGGCCGCCGGCGTTGCCGCCGGCCGCTCCGGCCCCGTGGCTGCCGGTGCTCCCGCCGTGTCCGGCGTCGGCCCCGCTGCCCGCGCCGTAGCCTCCGCTGCCCGACCATCCGGCCGCCTCGAACCCGCTTCCACCGGGCCGGCCGCCCGTGGCCGAGCCGCCCCCGTCGCTGCGGACGCTCACGCTGACGCCGGCAAGGGCATCGCTCGTGGCGTTCATGCGGGCAGCGGCGGCGGTGATGGCGTCGGCCGTGGCCGAATCGCGGACGACCAGCTGCGCCTGGACGATCTCGCCGGCCCGGCCGGTCACGATCAGCCTGACGTCGCCGAGGGTCGGGTCGCTTACCCTGGCCTCGAGAGTCGGGCCGGCGCTGGTCTGATAGGAGTGGATGGTCTGGACGACCTGGCTCATCAGCCTGTCGGCCGCGACGGCCAGGTCAACGGCCGGCTGACCGGCCACCGCCGCATCGACGGCGGCCGGCCCGGGCGCGGCGCCGCTGAGCGCGGAGGCCGCGGCAGAGGCCCCTGCCAGGGACGAGGCGGGGGATCCGGCTGCAGCGTCGTTCGCAGACGGAACCGGCAGCGACGGCGACGCGGAGGCGTTCGATTGGCCGGACGAGGGCAGGCTTCCGGAACCTCCGGCGCCTGGCCCGGGCGATCCGGTCGCGGCAGCCTGACCGGCAGGCGCCGGCCGGCCGGTGGTCGTCGTAGCGGCCGGGCTATCGGTGCCGAACGTCAGGGCCGCGGCCGGCGGGCCGCCGTGCCGGATCACCATCGGCCTCCCCGTGACGATGCCGGCCGACAGAGCGGCGGCTGCGAGGGCCGACGCCGACGGGTCAGCCGGCGTCGCGGCAATCGCGGCCGGCGTCGCGGCAATCGCGGCCGGCGTCGCGGCAGTGGCGGCAGGACCGACCGGTTGAGCGGCGGCGGGCCCCGGAAGCAACGCCGAGGCGCCCGACGTCGGCAACTGGCCGGTCGCGCCTTGAACCATCTGCGACACGGCCGATCCCGGCGTGGACGACCGGCCGGAAGACCCGGCGAGGGCGGATGGATCCGCGGACGAATCGGCCGACGCGGGCTTCACGGCCACGGGTATAACGGTCGAGGCCCAGGAGCCTGGCATCCGCGAACCGAGACCCGCGAGCCCGGCGGACGGTCCACCGGATGGGGCCGGCAGGCTCGTCACGGTCGTAACCGAGCCTACGGTCTGGTTCCCGCCGACCGGCCGCGAGCCACCGGCGGCCGGAGCCTGAACCGGCACGTCCGGTTCGCCGGGCACGGCCCGAACCGAGGCGGGCTGGGCTTCCGCCGCGGCCTGAGTGGGCTGAGTGGGCTGGGTGGGCTGAGCATTGGCCGTCGGCGTGGGCGACGGGGGGACGGCCGAGGCTTCGATGGGTGGGTTGGCGAATCCGGAAGAGCCCGGGCCGACCTTCGTCGTTCGGTCCCCTCCAGATACCGCAGCGGCTACATCCGCTCCCGGCCCCGGCTTCGCCGCCACGGGCGCGAGCGACCTGATCGACGATGCGGAGTCGGGTGCCGGCGAAGCCTGTGGCGACACGCCGGCGGGAGCGGCGGCGACGGGAGCCCCGGTTGCCGGGGTCGCGGCACTGCCGGCGGCCGTCACGGAGACCGCCGAGCCCGCGCCGGGCAGAGCGCTTCCCGGAAGGGGCCGCTGGTTCGGTGTAGCACTCACGGTCGGCATCGCAGGTAGCGACGTGGCGGGGCCCGTCGGCGCCTCATCCGAGGCCGCGGCGTCCGGCGCGGACGTGGGCGCGGGCTGCGTCGCGAGAACGCGACCCTGCCGGACGGCCGGCCAGGACTGAACCGAGCGCCCGATGACCCGGCCGGTCGTCTCGAGCACCGGCATCTCCCCTGCCGCCTGCGGAGCAGGGATGGAGGTCGCGGCGGGGGCGGCGGGGGCGGCGGGCAGGTCCGGCGAAGCCGTGGCGGCAGCAGGGCCCGACCCCGGCACTGCCCGGACTCCGCCGGCGACCGGCGTGGCCGTCGATGCTGTGGCGGGCACGGCCGACTGCGAGGAGGGGGAAACCGCTGCCGGGCCGGTTGCCGGAGGAGCGGATGGCCCGCTCACGGCCTCGGCCGAACCGGCCGCGCCTGCCGCGGCCGCGGCACCGACTGCGCCGACCGCGGGGGTGGCAGCCGATGCGGATTCGGACGAATGGCTGGCATCGCCGTCGGAGCGGCCTTCGGAGTCTGGATCCAGCGGCGCCGAGCCGAGGCCCGCGCCAGCGGCGGGTCCGCCGGTGCCGTCCGGCGCCGCCGTATTCGCCGAGTCTTCGGATGAGCCCGTGGCGCCGGCTCGCCGCGTCGCGCGGGTTACGTCGCCCTTCGGCCGGTCGGTCCTGGCCGCGGACGGCATGGAACCGCCCGCCGCTCCGGTCCTGGAGTCGCTCAGGGTGCCGGTTGCGTCGGTGCCGTCGGCCGCGGGCGCCATCCTGAGGCTGCCTGGCCGGCCGGCCCCGCTCGGGTCGGTCGAGGCCGGGACCGGGGCCCGCAATGGAGCCGGCGCCGGCGGTGCGGGTTGCGCATTCGCTTCGTTCAGTGCGGGCCCGGGGCCGAACCGGATCGGATCGGCGGCCGGAGCGGCGCCGGCAGCCCAGTCTCCGGGATCGGGCAGGCCGACTGCAGCCACCCGCCCGGCCTGAGCCTCGGCGAATGCCTCGCCGAACGTGAATTCGTCCGGGGCCGGCGGGGCGCCGGAGATGGTCCCGGGCACGGGAACGACGCCCTGGCCGAGAGTGACGCTGGCATTCAGACCGGCCATCCCTACTGCCCTCCAAGCACGTCTGCGAGCTGCGCGAACTTGCCCTCGATCAGGCGCGAATCCGCGGAGTACTTGAGCTGCGTTTCCGTGAGGGCGGTCATCTCGGTCTCGAGATCGACCTTGTTCCCGTCGTTCCGCGTGTTCTCGGCGGTGGTCGATATGGTGGCGGAGGTGCCGTCGCTCAACGACGAGAGCGACGAGTACTGGCGCGGGTCGTTGGTCAACATGGCCACGTCGGCCGACGGTCCGATCGACGGCGGCAGGGCGCTGCTGGACGAGCCGCTCATGGAGGCCAGCTCGTTCTGGAGCGCCGTCTGGAAGTCGACCGTCTGCGGCTGGTAGTTGGGCGTGTCGATGTTGGCCAGGTTCGCGGAGATGACCGACTGCTGGGCCGACAGGCCGTCGAGTGCCTGGCTGAGAATCGTGAAGGTCGGGTCGATCAGGCCGCTCATGCGGCAGCCTCCTCGTAGCTTTGCCACTTGTGAAGGATCACGTTGACGTAGCCCTTCTTGCTATCGGGGACTACACCGAGACGGCTGATGGCCCCCGGGCCCGCGTTGTAGGCGGCCAGGGCCAAATCGACTCGGCCGAAGTGCTTGAGCTGGGCGGCTATGTACTCGGCCCCGCCATCCAGGTTCTGCTGCGGGTCGAACGCGTTGGTCACTCCGAGCCCGGCCGCGGTCCTGGGCATCAGCTGCGTCAAACCTTCCGCTCCGCACCTCGAGACTGCGTTGGGGTTGAAGCCCGATTCGGTGTAGACGAGCGATGCGAGCAAGAGGGGGTCGATGCCGTTGGCGACGGCGGCCGATCTGATCTGGGCGGCAAACGGGATCTTCGCCGACACCGCGTCGAACCGCGCCAGGGCGGCACTGCCGGAGACGGACGTCAGAGTGGTGGGATCGCTCGCCGACGGGCCGAGCAGCGTCGTCGGACCCGGCAGCTGGCCGGCAGCCAGCCACGGCGATGGATCGATCGCGGTCCCGCCGCTCGTGTAGAGCCCGAAGTGAAGGTGCGGGCCCGTGGTCAGCCCCGTCAGCCCTACCTTGCCGATGACCTGGCCCGCGGAAACCTGCTGGCCGATCGAGACGTCGAGAGTCGGGTCCAGGTGGGCGTACAGGGTCGTGTAGCCGTCCGCGTGGCGGATCTTGACGATGACCGCCCCGTCCGATTCCTTGCCGGCCGCGGTCACGATGCCACTCGCGGCCGCGTATACCGGCGTTCCGAGCGGCGCCGCCTGGTCGATGCCGTTGTGGTAGTGGGCGTACTTGACGCCGTCGACCGTGGCCGGCGGTTCGAGCGTGACGCTCGTCGGCCCGAACGCCTGGGTCACGGTGGCGCCGGGCAGCGGCGAGCTGAAGCCGATCGCCGAGTCGCCCGTAGAGGCGAGGCCGGAGGTCGACGTGAGCGCCCCCGCCGTCGCCGTGCCTCCGCTTGCGCTGGACACGCTCTCCAGAACCCCCGCGAAGGGCGAGCCGCTGTCGAGCGCCGTGCCGGCCACGCCGACCATCGAGTAGCCGCCGGTGGCCCACTGAGGATCGACGGCTCGGATCATGGCGTCGAGCTGGGAGATACGGGCGAGGCAGTCGGCGTAGCTCACTGGCGTTCCCTCGCCACGCGAACGGCGTGCTGGGTGGACGCGATCTCCGCCATCGCAAGCGTGTCCTGGTGCTCCATCTCGCGATGCTCCGCCGCCAGGAAACGATCCCGGAGCCGCTCCACGACCTCACGCTGGCGGGTCGCGTCGGCGAGCTTGCGGCGAGCCTCGAAGAGGGCGTCGGTCGCCCGACCGAGACGCTCCTGGGCGGCCACGATGGCGCGCTGAGCGGCGGCGACGGCGAATACGGCCGACTGCAGCTGGGCGGCCTCCGTCGTGCCGCCCTGAAGGTCGGAAAGCCAGCGCAACTCCTGACCGGCGCGCTTCTGAGCGGCCTCGACCGCGCCCAGGGCGCGCTGATGTGCGTCGAGGGCATGGCTCAGGTCGATGCGCGCGGCCTCTTCGGCCATCTCGCGAAGCCGCATGACGATACCGAGCCGGAAGCTGCTGCTCATCGCGGAACCTCACCGCGCAGCATCGAGGGCGGCGAAGTCGCCGTCCCGGGGGGTTGCCCCGGTCGGGTCGGGCCGGCGGGCACGACCGGTTGAGCCGTGACGGCTCCGTCGGCCGGACGAGCCGCCGAAAGCCCGGCACCCGGGCCCAGCAGGGCGCGGGCATCCAGGACGCCACTGCTCTCCATGCCCCGTCGGGCGGCGACGATGTCCGAAGACTCTTCCAGTTCCTGGCAGAGGAACCCCTCCAGCGCGGGCCGCAGCGCGATCGCCTCGTCGATCGCGGGGTTCGAGCCGTGGGCGTAGGCGCCGACTTCGATCAGGTCGCGGGCGCCCTCGTACTCGGCCAGGGCGGCCCGAACCGCGCCCGCGATCCTCAGGTGATCCCGATCCACGACGGCGGGCATGGCCCGCGAGACCGAGGCCAGGACGTCGATGGCCGGGTAGTGGTTGCGCTCGGCCAGCGACCGGGACAGCACGATGTGGCCGTCGAGGATCGACCTGACGGTGTCGGCGACCGGCTCGGTCATGTCGTCGCCCTCGACCAGGACGGTGAAGAAGCCGGTGATCGTGCCGTACTCCGTGTTGCCGGCCCGTTCGAGCAATCGCGGCAGGAACGAGAAGACCGAAGGTGGATAGCCGCGCAGAGCCGGCGGTTCGCCGGCGCCCAGCCCGATCTCGCGCTGGGCCATGGCCAGGCGCGTGACCGAGTCCATCATGAACAGGACATCCTTGCCTTCGTCACGGAATGACTCGGCGATCGTGGTCGCGATCTCCGCGGCCTTGAGCCGGAGGAGCGCCGGTTGGTCGGAGGTGGCCACCACCACGCAGGAGCGGGCCAGGCCTTCCGGGCCGAGCTGCTCGTCGATGAATTCCTGGACTTCGCGACCCCGCTCGCCGATCAGGGCGATGACGTTCACGTCCGAGGAGGCGTGCCGGGCGATCATGGCCAGCAGCGTGGACTTGCCGACTCCCGAGCCGGCGAAGATGCCGAGACGCTGACCCTTGCCGGCGGAGAGCAGGCCGTCGAGGGCTCGCACGCCCGTGGAGATCGGAGTGGAAATGCGGGCGCGGCCCAGCGGATGTGGAGCGGCCCCGGTGACGACCCGGTACTCGGCCCGAAGCGGGCCCTGGCCGTCGAGCGGCCTTCCGAAGCCGTCCAGCACCCTGCCCAGCACGGCCGGACCGATCGGAACGCGAAATTGATGCTCCCGGAGCCGGACGGCGGATCCCTGCCGCACGCCTGAGAGATCCCCGAATGGCACGAGAGTGATCAGGCCGTCCCTGAATCCGACGACCTCCGCACTGACCATGCCCTCGGGTTCCAGGTCGATCCAACAGATGGAGCCGAGCTGGAGCACCAGTCCCGCCGCCTCCACGGTCGTGCCGACGACCCGTACCACGGCACCGGTGGCCTGGAATCGGGGCGCGGCCTCGGCCGCCTCCAGGAGATGCCGCAGCAGCGGCGAGACGTTCGGGTCCGGTACGGTCAGATGGGTCCGGCCGGGCCGCGCCGTCAGGAGCGCGCCCCCACCGTGGCCGCCTTGACTCGTCACGCGACCTCCTCTTCAACGGTGGCGCGGGCCAGGTTCGGGATGGCGCGGTCGAGGGCGATGCCGATCTCCTCGAGCTGGGACTCGAGACCGGCCTCGACGAAGCCGTGTTCGTAGCGAAGCGTGCAGCCCCCGACCGGCAACGTGGGATCGCCCTCGAAAACCCACTTCTTGCCCAGGTAGGCGCGGCCGTGGAGAGCCTCCCACGCCTCCTGGACGGGCTTCACCGCGGCCGGGTTGAGAAGGACGTGGGCTTCGGGCGAGCCGTTGATCGTGGTGACCGCGGCTTCGAGCGACGCGCATAGCAGGCTCGGCTCGACGGCCACCTCGTGCTGGACGATCCGCCTGGCCACGGCCAGCGCCAGCTCGGCGATGGAGTGCGCGAGATCCGAGGTCCGCTCCGGGGCGGTGGCCTGAATTCGATCCGCCAGAACGGCCGCTCCTTGGATGGCCGCCCTCAACTCCATCTCGGCGCGGTTGCGACCCGCTTCGTAGCCGCGCTCCTCGGCGGCGCGCTCGATGCGCTGGATCTCCTCGGCCAGTTCGGCCGGGTCGACGTTGGCTCCCATCCCGGCCGCGACCAGCGGCACGCCGCCCGGCCCCTGACCGGCGCCGCGATGGGTGCCATAAGTGCTGCTTCGCCCGTAGCCGCGGAATACGGTGACCTCGGAGCCGCCGCCATCTGCCGGCGCAGCCCCTTCCGGATCGGCCAGCGCGAGTTCCGCTCCGCCCGCTTCCGCCGACATGACGCCGTTACGGATGAGGCGCCAGTTAGACGAAGGCATCTTCAGTGCCTCCCCGGTTGATCGAGATCTCGTCGCTTTCCTCGAGCCTCTTGATCGAGTCGATGATTCGCTGCTGCGCCTCCTCGACCGCCTTCATGCGCACCTGGCCGGCCAGGCTCATCTCTTCCCTGAGCATCTCGGCCGCGCGCTGGGACATGTTCTGGAAGAACTTCAGGCGAAGCTGCTCGGTCGCCGGCCTCAGCGCCAGGGCCATATCCTTGGCGTCGAGATCGCGGATGACCCGCTGCATCGCGCGGTCGTCGAGAAGGACGATGTCGTCGAAGACGAACATGAAGCGCCGGACCTCGTCGGCCAGCTGCGAGTCCTGTTCCGAGAGGGCGGTCAGGATCTGGCGCTCATTCGTCCGGCCCACCTGGTTGAGGACGTGGGCCAGCGGACGCGTGCCGCCCACGGACGTGACCTCGGTCACGACCGAGGAGAGCTTGCGCCTGAGCCCGTCCTCCACGATCTCGACCGCTTCCGGGGTGATTTGCTCGGTCAGGGCGATGCGCTTGGCGACCTCGACCTGGATAGGCGGCTCGAACTGGTTGAGGATCTTCGCCGCCCCCCGCGGATCCAGGTGGGCCAGCACGATGGCGATCGTCTGAGGGTGCTCGTCCGAGAGGAGCCCGGCCGCCTGGAGCGGATCCAGGTCGAGCATGAAGTCGAACGGGATGATCTGCTGGGCCTGGTGAACTCGTTCGAGCAGTTCGTGAGCCTTGCTCTGGCCGAAGGCCTGGCCGAACAGCTCGAGGGCGTAGTTCTCGCCGCCGGGCAGGACGCCGGCGTGGGCGAAGAGGCCGGCGTAGGCCTCTTCGAGGATCGCGTCGCGAACGCTGGAGTCGACCGCCGGCATCCGCATCAACTCGAGGGCGACGCGATCGAGCGCCTCCGGCGGCAGGCGGGCCAGGAGCTTGGCCGATGCCTCGGTGCCGAGCGTGATCAGCAGTGCCGCGGCCTTACGCGGGCCGCTGAGGGCGAGGCCGGTGGCGGTGGCTTCGGGACTCATCGCCGGCGATCCTCTTCACGCAGCCAGCCGTGCATCAGCCCGACGAGGGCGTCCGGCCGCTCGTCGGCGACCATTCGAAGCCGCTCCTGGATGCGCGCCTGGGGCGTAGCCGCCGGAACGTCCGCCGCCGGCGGGGCATCCGGCGAGGTGCTGGCCGGAATGCCGGCTCGGTTGACCATCGGGGCGAAGGCGACCGGGGATCCACCCGGACCGAGATCGAGAACGGTCTCCTCGGCTCGACGCTTCAGGGCGCCGAGGTTCAGCCACAGCAGGACGAGCATGATCAGGGCGAAGATGGCGCCCAGTATCGTTCCGCTCATGCCGCCGACCGTGCTGATCATGCTGGGAGCGGCGGAGGCGGACGCTGCGTTCGCGGCCGCGGAAGGCTGGGCGGCAAAGGCGACCGCCTCAACCGAGACGACGTCCCCGCGGCTCGCGTCGGCGCCGATGGCCGCCCCGATGCTCGACTCGAGCTCATCGGCCGTCAGCCCGTTCAGCGCGCTCTTGTCCACGAAGACGGAGACGGACAGCTTGGTCAAGACACCCGGCTGCGTGACCACGTGCTGGACCGTCTGCGAGACACTGTAGTTGACCGTGGTCTCCTGGTGGAGATACGAGCCGCTGTTGTCCCCGCTGGCGGCCGGCGAGGCCGCGGCGGCGGAAGGGGACGCGGATGCGGTCGGCGAAGCAGACGAGGCGGCGGTCGGAGCGGCGGTCGTGGTGGCCCCTCCGCAGATGCCCGGGTAGGAGGGCACGTCGGCCAGGTTCGAGTCCGTACCCGGGATGCCGCAGGCTCCCGCGGAGGCGTTCGCGCCGTACTCCTCGATGGTGTTGTTGATGCTCACCGGCGGGTTGCTCCCGGCCGGGGCGTAGGTGGTGATGTCCTGGACCACCTGGCTGCTGTCCACGTCGGCCGAGACGGCCACGGAGTCGTGGCCCTGGCCGAGGGCCGCCTCAAGCAGACTCTCGATCTTCGTCTGGGTCTGCTGCTCGATCAGGTCCTTGGCCTGCGCGGCGGCGGAGTCGGCCGAGTCCGTGGCGCCGGCAAGGACGTGGCCCTGGTCGTCGGTGACGACCACGTTGTCCGTGGTGAGGCCCTGGACGGACTTGGCCACCGTGTTGACGATCGCCTGGACGAGGCCGCTCGACGGCTGCACGCCGCCGGTCATGGTCAGAACCACGGCCGCGCTGGCCGGCGTGTCCTGTGACGAGAGCGCGCCGGTCTGGGCCAGCACGATCGACACCCTGGCGCTCGCCACGCCGTCCATGCCCTGGATGGTCGTGGTCAGCTCGCCTTCGAGAGCGCGCTGATAGGTGACGTCCTGGTCGAATTGCGATTGGCCGAAGCCCTGGTTGTCGAAGAGGGTCCATCCCTGCGTATCGCTGTTGGCGCCGGTCGTGACGCCGGCGTTTCCGGCGGCGATCTTGGCGTCGCCCAGCGAATCGACCGGCACTTCGATGGTGTTGCCCGCGTCGGTGACCTGGTACGGGATGTTCGCGGCGCGCAGGGCGCTCTCGATGGTGGCGGCGTCGGCTGCGGAAACACTCGTGAATGCCGGCGTGTAGTCCGTCTTGCTGGCGAACATGACCAGGACGCCGATCATCGCCACGGCCGCGAGGGCGGAACCGATGATGCCCAGGCGCTGCGTGATCGAGAGCTGCTTGAGGATGCCCTGAACCTGCTCGTTCATCGCTCAGCCACCCTCAGATCTGGGTCCGCATGATGTCCTGATAGGCGTCGAGCAACTTGTCGCGAACGTCCGTGGCGGCCTTGAGACTCACCGATGCCTCCTCCATCTGGAGCATCACGGTGTGGACGTCCGCCGACCCGCCCGCGGCGAAGTTCGCCATCGACGCGTCCGCCGAGGTCAGCTGGGTATTGAGCTGCCCGAAGGCGTCGCTCAGCGAATTGAGGAAGGAGTCGCCGGGCGCCTGGGCTCCGGTCGTGCTGCCATCGACGGCGCCCGCCCCGGAGGCGGTGCTGGCGCCCGAGACGGCATTGACTCCGCTCGTTCCGGAGATGCCGGAAAGGCTCGATACCGATGGAATGGAGGTGATGGCGCCGATGGCGTTCATCGCGGCCTCATGCCTTTCCCAGGTCGATTGCGTCCAGGGCCTGCTGCTTCGCGGCCTGAGCCACGGTCGCGTCGACCTGGTACGAGCGAGCGGCGCCCATCATGTCGGACATCTCCGTGGCCACGTCGACGTTGGGGTAGTTCACGAAGCCGGTCGAATCGGCCTCGGGGTTGGTCGGGTCGTATACGCGGACGTTGGGCTTGGGCGGTTCCACGATCGCTATCGCCGAAACCCCTTGCGCGGCGGCCATGGGGCCCATCTGCTGCGCCTGGAAGACGACCGCCTCCGCCTCGTATGGCTGACCCGCCTGGCCGTTCTCGGCCTGGGTCGTCTGGGCGTTGGCGATGTTGCTGGCGGCGACGTCCATTCTCAAGCGTTCGGCCGTCAGCCCGGAGGCGGCGATCTGGATCGTGTCGAACACGCTCATTGGGCGTTTCCTCGGCGGTCGGCGGGTACGCACTGGGGGTCGATCGACTCCCTATGAACCTCCCCGAAACCTCCCGCATCTTCGGTTGGAAGCGGCGGTGCCGGTATCAGGGTCCACCCTGGGACCGGGAGCCCATTGGTACGACCCTCGCCCAAGCGGGCGGCCCTCCCCGAACAGACCGTCCGACCGGGCCCCCCTTCCGGGCACCTCGGCCCGGGTCGTTCGATTCGGGCGGGCCTCCAGGTCCGGCCGCCAGGGTCGGGTGGGGTGCTCCGGCCGCGTTCGGGTTCCGGGCCGGCGGCGGCGGCCATACACTGGCGCACGATGGAAGAGCGAACCGTTGCCCGTCACCTTGCCGGAGCCGAGTTGTGGGCACGCATAGGCCCCGCCGCGGGAGAAGAGGGCTCGACCGGGGCGGGTGCGGCGGGAGGCACGGCGCCCGGAACCAGGGGCAAGGCGGCGGATGGAGCGGCCGCTCCCCCGTCGCCCCCACCGCCGGCGGCTGCCCTGGTCGCCGGCTGGGAAGACGGGGAGCCGTTCTGCGCCACGATCTGCTCCACCGACGTGGGCCTGCAGTTCTGCCGCCGCTGCCCGGTAGAGGTGGCGGAGCGAGTCTTCGCCACCGGCCGCGCCGCCCACGGCCGGTGCCGGGCCGGAGGGACTCTGCTCGGCTTCCCGGCGCCGCGGGGCTCGCGCACGATGGCCGCGATCCTTCGCGTCGGCCCGCCCGCGCAGCGCGACGCGGCGGCGGCAGCCCATGCAACCCGGGTCTCGCCCGGCGCGCTCCGGCGCGCCGCGCGGCAGGCCCCACCGGTAGACGCGAGGGCCGCGCTGGCCGCCGCGAGAGTCCTGCGCGACCCGGCCCTCCTCTTCGAGTGGCAGGTACTGCAGCGGGCCCGCGGATCCGATCGGCGCCGGACGGCTACCGCGGCGCTGGCCCAGATGGTCGCCACCAGCGAGGAGTTCTACGAGCTCTACCGCGACTCGCAGAGGCAGCGCCGCGAGCTGGAGCGCAACCAGCGCCGCCTGGACCGGCTGGCCCGCCAGACCCTGCAGGCGAGCGATCTGGCGAGGGCCCGCGTCGCCCACCAGATCCACGACACGGCGGCCCAGTCGATGGTCAGCGCCTTCCGCTTTCTCGACGCCGCTCGCGCCTCGCCGCGGCGCACCCGGGCGACTCGATCGACTCGTATCTCGAGTCCGCGTCGGATCGCATGGTCACGGCCATCAAGGAGCTGCGGGCCGTCCTGGCCGATCTCGTCCCGCCCGGCCTCGAGGAGCTCGGTTTGGGCCAGGCCATCACCAGCCGCATGAAGTCGCTGGCAGCGGAGTCGGGCATGGAAATGACGCTGGACGGCAAGCTGCCGCGCCTGGACGACTGGGTGGAGCAGGCCCTCTACGGCATGACCGCCGAGGCGCTGACGAACTCCGTCCGCCACTCCCACGCCCGCTCTGTTCGGACGGAGCTGCGAGTGACCAAGAACCGGGCCGTAGTCACCGTCCAGGACGACGGCCGGGGCTTCGATCCGGCGGCCGCCGAGCGCCGCCGCCGGGGCGGCGGGCTCGGTCTCCTGGGAATCGCCCGGCAGGCGCGCTGGCTCGGCGGCTCCTCGTCCGTGCGAAGTTCGCCAGGTTCTGGCACGCTGGTCCGGATTTCGATACCAATTGCCCGACACAGGGGAAGTCGGGCCGGATACCCTGGCACGGGCAGCGATGCAGCTGCCGGAGGACGGAACGGAGAAGTCAAATCGTGAACGAGCATGCTCGCGTTCTGCTCATCGACGACCACGAGATGGCTCGCCGCGGCCTCCGCGCGATGCTCTCGGCGGCCGATTGGATCGAGGTCGTCGGAGAGGGCGACTCGTGCGAGGCCGGCCTGAAGCTGGCCGATGAACTGCAGCCCGACATGGTCCTGCTGGATATCCGCATGCCCGGCCTCGACGGCCTGGCCTGCCTCGAGCGCCTCAAGGCCCGCCACTCCCGCATCGCGGTCGTCATCGTGACGCTGTACGACGACCGCCGGTACGTCCTCGAGGCCATCCGCCGTGGCGCCTCCGGCTACCTGCTGAAAGATGCCAGCACCGCCGAGGTCATCCAGACGCTGCACAACGTTGCCAACGGCCAGCTGGCCGTCGAGCCGCAGCTCCTGCGCGAGGCCCTGGCGGTTCGAGATGAGACGCCGCCGGGCGGCGAATCGGCCCGCCAGCGAGCCGAGCAGTATGCCCTGACGCCGCGCGAGCACGACGTCCTCGTCCTGGTGGCGGAGGGCCTGACCAACAAGGAGATCGGCGGCCGCCTTTCGATAACCGAGGACACCGTCAAGAAGCACGTCCAGAACATCATCTGGAAGCTCCGGGCGGCCGATCGGACCCAGGCGGCCATCATGGCCCTCAAGCTGGGGCTGCTGGAGACCGGGGACTGACCGGATCGCCCCTGAAGAGCCTCCGAGCGAGGCTCGTGTTGGCCGCAGGCAACGTTATTGGTGTTTTCCCTGTCAGGGATAGCCCCTAAACGGTCAAGTCGCGTCGCGCACGCCCGATGACTCAACTACTCAGATGGCTACCAACGACCTGCTCCCAACGGCACTCGTCGCAACCGGAGTTGCTCCGGCGGCGATCCCCCAGCTGGCGCCCGTTCCGACGGCGGCCGGCAAGGATCGCTTCGCCAAGCAGGCCGGTCCCGACGTTTCCTTCAAGGGGCCGGACGGGCTGACCGAGGCGTATGCGGTATTCCAGATAGACCCCCAGAGCAAGCAGCTCCAGGTAATGGTCGTCGACTCTCAGGGCCAGATAATCCGCATGATCCCGCCGCGCTCGGTCTCCCAGATGATGGAGACGATGGGCCGCTACCGGCCATAGGCCGACGCCCTCGTCTTCCGCATCGATCCGACCTCGCTCGTTCGGCCTGTCCGTCACGCCCGGGCGCGTAGCTCAGCACATCGAGGCTGGCCTCCCCGCCGACGGCGCCTTCCCGGCCATCCCGCCGAAGGGAATCCTGCCGGGTCAATACCCTCGCGGCATTCAAGTCGGAGGCGGCAGCTGCCGACGCCCCGTGGGATCGCGGCGCTGTCACCGGCCGCGCCGAGCGGCGTCGAGACCTCGGGTCGCAACCTCAGCTCCACTCGTCAAGGAATCGGCCAGCATGACGCTCTTCCTCTCCGAAGCCGGCCAGAGCGTTGTCACGGGGACCTTCGGCCGCGCCATGAAACGTGCCGGAGAGGCCCTCGGCGCGATGAGCGGGCAGATCATCGACGTTCAGACCCCGCAGGTGAGGCGTTGCAGCGCTGCCGACGTCCTCGCCCTCGCCGGCGGAGCAGATTCCGTCGTCCTGGCGGTCTACGTTCGCATCTTCGGTTCCATCGAGGGTCATTCCCTGCTGCTTTTCGCGCCGCCCGACGCCCATCGCTTCGCCCAGATCCTGCTGGCGGGCCTGTTCGGCCCGGGGGAGGCGCCGGCCCAAACGGCGGGCAACGTCCTCGCCTACGACGATCTGGAGCTTTCGGCCCTCCAGGAAGCGGGCAACGTCACGATCTCGGCCTTCCTGAACGAGCTCGGCATGCATCTCCATGAGCCCGTCCAGCCGACGCCCCCCCAGGTCGTCATCGAAATGGCCGGAGCCGTCCTCGACGCCGTCCTGCTCGACCTGGTGAGCGATACCGATCAGATCCTGGCCGCCAGGACGACCTTCAGCGAAGGCGGCCGGGCCATCGATGGGACTCTCCTCGTCTTGCCGCGCGCCGACAGCCTCCGGGTCCTACTGGACGCTCTCGGAGCGATCGGCATATGACCGTCGCCGGAGACCCGAGCCTTCTCGTCGCCGGCATCGGTGAGATGGTCATGAGCTCCAGCTCGGATGCCCATCTAGTGGCCTACGGCCTGGGTTCATGCATCGCGCTGGCGGTCTGGGACCCGCGGACACGAGTCGCCGGCCTGGCCCACTTCATGCTGCCGACCGGGCCCGCCAACGCCACCAGCCCGGTCAAGTTCATAGACTCGGGCATCGATACGTTTCTGAAGGCGGTCGAAGGCAGAGGTGCCGTCATGAACCGAAGCATCCTCAAGGCCGCCGGCGCCGCGGCGATGCTGACGGTCGGCGGCGGTCTCGCGATCGGCAAACGGAACTCCGAGGCGCTGAAGGCGGCCCTGGCTCAAAGAGGGCTCGAACTCACCGCCAGCGCGCTGGGCGGCACGGTCGGACGTTCCGTTCAACTTGAGGTGGCCGACGGCCGATTCCTCGTCAAGAGCGTCTCCTTCGTAAACGAACTCTAGTCGAGAAGTAGGAGCAGCGACGATGGCAAAGATCCTCGTCGTCGACGACGCGGCCTTCATGCGTCTGCGGGCGGCGAAGTTGCTCGTCGAGGCTGGCCATCAGGTCCTCGAAGCCGAGAACGGGCGACAGGCAGTCGAAACGTACCTTCGCGAGCGACCCGACTGCGTCCTCATGGACATCACCATGCCCGAGATGGACGGCCTCGAAGCGCTCGCCGCGATCCGCGCGAAGGATCCGCACGCGCGGATCGCGATGCTGACGGCGATGGGCCAGCAGGCGATCGTCATGGATGCGATCAAGCGCGGTGCTCGAGACTTCGTGGTAAAGCCGTTCGCGCCCGACCGCGTCCTGGCGGCCGTCAACAAGCTCCTGGCGGCCTGACCGCACGGGGCATCCCGAGGCGCGACGGAAGCCGCACGGCTCTACCGGCCCCGCAGCCTCGGCCTATCGAGATACGGACCGACCGATGGCCCCGATTCGAGTACTGATCGTCGACGACTCGGCGTTCATGCGCCACGCGCTGGGCCGCCTCCTGGGCGAAGCCCCGAACCTGGAGGTCGTCGGCGCGGCCGCGAACGGCGAAGAGGGATTGCGCCTAGCCCGTGAGCTGCGACCCGACGTCGTTACGCTCGACGTCGAGATGCCCGTCCTCGACGGCCTGGCCATGCTGAAGCGCCTGATGCTCGAGACGCCCACGCGCGTGGTGATGCTGTCGAGCCGGACGACTCGCAACGCCCAGGTGACGCTCGACTCGCTTGAGTTCGGGGCGATCGACTTCGTGCCCAAGCCATCCGGCTCGCTGTCGATCGACATCGGCCGAGTCGGCGACGAGCTGATCGGCAAGATCGAGGCCGCCGCGGCCATGTCCGAGGCATCCTTCCTGCGGCATCGGCAGGTCGCGGCGATGAACCTGACCCTGGCCGCCTCGGCCGCGAGAACGGCCGGAGTGCCCGGCTCCCCGCTGCCGTGGGCCCCCGCTCCAGCACATCAGGGCCCCACCGGCGTCCGGGCCGGACCTGCGGCCCCGCGCGACCCTGGGCCGGCGCGGCGGGCTCCCCGCACAGGACCGCGCCTTGCCGCTTCCCGGCTGGTCGTCGTGGCTTCATCGACCGGCGGCCCGAGTGCCCTCCAGGCTCTCGTGAGGGGATTGCCCGAGTCGCTCGGCGCGGCCGTCGCGATCGTCCAGCACATGCCCCCCGGCTTCACCGCCTCGCTGGCTGCGCGCCTCGACTATGCGGGCCGGCTGCGCTGCCGCGAAGCCACGTCCGAGGACATCCTCGTAGAGAACGAGATACTCGTGGCTCCGGGCGACCGCCACATGATCTGCTCCTCCAGCGGCCACATCCAGCTCGTCCATCTGCCGCCGGTGAACGGCGTCCGGCCCGCCGCCGACGTCACGCTGCAGGCGGTCGCGCCCATCTGGCGGGAGCGGCTTCTGTGCGTCGTCCTGACCGGCATGGGCATCGATGCTCGGGAGGGCGCTCGAGCCGTGAAGAACCACGGCGGAACGGTCCTCTCCCAGGACGCGGCCACGGCGACGATCTACGGCATGCCCGCGGCGGTCGCCGAGGCGGGCCTCTCGGACCGGGTACTGCCCCTCCATCAGATCGCGGCGGCCGTTGCCGGATGGTGCGCCTCGGGCAGAGCGGAGGCCGGCGACGCGCCGTCGTCGGCAGGTGGGCCGGGGCGCAAGGTCGATCGATCCGCGTTCGCGTCCTGAGGTTCATCCGAATTCGGGACCGCCCCTACTCACCATGCGTGGGAGGGCGCCGATACCTACGTCACTAGCCCGCAGCCGGGTCGTGTCCGGAGCGCGATGTAAGGAGAACGTGCCGTGGCCGAAAAGCCAACGTCCGGAGGCGCCGGTCGGTCCGGTGAGTTGCAGGTCGTCGTCTGCGAACTCGCCGACGAACACTACGGTCTGGACATCGCCAAGGTCTTCGAGATCATCCGCCACCAGCCCATCACGGCCGTTCCGCGCGCCCCCGCCTTCGTCAAAGGTGTGATCAACCTCCGCGGCAGGATCATTCCGGTGGTCGACCTGCGCGGCCGCTTCGGCATGACGGAAGCCGAGCCGACCAAGGAGACTCGCATCGTCGTCGCGGAGAGCTCCTCCACTCGCGTTGGGCTCGTCGTCGACAGCGTTTCGGAAGTCCTGCTCCTGCCCCTCGATTCGGTCGAGGCAACGCCGGGTGTGGCGGCCGGAGCGGACGCCGAGTATCTGCGAGGCATCGCGAAGCTCGGCGACCGGCTCGTCCTCCTCCTGGAGCTCGACGGCCTTTTCGGTCTTGAAGAGCAGGGCGCCCTGGCCGGAGCGGCATGACATGCGAGTCCAGATCGTCAACCGCTACGTGCAAGCAGCCCTGAACGTGATCTCCAAGGAGACGGGCCTGCCCCTCCGGCGAGGCGGCCTTCTGCTCGAAGGCAACCCCTACACCACGGAGGACGTCACGGCGGTCATCGGCATCAGCGGCCAGCTATCCGGCTCGATCTACCTGTCGATGTCGGAAACCGTAGCCCTGAGGCTGATCAGCGCCATTCTCGGTCAGGAAACGACCGAGCTCGATGATCTCGCTCAGAGCGGCATCGCCGAGATGGCCAACGTCATCGCCGGCTCCGCCGGCATTGGCCTCGCCGAGGAGGGCCTCGAGACCGTCATCAACCCGCCGCTCGTGCTGGTGGGTCGAGGGGCGCGCGTCTCGACGGTGGAGATCCAGCGTCTCGTCGTGCCGCTCACCACGGAATACGGCGAAGTCAAGCTCCACGTCGCGCTCCGAGAGGCCGTCTGAGATGCGGCTGACCTTCGACCTGCAGCCCGGAGACGATCGTCTGTTCACGGACGAGTCCATGGAGCAGATCGAACGGATCGAGCAAGGCCTGCTCGAACTCGAGAATGACCTCGATCCCGGCGTAGTCAACGAAGTCTTCCGAGCCGCCCACACCCTCAAGGGCTCGGCCGCGACGATCGACCATCGCCGCATGGCGGAGCTGACCCACGCCATGGAGGACCTCTTCGGCGCATTCCGAAGCGGGACCCTTCACGACGTCAAGCCCTTCGCCGACGTGCTGCTGGCCACGATCGACGTGCTGCGCGCCCTGGTCGCCGAGGTCGGGCAGGGTGAGGCCCTGACGGACGCTCCCGAGACCTTGACCAGGCGGCTCCGCGAGCTACTCTCCACCGCGACGACCGCGGCGGCGGCCCATTCCTCCACGCCGCTGCCGGCCGGCGGGCCTGCCCCCGAGCCGGTCGATGCGGCAGTCACGCCGGCGAACGGGCCCGCCACGGGAACGCCGCCCGCCGCCCAGGCGATCCACTCGGAGGCCACCGCGGCAGCTGGATCGGCAGACGACCCGGCGCCGGGCGAGGCCGGGCCCGAGGATGGCCTCGGCGGCATCGCCGTCGCCCCGCTGATCCACCGCCTTCTGGCCGAAGCGCCGGGCGGGTACGAGCCGAGATCCATATTCGTCTGCCGCATCAGTCCGGCGAGCGAGTGGCAGTCGGTCCGGCTGCTCCAGCTCGTCCTCGAAGCCGACGAGACGGCCGGCCTGGTCGCGGCGGCGCCGAGCCGCGAGGAGATCGAGACCGGGCTCGGAACGACAATCCTCGCAATGCTGGTCCGCGGGCGCCCGTTCGAGCTGGTCGACCTCCGCAAGCGCCTCGCCGCCATCGACGAGATAGAGGGCGTGGACGTGGTGGCCGCGCCCCTTGGCAAGTCCGAGACTCCGGCCGGCGAGATACCGCCCAGCATCGACGTCTACGGACCGAACGACGTGGTCCCGCCGCTGGCAGCGGCCCGCACCGACGATCGGGGCGCCTCGGTTCCTCCCGCGGTCGCCGAGCTCCGCCAGGTGGACCTCGGGCCGGAGGCACGGGGCCTGCCGCCGGCAGAACGTATGGCCGTCGCCGGGGACCGCCTGAAGGCCGCACAGCAGACCATCCGCATCGACGTCACTCGCCTGGACGAGCTTATGAACCTGGTGGGCGAGCTGGTCGTCCACAAGACCCGACTTCAGCAGAGCGCACAGGTCCTGGCGGCCCGGCTCGGCGACGACCCGCTGGCTCGGCAGGCGGAGGAGGATTCGCAGCAGTTCGCCCGCATCGCCGGACAGCTGCAGGACCAGGTGACCGGCCTGCGCATGCTGCCGATCGAGACCGTCTTCAACCGCTTCCCGCGAGTGGTGCGCGACGTTGCCATCCGCCTCAACAAGGAGGTCCAGCTCGTCATCGAGGGCAAGGAGACCGAACTCGACCGGTCCGTCCTCGAAGAGGTCGGTGATCCGCTCGGCCACCTGGTCCGAAACGCCATGGACCACGGCGTCGAGACGCCGGAAGAGCGGCGCGCGCTGGGCAAGCCCCTTCCGGCAACCGTGCGCCTGGCCGCCCGTCACGCCGACGGACGCATCGTGATCACCGTGGAGGACGACGGGCGCGGCATGGATCCTGCCGCCCTGAGACTGGCCGCCGTCGAGAGGGGCCTGACGTCGCGCGAAGTGGCCGAGTCCATGAGCGACGCCGAGATCCTGCGGATCATCTTCATGCCGGGCTTCTCGACGGCCAGGGTCGTGACCGAGGTGTCCGGCCGCGGCGTCGGCATGGACGTGGTTCGCAACAACATCGAGCGCCTGGGCGGTTGGGTCGACGTCTCGAGCACCTACGGCGAGGGCACGCGCGTATCGCTCTCGCTGCCGCTGACGCTGGCGATCATCGGCGCGCTCCTGGTGAAGTCCGGGGCCCGGATCTGCGCGCTGCCGTTGACCGGCGTCGTCGAGACCCTGCGGGTCGAGCCTTCCTCGTTGAGCCGGGTTCGCGGCCACAACGTCCTGACCCTGCGGGATCGCGTCATACCGGTCGAGCAGCTGGATGGCGCCCTGGGCGATCCGCCGCGCCCGCTCCGGCCGAACGAGCGCGGCTTCATCAACCTGGTGGTCGTGCGGTCGCGGAGCGCGGAAATGGCGCTGGCCGTGGACGCCTTCGTCGGGCAGCACGAGATCGTCCTGAAGTCGCTCAGCGCGGTCACCGGCGAACGAATCGGACTGGCCGGAGCCACGGTCATGGCCGACGGCACGGTCGGCCTGGTCGTCGACATCGCCGCCGTGCTGGATCGCGCAGCCTCGCGTTCGGCGGCGGCTTCCGCGGACGCCGTGAGCAAGTCCCGCGGCCAGGTGGCATAGCCGCGGAACGAGGCGGGTGGCCGCCCGACCGGGGGAAGAGGCCCGCCCGAAGAGCCGGTCGTGGATTGCGGCGAGGCGTGCTCGGGTGGCGGCACGAGAATGGACACGAAACCGTGGATCGCGTCGGAGCGTCACAACAGCGTGATGCATAGGTGCCTGCTCGCAATAATCGTTCCGGTCGCCCTCACCGGGTGCGTCGGGTCGCCGGCGAGCGCCACGCAGGCAACAGCACCGGCGGCGTGCCTCACGGTTGCCCAGGATGATCACGGCACCGTGTCTGCCGCCTTCACCTCGACTGTCGGGGCAATCCGGAAGCTCTCCTCGGTGGCGAACAATCCCCAACTCGACGGCTATTCGAGCGATCAAGCGGCGACGGTCTGCTACGTCGACGGCGAGATCCCGAAGGGACCTCCGCCGCTGCCGTCGGGAACGATCCCGCCGTCGTTCGATCGAGCCGTCATCATCGTCGTGGGCCAGGACACGATCTTCGTCGCCGCCGGATACCGCCAGAGTCTTCCGATCCAGGCTCCCTGAGGGGCGACCGCGCGTCCGTCACGACGCGCGCCCGAAACCTCGGTGCGATCGCCCGCCTCCATCCCGCGAAGCGTCGACCCGGGCCGACCCTTGACACCCACGCCTCCATTCGGATAATCGGGAAATACCGACGGACAGGCTCGGCGAGGGATTGGTAGCTGGAGGGCCCGAATGAAGCGGCTCGAGAAGGCCCAGACACCGGCCGAGGCCCGCGCCCTGAGGCTCCTCCGCGTACTCGGCTCGCCCGTCCGGCTGCGGATCGTCGAGATCGTCGCCGAGCGCAAGGACTGCACCGCGCCGCAGCTCGCCGAGGAGGTGGGGCTGGCTCCGTCCAGCCTCTTCGAGCACCTCGCCGCGCTCAGGGAGGCCGGCATCCTGGAAGTCAGTGGCGACGGGCCGAACCGCTACTACGGCCTCGACCCGTCCGTGCTCGACTCTCTGGCGGCCTACCTCGGCGGCGTCGGCAGCAGGACGCGAGGCTGGACCTCGCCGGCGGCGGCGATGTCCCCCGACGGAACGGCGTCGGCCGGCGCCATCTCGATCCGGGACGCGCGCCTCGACGATGCCCCGGCCATCGCCCGTATCTACAACCAGGGCATCGAGGATCGGACCGCGACCCTCGAGACGCAGCTCCGCTCGGCCGAGGAGCGGGCGGAGTGGCTGGCCTCCCACGACGAGCGCCACCCCGTTCTGCTGGCCGAGGACCCGACCGGGGCGGCCCTGGGCTGGTGCTCCCTGAATCGCTTCAACCCGCGGGCCGCCTACGACCACGTTGCGGACTACTCGGTCTTCGTTGCCCGGGAGTCGCGCGGCCGCGGCGTCGGCGACGCGATGCTGACCGCATTGGAGGCCAGGGCGAGGGCCATCGGCTACCACAAGATGGTGCTGGCGGCCTTCCCGACGAATGCCCCCGGGATACGGCTGTACCAGCGCCACGTCTTCGTCACGGTCGGGACCTACCACGAGCAGGGCCTGCTGGACGGCCGCTGGGTTGATGTGGTGGTCATGGAGAAGCTGCTCGGCTGAGGCCGTGCGGCCGGCGGCCCGAGGCGAGACCTCGGTCGGACCCTCGCACTCGGTTCCGGTCTCCCCTGCCCCGCAGGCCATACCGCGTGGGGCTGCCGCCGTTTGCCCGGCTACCCCGCGGCCTTCATGTCGTCCAGGTCGTCGGCTTCGAGGCTGGCCGCAACTGCCGTGAAACCGCCCAGGAGCGAGATGAACTCCTTCAGGATCTCGTCGCTGAACTGGCCTCGCATCGCCACCCGCATCAGGCGAAGCGCATCGAAGGGGCTCACGGCCTCCCTGTAGGGGCGCCGCGTGGTGAGGGCATCGAAAGCGTCGACGACACCGACCAGCTGCGCGTCGAGTGGTATCCCCAGGGCCGTTCGCCCGGCAGGGTAGCCCGAGCCGTCGCAACGTTCATGGTGCTCGGCGACGATGTGGGCGTAGGGCGGCGGGTAGCCCAGCGCCCGGATGACCATCTCGTAGCCGGTCTTGACGTGAGTGCGCATGACCTGCCACTCCGGCGCGTCCAGCGCGGTGGGCTTGTCGAGAATCGAGCGCGGGACGCGGTTCTTGCCGATGTCGTGGAGCAACCCGCCGCGGGCCACGTCCCGGATTGTTTCCAGGGGTCCAAGCTGAATGAAGCGCGACAAGACGATGCCGTACACCGCCGTGTTGATCGCATGGGCATGAGTGGCCACGTGCTTCTGCATCGTGGCCACCATCGCCCAGACCATGTCCTCGTCCTCGATGAGCTGAAGCGTGATCGAGTCGATGACCTTGTGGGTCAGCAGCAGGCCATCGTGATCCAGGGCATTCTGGCGCGTGAACACGGGGATCAACACCTTCGCCGCGATCGAGTACGCGGTCTTGCTGCGTTCGACCGGAGTCATCCGCTCGTTGGCCAGCACCCTGGGCAGGGACGCGGCCAGAGCGCCCCGCAGTTGGTCCGAATCGATCTCGCGGACCAGGAACGACATGCCCCTCTGGGCGCGGGCGATGACCTTGCGCAGGTCGCCGCCCTTGGACGCGTACAGGATCGGTCGGGGCCCACGCCAGATGTAGAGGTCGCACGGCAGCATCGGGATATCGGTGAGTACCCGGGCGGGCACCGGCTCGTATCCCGGAGGCGCGGGTGTGAGGAACGGTTGAGCCGTCATGAACGCTCTCGAGCCAGGGGCTTTGATCAACGGAGGTGTCGGGCCCGAAGCCGGTGCCCTTGAGAACTGGGGCGCCCTTGGCGTCCTCCGGCGGTCGGCGTCCTTCCGAGGGCGGCCGGGCCTCGCGATCGGCCGGCCGAAACCAACGGCCTGGGCCGGCATGCGCACCGACGCAGGCGTTTGGGGCATCGCGCGGCCGGCGGGTGGCATCGCGCGGCCGGTCAACTCCGGAACGACGCCCACCGATAACTGAACCAATGGAGATGTCCCCTCGACCCGAGCGGCCCGTGGTCATGCCCGCTTTCGCGCCCGTGCCCGATCTGGACGCGGTCGCCTACGACCGCATGGCGCGTGACGTCCGGAGCCTGCTCGGCATCGACCTCAGCCAGTACAAGCCCGCCCAGGTGTGGCGACGAGTCAACGGTTTTGCCAGCGCCCGAGGCCTGCCCGACACCGACGCGCTGGTGGCCATGGCTCGCAACGACACCGGCCTGCGCCAGGCCTTCCTGGACATGCTGACGATCAACGTGAGCGAGTTCTTCCGAAATCCGGAGGCGTGGGACGCCCTCGCGGAGCGGCACCTCAAGCCGATGTCGCAGGGCCGGCCGTTGCTCCGAATCTGGAGCGCGGGCTGCTCGCTCGGTTACGAGCCGTTCACGATCGCGATGCTGGCCCGGGAGATCGCGCCCCATCTTCCCGTGCACATCCTCGCCACGGACGTGGACGAGACGATCCTGTCCCGAGCCCGAAAGGCGGTCTACACGGAGAACCAGCTGGCCGGGGTCTCGCCGGCCCGTCAGGCCCGCTTCTTCCGAGGCGTCGACGGCGGCCGGGAGGTCAAGCCCGACCTACAGGCGACGATAACCTGGCGGCGCCACGATCTGCTGCGCGACCCGTACGAGCGGCCGTTCGACGTCATCTGCTGCCGCAACGTCGTGATCTACTTCACCGAGACGGCGAAGACCGAGCTGTACCAGCGCTTCCGTGAGGCCCTGCGACCCGGTGGGATCCTCTTCCTGGGCGCGACCGAGTCGATCCCCAACGCTCGAGCCGTGGGCCTGGCGCCTGCCGGCCTCACCTTCTACCAGCGCCCCTGATGGGTGCGAGGACGGTATCGGAGTCGCCCCCTCGAGGGGCTCAGTGGAGATGCGAAACCGCCGCGGGCTGACGTCACACCCACGCGACGATTGTTAAGGCCCGGACAAGTTGCAAGTAACTAATCGACCAGGTCCTACCCAGAACCATGCAAACGCCGCATGCGACGGTACCCATCCGTGGGCTACCTTTCGCCCTCATGAACGGCCCGACGCCCCTCCACCCCACCGGCCAGAGGTCACCCTGCGTCCTCATCGTCGACGACGACGAGTACGTCCACGGGGCCCTCGAGGCGGCGCTGCGCGGCCTGAGAGTCCATCTCCTGACCGCACAGACGGCCGCCGAGGGCGAGGCCCTGGCCTTCCAGCATCATCCCCTGCTGGCGATCGTCGATGTCGGCCTGCCCGACCGCAACGGCTACCAGCTGACCGCCGACCTCCGCCGCTCTCCGTCGCTGGCCTCGATGAGGATCCTGATCCTGACCGGGCAATCGCCGGACCAGGACGCCGCCGCCGACGCGGGCGCCAACGGCCTGATCCAGAAACCGTTTCGGCTGCACCACTTCCTCGACCTGGTCCGCGAACAGCTGGGCAACAACCGCGACCGCGAAGAGGTCAGGTTGCCGGTCATGCTAGCGCGCGGAGCCTGAGGCGGCAGATCGAGGCCCGCGTCATTCGTCGGCGGGGCGACCTCTTCAAGTCTGGGCCGGCGAGCCGCTCCACGGAATCAACTCTCAACTGGAGCGAGAACGATGGCCTGGCGAGGTCGCGCCTCGGCGTAGTGCCGGTACACGACCTGGTCGATCCGGCCCATTCGAACTCCGGCGTCGATCATGCGGCGCCAGCGGTTCCAATCGGTCGGCTCGTTCAGGCGCCAGCTCGCTTCGTCGTAGTCGATGAAATCGAGCTTCGCCGAGTACAGGATCGAACCGTGGCAGATACCACCCTGGATGGGCGGCCACGTCCCAACCAGGGTCCAGGACCCGTCCGGCAGCTCGGCCTCGGAGATGCCATAGACGAACTCGAGCCGGTACTCGGTGGCCAGGCGAAGCAACAGTTCGACGTGGTCGGGCGTGATCTCGTCGTCGTCGTCGAGGGGCGCGATCCAGGCCCCCCGGGCGATGCCGCGCGAGTGGTTCATCGGTGCGGAGCCGGCGACCATCGAGCGCCGCTCCGGCTCCGCCGGGTAGCGGCCGCGTTCCGGCAGGTTGACGAAGCGGACCCGGGGATCGCGGACGGAGCGGACGGCTTCCACGGTTTCGGGAGTGGCGCAGTCGCCGACCACGAGAACCTCGATGTTCCCATATGACTGAGCCAGGGCGGACTTGATCGACCGCTCCAGGATCAGAGCACCTCGATCGAAGGTCGCGATTCGGACCGTGACGAGCGGATTCCGGTCGAACCTGGCTTCCTCGGACCAGCAGACATCGCGATCGCCGCGGAGTCGGGCAAGGCCCTCCCTCTCCTCGACGCTCCGCGCCCTGGCCATCCGGCGGTGGGCGAGGTTCGCCTGCGCCTCGGACTCGATGGCCTTCTCACGCTCTTCGGCCTCGGCTCGAGCCAGCCCGAGGGTCAAGCCGCGCACGGCGCCGCGGCCCGCGTGGTCGGCCGCCCAGCGGAACGCGTCGGCCCACTCCGCGACCCGCTTGTGGACGTCGTAGTCAGCGATGACCCGCTCCCGAGCTCGCCCGGCCAGCTCTTCTCGCAGGCCCTGGGATGCGGCCAGCCGGCGCACCTGCGCGCGCCACTCGGCCTTGTTGCGGGCCAGGAGCCCGTCGATGCCGTCACGGATCACGTCGTAAGGGCCGCCGCCCATGGTGCGCGAAGCGACCGTGGCGGCCCCGGCCATCGAGTACTCGAGCCAGTGCAATTCCGAGCGGGCCCGCCCGAAGTCGTCCTGGCCCACGGGAGCGAGGCCGATGGCGGGCCGCGCTTCCACAAGGCAGCGGATGAAGCCGCGCACGTCCGGGTCGTATGGGTGCGCCTCGTCGACAGCCGCCCGGACCTCCGCGTCATCGGAGCCCAGCCAGATGCGGGGGGCGCCCGTCAGGCGGGCAGTCTCGTCGACCGCGTCCCGGCAGATGGCGTAGTCGCGCATTCGGGCGGTGGCGCCGTAATACAGGAACGAGAGCGACCGCGGGCCGCCGTCGATCACGGGCGGCTCGTACCGCTCAGGTACGACGGCGTTGCGAATGACGCGGACGGCAGAGTTGTAGCGCCGCATGCGGTTCGCCAGCGTCGGCGTCGTGACGGTCACCAGATCCGCCCGCCGGGCGAACCTCTCTATCAGGTCCAGGTCGCCCTGGATTCGGCGGTAGAACCCCAGCCAGGGTTGGGGCGAGAGGAGGTCGTCGTCGAGCTCATAGACGAGCGCCCTGCCGCGCAGGGTGGCCGCGTCCCGCTCGATGGAGCCGAGGAGGGGCCGGATGATGTGATCGCGCGCCACCGGCGAGTGCCCCGTGGCGCGAAGATGGCCGCCCAGAGTAAGCTCATCCGGGGCGGCGAAATCGCATTCGTCGCAGGCGTGGATTGTGCCGTACCAGCGCCGGAAGACGAGCACGTCCGCCCATTCGATCGGCGACAGGTCCACAGTCGCCACGCCGTCACGAACCGCGTCGTCGAGGCGGTCGGCGTATTCCCCCGGAACCCTGACCTCGTAGTCGTTGAAGTCGCCCCACGTCCGCATCTCGACGCCGTGCTCGGCCAGAAGGTCGCGGTAGACGCCCAGCCGCACCGAATAGCACGCTCCGGCATCGACCGAGCCGTAGACGAGCACGCGCACCAGTCCATCCATCTCACGGATCATCCGAGTGCCGGCGCGCCCGGATAAGGGCGCCATAGGTGTGCCCGATTCGGGGAGGTCCTGAACTCCTACTCGCGGGCCAAGGCAGCGGGGCCGCGCCGAGGGACCCGAAACTCAGTGGCGGATCGGGTGATCCCCGCCGTCGAGGGCACGCACGACGCGTTCGTCGTTCAGGAGTCGCAGTTCCCGGCGGATCTGCTCGAGCTGGCACTGCAGCGAGATCAGGAGCTCGCGATCGTCGAGGAGAATCCGTTCCAGGCGCCGCTGGATGGCCCTGACGGACAAGGGGCTGAGGGCCGCGGCCAGGGTCTCGGCCGCAACCTCGCGCTCCATCGTGCTGGGGTGCGGAACCTGCATCATCGGCGGGCGCCTCCGCCGGAGTACGAGCCCGCGGCATGGGCGAAGGCAGGGGTGCCTATGCGCGGCCGGCTCGCGATCGTGATCGGTCTCGGCCCCTGCGCCGGAGCGGCGACGTCGTCGACGAGCTCCGAGGCCGGGCGGGCCGCGAGTTCCTGCCAGCCCTCCAGGAGGCCGCGCAGAACCTGCAGCGCCTCTTCGGTCGGGTGGGGCTCTTTGGAGACGTTGCCGCTGGCCAAACGCCTCAACGTGAAGTCGTAGAGGTCGTCGAGCTGGACCGCGATGGGGCCGGCCGAGAGATCGAGCGAGCCGCGCAGGGCGGCCACGATTTCCTGGCACCTGATGGACGCACGGTGCGCCTTCTCGATCTCGCCGCGCTCCAGGAAGGCGAGGTGCTGCGCGCCGAAGCGGATCGCGCCC